>Ga0210391_10002815_pt1 | contig 14903 bp, 22 predicted proteins | sample IncBWC12OmetaG_FD_160573 | JGI IMG/M metagenome (GOLD analysis project Ga0210391, IMG submission 160573) | Forest soil microbial communities from Barre Woods Harvard Forest LTER site, Petersham, Massachusetts, United States - Inc-BW-C-12-O ... | reverse complement strand
AGTTGCGCATCATCGAGCAGGGCCACACGGATAGTGCCGATACGACGTCTCTGCACGTTCCATCGATCGGCCTGATCGTCGCTGGCGACGTTGTGTACAACCAATGCCGCATGTACGTTGGCGACACCACCCCAGAGAGCCGAAAAAATTGGATCGCGGCGCTAGACCGGTTAGCGGCGCTGAACCCAGCGATTGTCGTCGCCGGTCACAAGAAGCCTGGCGCGCCCGACTCTCCCTCAGCAATCCAAGACACCAAGCGTTACCTGCAGGACTTCGATCGGGTGCAGAAAACCGCGACGTCCGACCAGGAGCTGTTCGATCAGATGACGGAGCTATACCCGCATTGGGTAGCCAATCAGTCGTGGTTGATGTTCGGATTCCCGCAGCCATAACCCACATCAATCGCTGATGCGAATGGAGACACCGATTCTATTCAGGGGATCACACCTTGATTGGAGGGCTAAGTCCTGATGATTCCGATAACCGGAAAAGTCCGTTCTAGTACCCACATGACCGATTTGGGCGTTAATCAGGTGACAGACGACGGGAGACAGAGTGTGATGTTGCGGACAGACATCCGATCCTGCAGCGTCTATCATTGATTTGAGAGTAGGAACATGCGACCCAAACGAATCCTCGAAACGCCGCACTGCGCTGAAACCAGTGGACAGCACACCGCCGAAAGCGGCACTCGCAGGCGATCTCGAGATTCAATTTATGGACAAGACTATCGAGATCTTCGCCCATGTCCCGCTCTCAGACTTCCTCGAATGGGAGAAATACGGTTTTGAAGTGTAGTGTGCTTCGTCAGGCGTGAAACTCCTAGGACGCCGCGATTCATCACAAGAGGAGTAATCTGAACATGGGCTACGGTAACCGCGACAAACCAGAACGCAAAACAGGACGAGCCGGATTTGTGGAAGGCCGACTCGACGAGCTTCGGCGCCGATGGGAAAATGCGACAGACGAACGCCAGAAGAACGAGCTGTCTGAACAGATCCGCGAGTGGCAATCATTTAGGCCAGAACGATCCGCACCCTCCAGCGGCAAACGATAGCCCGACAAGTTCGTTCCCAGTACGCACATGTTCGGTTGACGCGTTGATCGGGAGTTGGCTGCCGGAATCGAAGATCTGCGTCAACCGAATGCCCGCATATTTTCTCAACGATATGGTAAGTCGACTGGCCTTACTCGTCATCTCGGTACATGTACCAATTATTGTCCAGAGACTTGGGAGGATTCCAAGAGCTTTGCAGGCCTGCGGCGGTCGTCCGGGCGAAGATTGCCTGACCTCGAAGGGCGGCCTTTCGGCAGTTCACCAGGCATCTTCTCCATTTCGTGGACACGGACACACAGGGTGCCGGAACCATATACATGTTTCCCCCTGATAGTCGCGGCTCCGTCGGCTAGCTGCGCAAACTCTAATAATAATGAGATGGGAAACCGGTCAATTTTGACCAGATTTTGTACCCGCGTACCGTTAACGTCGCGGAATCATGATGGAACTACTGAAGGGCGCGATTGTAGCGTTTCTATATGTCGCGTTCTTCCTCGTTGTGTTGGCGGGGTGTTGGAGCATCATCGTGGGGCTGAAATACGTGGCCGCGACCCTTCTGTCTATCCTGCGGAAATCGAAAAAACAAACCATTTGAAGTGTGTAGTCACGAACCGTAGTGGCCTTCTGCTGTAAGGCGCTCCAACTCGGCCAATGTCTTGCCCCGTTCGACTAGAAGGTCGCGCCGCTCGGTCAGGTCCTCGCAGACCTTCAGCTTTTCGATGGTTGTATCGAACGCGGGGCGGGCGATTTCGAATCGGCGCTGGAAACGAAACGAACGTCGGATGCCCGACAGAGTACTTCGATGACATGCAAGTCGGAGACTGTGCAGGTCTTGACAGGCTTTTTCGAGTGGCGATAAATTGTCGCTTCCGAGACTTAGCAGGAGGATTGGCCAATGACCAAGCCACCCTTCGCCTGGTACATCGCTTACGAATCAGCCGTTTTGGAGACTGATTTTTCCAAAATGCACGAGCGCATCGACACCGCGTTAAACGCAATTGAGAAACGGCTCGACACATTGTCCAAGCTTGGCGAGGCGGAGTTTAGCGAACTCCTGACGGCTCTAAAGTCGCTTGCGGCGTTGAGTGCGGAACAAGCTACCACTTAATGATTCCCCGCACATGGCGCAAAGTGACGCTTCCCATACAGCGTCGGCGTGATTGCACATCATTCGGATTCCCGCTAACCAAGACGTAGGCCTAGCTCAGTTCGCCCCCGCCCGAGGGTGAGGACAAGTGGCTAACCTGTCGGTCCGCCCGTAAGCGGCACCATCTGATCAACTGCACTGAATCACCGTGGCTTGTACCCGAAACTGGGCATGTCGCCTTGGGCGTTAGCCCTCTATAACTGTTAAACCAGCCTCGCAGCACCAACTCAAAAATCAGCACTTCAAGAAAAGGTGGCTAATGTCCGATCTCAACGATCTTTTGGTCGACTCACTGCAGGATTTGCTCAGCGCTGAAAATCAAATCGTGGGTGCATTGCCCAAGATGGTTATGGCGGCCCGCTGCTCAAAGCTGAAGGAAGGATTTCAGAAGCACTTGGCACAAACCGAAACGCATGTGGAGCGACTGAAATCCGCACTGGATGTCTTGGGCGAATCTTCGGACTCCAAACCATGCAAAGGCATGAAAGGAATATTGGACGAAGGCGAAGAAGCGATTCACCACGGAGAAGACCGGGACGAACTGACCTCCGATCTCGGACTGATCGCCGCGGCCCAAAAGGTAGAACATTACGAAATCGCGGCATACAAGAGCGCGCATTGCCTCGCGAAACAGATTGAGAACCGCGACGTTGCCAGACTTTTGGCGCACACGCTTGGCGAGGAAGAAAGCACCGACTTCTTGCTTTCAGAACTTTCGAGGCCATTGCTTCAGCAAGCTTCCTCTGTTGAGGTTGGCAACGGGACGAAAGCGCCGTGGGGTGAACCGGGAAACTCCGGTGTCGAGAAGCCGGTTGTGGCACAGAGAAAAGTCCATGCCACCGTCGGTAGTGGGACCGCACGTTTACAGACTCGCAAGGCGAAGGCCTAGGAGGCCACATGTATCACCACATAAAAGAGCTGATGTACACGGTCGACGTGGGAACGCCGGACCCCGCTTTCGGAAACATGCTGCTGGAGCAATTCGGCGGAGCAAACGGCGAACTGGCGGCGGCCATGCAGTACTCGGTGCAAGGCATCAACTGCGAAGACCCCGAGAGAAAAGATATGTTGATGGATATCGGGACCGAAGAATTGAGCCATTTGGAGATCGTCGGCGCACTCGCGCGATTGCATCTGCGTCCGATGAAACTCCACCGCAAAGCAGCGGAAGTCGATCCGCTGATCGCGATTGCCGGCGGCGGAGGCGTTTCGCTTCATAACTCCATGGGTGACGCGTGGACGGCCGACTATCTTAAAATCACGGGCGAGCTGGACGTCGATCTGCGCAGCAACATCGCCGCCGAAGCCCGAGCCAAGATCGTATACGAACGGCTCATCGGTTTCACCGAGGACTCAGGAACGATTCGTGCACTTCAGTTTCTGATGACTCGCGAGATCACCCACATGAAGGCATTTACGGCGGCTCTGGAGAGCATCGGAAAGGATCGCTTCTCCATCGGTCGCATCCCGCCTACGCCGGGACTCGTGAATCAATATTTCGACGACTCGACAGGAACCGGCGACAACGGCGAGCCAAACGCGCGCGGACCGTGGAACACCGGGGGCGACTGGGAGATCGTGGAAGCTCCGGCGTTTCAGCAACTGGAATCAGAATTGAAGGGCACGCGAACGGCCAACGGCGATAACGCGGTCGCCGCACGCGCGGGCGCAAGGAAGTAATCACGACCCGATCGTAGTAAGCAGAATCATAAAAAGGAGAATCACCACAATGGCAAAAGATGCACATAATGAAGCAGCCCAGCATCATGACAACGCAGCAAAATCGCACCGCAATGCAGCCGAGGAGCACGGAAAGGGCAATCATGAGGCTGCGAAGAAGCACTCCTCGACAGCTCACGACCAGTCCGGCAAGGCTCACGAGGCGTCAAAAACGGCTCACCAGAAGTCGGACCAGCAGAAGTAGGTAGTGAAGGGGCCACCCGCCCGGCCCTTTTATCATTCCAACACAGGCAAAACCCGAAAGCGTGAACCAGGGCCCACTCGCCCGGTAACCCGACGGAGCAGAAATCGTTGCTTGTGCGACGCCCGATGCCAAATCCTCGCCGTAAGGGTCGGTTCGAGGCCGTGCCTCCGCGGACAGACGGGTCATTTCAGCGGATTGAGATCGGACGTGGACCGGGCAATTGCGCGCAGGCGAATTACGCGGACGCGGCACGCTGTTCGTGTGGAAAAGAAGCAGTAATTCTCGTGCCGCCAGAGGAAGATTCAATTGTGAACTCGCCACGGAGCTGACGGACGCGCTCGCGCATTCCGGTGATGCCGACGCCGACACCCTCGGACCGAGCCTTGGCAATCCGTTCCTGCGACATTCCCTGGCCTTGGTCCTCAACTTCTACGTAAGTCTTAACCGGGTCGCGACCGACCTTAATTTGTGCGGTCTTGCTTCCAGAATGACGATGAATGTTCGTCAGGCATTCCTGCACGAGACGAAATATAGTAAGTTCCAGCTCCGGGGCCAGCCGCTCAAGGTCGGCGGCGATTTCGAGCCGAATATCGAGCCCGCTGCGTTCCGTTAGACCCTCAATGTACCAGTGAAGCGCCGATGACAGTCCGATCTCATCCAGCAGCGGCGGATGCAAGAGATATGACGTTGTGCGTATCTCTTGGCTTAGTAAGCGAAGTCGATCTTGGGCTTCTTTTATGCCTTTGGCGAGACGGGCCGGATTGCTCTGCGCTTCTTGTTCTATCCTGCATAGATCCATGCTGAGTGCTGCCAACAACTGGCCCGCGCTGTCGTGCAATTCACGCGCGATGCGCCGACGTTCCTGATCCTGCGTGATCATCAATCGACCCGAGAGGTCTCGTAGGAGCTCAGACTGGCTAAGTATCTCTGTGTTTCGCCGCTCTAATTCCTGAGTCCGGAACTGCACTTGCGTGTCCAGCGCATCGGCCAGCGCGCGGAATCGGTCTTCGCTTTCACTCAGCGCCTTCTCCGCTTGCTTACGATGGGTGACGTCACGTGCTATTTTCGAAACACCAATAATGTTGTTTGCGGAGTCTCTGACGGGCGAAATTGTCAGAGATATATCCAACAAGGTGCCGTCCTTTCGCACACGAACGGTGTCGAAGTGTTCGATCCGTTCTCCTCGCGCGAGTTTTTCCAGGATGTTTCTTTCCTCGGCCATCCGATCGGCCGGAATAATGAAAAAGATGGGCTGCCCTATGGCCTCCTTGGCCGTATAACCGAAAATTCGCTCCGCGCCTGGGTTCCAGCTCGTGATGACTCCCTCCAAAGTCTTGCTGACAATAGCGTCGTCAGAGGATTCCACGATGGAAGCCATCAATCCCGTCGCTCGGTCGACTTTTTGGCGCAGCGCGGGAAGTTCGTCCAACAGTACTTGGGAAACGTGATCGACACTCGCTTCGGGATCATCGAGAATACAGGCTGCGAGCGCTTCGTGGGTGGAAAGAAGCTGTTTAATGTCATCCTCGAATTGAATCTCGGGATGGACTTTGGTCCAGTAATGGGCTGCTCGAACGAATGTCAGAAGCAGCAGCAGGTACTGAAATCGTACTGTCCCCAACAATCGCTCGATCGCATCGACGCAGGTCGCAGTATCGGTCGTCTGCAGGAAAACATGACTCGCGAGAGTAAAGATCGCATCTTCCATCTCTGTATCTGCGCTCGGCATTTCTACGAGAGGTGCGGGACACGCCCCGCAAAGGTCTAGGCGTAGCTCCAAATCAGGGCCTCGCGGAAACGGGCGTCGCAGCAAACTGACCACCTCCACGATGCTTTGAGGGCTGGCGTTCTTGTCGCCCGCTGGATGACCAAGTCCGAGCAGGAAACCCACGTGGCGAGCGATGCAGTAGCGGACGGCGCAAAAGCGGGAGAGATAAACGAACAGCCGTTCTTTAAAAACGGACGGGAGGGGATTGTCCAAGTAGGCTACTTGCGCAAATCCCCACAGCTTCTCTGTGATCTCAGGTGTTTCGGGCGGAAGTCGGAAGAAATTTGGAAGGATGCCGAAACGCTCGGCGACTCGACTTTCTAGATCGGTTGCGGCGTTATCCGACGATTGAATGTTCTTAGACACTTTGAGCACATCATTCTGATTCGGTCGGCTGTCAAAGGAGCCTCAAGCGTACTCTCAATCGGATTCAGTTGATACGTAATACATCCATCGAGCCGAATCCACACACCCGAACCTGGGTAGTGCCTGATTCACGTGTGAATGCGACAAGTGGGTACTAGCGCCTCCGTTCAAATCTCGTCCGATATAATGGAATTCAAGGTTGCGCCGACCTTTTGCAACGGGTTCTAACGGGCAAACAGATTGGCGCTAGCCGTTTAATAGCTGTATCTTCTTTGTTTCTAATCGCGTTTATGCCGGTTTTCTATGATCAGGAGTATCCCGACAGACAGGTCGCGCTCTACGCATCATTGTTTGACGTGCTTTTGCCAGTGGAACGGTGCCCTAAGCTTTTCGCCTCGTTGCCGGTCGTCCGTCTAACTCCTGATTAGTCGGATTACCGTAAACGTTGGTCCTAGCACCTACTTACGGGGTTGGCGCATTCATCGGGACTTTTCAGAGACGACTGCGTTTCTGTTGTATTATCCTGCTGACTTTATGCTGGCGTTATTACAGACGACGTGTTGCTGCGTCGTTGCCATCGATTGCGAGCGAATGAAGCACCCTGACAGTTGAGCCTGCTGGTCTACAACCCGCGGATCTCGTGGCGCCGTCTGGTGCTGCCGAAGCGAATTGAGACCTGGTCGCTGACGAGCTTGCCCGAGCGGTTGGTGAAGACGGGTCGGCGGAAGTTGAAGCATGCGCCGTCTTGCAGATATGCCCGAGCATTGTTCCGAACACCTGTCGCGTCAGGTGATGCTGAGCCAGCAATAGCCATTAAATCCAAGTTGAGAGGTCGTCAATGAGCAGCGTACAAGTCGAACAGAAGAGCTATGAGATGCCCCCGCGAGAGGGGATCAGCATCGCGTACTTTCTCACTGTCGCCGACGTCGAGCGATCGGCTCGCTACTACGAAAAAGTCTTCGGCGCTCGCATTCTGACCATGGGTGACGGCAACGCCCCTCCGTACCTTCAGCTTGCGAATATCTGGATGATTCTGAACGTGGGGGGCGGGCCGACTTCGGATAAGCCGACGGTAACGCTCAGCGTTCCCGACCCGAATCACATCAACAGCTTTATGAATTTCCGCGTTGCGGATATTCATACGTGCTATGAATTGTGGAAAAGTCGGGGAGCCGAGTTTCTCACGGAACCGATCCCCAAGTACGGCGAGATACGCTGCTACATCCGCGATCCGGACGGCTATATTATCGAGATCGGACAAAGCACCACCCTCAAGTACGGTTAGTCCTTGGAGCAGATAGGATGCCGGCTCTGCACCTCGTCGTCGCGCATCTGCCAATCTCTGCCTCGAACAGCCATTCGCTCTGATATCGAAAGGAGTCCCAGATGGACGGCACAAAGGGACCGAAAGAGACCACGCTTGGTGTGAACGTTTTCACCGCCCCGGGAAAGGCTATGGTCGGCGAGCGGCCCAGGCCCTTCGGCGAAGCGCTTGGCTTTGACCCGATCACGTCGACTTTGATTTTCGGCGAGCACGACGCGGTGTTGGTAGACGCGATGATGACGGTGGCTGAGGCGGAGGCTCTCGCGGATTGGGTTGCTCTGCACAACCGCAACTTGGAGACGATCTATATAACGCACGCCCATTTCGACCACTTCTACGGTCTGGGCATTCTGCTCGACCGTTTCCCGGGCGCTCGGGCGATCGCAACGCCCAAGGCACTGAAAGCCATGCAGATGTCTTTCACTCCAACAGTCGAGCGGTTAGCCCGCCGGTGCTTTCCTGGGCAAGTGCCCACGAAGTTGGTCGCCCCTCAGCCCTACGAGCACGACACGTTCACACTCGAGGGCCACGAGTTGCGCATCATCGAACAGGGCCACACCGATAGTGCGGATACCACGTCTCTATATGTTCCATCGATCGGCCTGATCGTCGCTGGCGACGTTGTCTACAACCAATGCCGCATGTATGTCGGCGACACCACCCCAGAAAGCCGAAAAAATTGGATCGCGGCGCTAGACCGGTTGGCGGCGCTGAACCCGGCGATTGTGGTCGCCGGTCACAAGAAGCCTGGCGCGCCCGACTCGCCCTCGGCGATCCAAGACACCAAGCGTTACCTGCAGGACTTCGACCGGGTGCAGAAAACCGCGACGTCCGACCAGGAGCTATTCGATCAGATGACGGAGCTATACCCGCATTGGGTAGCCAATCAGTCGTGGTTGATGTTCGGATTCCCGCAGCCATAACTCACATCAACCGCTGATGCGAATGCAGGCACCGATTCCCTGCTAGTTGCTCGCGGACTCTTTCGACTCGTTGCGCGGTGAACCCTTTTGCAGAACGGCAACCAAGTGGCGGCCGGACGCGGGAACTCGGACATTTCCGCCCAGGACGATTTCCTTCGCCCTCAATCGGCGACCATACACGGCTGCCGTGGCATCGTCATCGGGGCGGAGCGTGGAACCTTCGAGCGAAATCCCGGCAAACAATCCGCGCGTGCGCGAGTAGCTGAGTATCTCCGCTCGCATGTACGCGTCGGTATTCGCCGCCGCATCGCGTCCCACCGGACCTGCCGCGACGGAAGCATCGCCGCCCAGCTTCACTTTGCTTTCAAGAATCGAACTCGGGCCGCTGTGATTCATGACCAGCAGGACGAGATCCGTTGCCTGCCCGCCGATCTGGAATCCAAAGCTGCCACCTTCGAGCGCCATCATCGCGGGAGCGCCCCACGGTCCCCGGAAGTCTTCGCCGGTTCGGCAAACCATCGCGCCGCGGCCATAGCTTGCGCCGACAACGAACGCCGCCTTCAGGACGGAAGGGAACACGATCACGCACTCCGCCTTCTCGAGTACCTGTTGCGGAATATTTTCCGGCGTGTTCATGATTTCCTGCATCACGACGCCGGCGTTCGCCAGTCGCTTTTGTTCCTTATTTGCCGCGAAGGCTGACGAAGTCGCCACCAAACCCAGACACAGAACCAAAATTAATTTACGAATCATCGCTGCCCCCAGTTGATCAGAAACCTTTTGTGTTGCGGCTGCGGAACTTGCCCTTTTCCGCAGCCTTTGTGAGACGCTTGCGGCCGCGCCGTCAGCCGGTAAGATCCTGCATCGCGCGCGGCCCACAAATTCAATATTCCCTACCAGCGGCGCCCCGTCTTCGCGACCTTTCGGCGCTGGATCATCCCGATGCCGGCTGTCAGCAGAGCCACCAGTAACAACAGGTGGAGCAATCCGCCAAACATCGAATCGGTCACAATTCCCAAGAACCACAAAACGAGTGACGCCGTGAAAATCGACATGAGCACGTTGCGTCCTTATCTCTCAGCGGTGCGAGTTCGAACCGGACTCTGGCAAGACTCGCGCCTTCCCGCCGATCCATCGGAGCGACCGGGACGACTCGATCAGCCTGGATCGGAGTCGCCCCGCTGCTCCTGAATCAGAAAACGCCTACAGCACGACGCTGATCGCTACTCGCGTTGTCGGATAGGATGGGTTGCACAAGTAATAGCCGCCGTCGACGTAATCGACGTAGACGTCGTCGGTGTAATACCAGCCGTCCGGCCAAGGCTGGACGAACCCGAACCAATAGCCGCCGTATTGGAAGCGCGAGTATCCGCCAACCAGTGTCGGTTCGCCGATCCGGAACGAGTGCTCGCGTCCGAAATGCGAGCGAAAGCGATCGTCCGGTATGCGCTTGTCGCTTCGAGCGCTCAGTCGCAATTGCGGAGCCGAGCGTTGCCGCTGCTGTTCGGCTTCGGTGCGTTGCGCGTGCTGTTGTCCTTGCTGGTTTTCCGGCTGTCGTTCGGTCTTGGCCTGTTTTTCCTGCTCAGCGGGCTTCTTCTCTTCTTCTCGCTTGGCCGGTTTGGCTTCGGGAGCCTGCTTCTCAGTCTTGGCGTGCTCTTCTTGCTTCGCCTGCTCCTCGTGTTGAGCTGGCTTGGCTTTTTCTTCTTGCTGCGCGGGTTTCGCCGCTTCTTCGTTTTTCACCGGCTTCGCTTGTTCCTCGTGCTGTGCCGGCTTGGCCTGCTCTTGCTTTTCCGGCTTGGCATCCTTGTCCTGGTGCTCGTCCTGCGCATATGCGGGAATCGTCGCTCCGAGTATCAGGAGCAAAGCTGTCGTGCTAATGACTCCGAGTACTTTCATGAATGTTGCCTCCGTTACCGCGAATCCGTCTGTCCGGCGTTGATCGCCGGGCGAATCTTGTTCGTCAGGTGCGACCACACACAATCCACCTGCTGTGATTCGTTCTGTTAGGCGCCTATATGTACCCGGGAAAACGAGTGGAAGACTCCGAAAATATTCAACAGCCAAAGAACCACCGCGATCACAACCACCCCATTCAGGATGGACTTGATCGTTCCCTCCATCGGGATGAAACGATTGACCAGCCAGAGCAGCAGGCCGACCACAACCAACACTTCCAGTATTTGAAGTAACGGCATCGAGCGATCTCCTTCTCTCCGCAGACGCGCGTTCCGGTCTGGACAGAGGCGTTCCCGTCATATCCGTGCACTGACTTGAGAGGCGGGCGATTCCATGAGCAAAAGCGTGGCGTGCCAAATCAGCTTCGTGCGTTGGTTCTTTCTTTGTGCCGACCCACGAAACGCATCTTAAGCGCTCTCATGCTGTCAATCTGTCACCTTAAGGACACTTAGCTATATTTCGTATTCTGGCCCTCAAGTGCTAGCATTCCTCCAGCATGTGCGCCGCGCTGAACCGTCTCAAGGCAAAGAAACCAATCAGTTTCGACGTCCAGGCGTTCCTCGACTCGGCTGGGGTTTCGCGGAGAATCGTCGAATATCGGAAAAAGGCGACGATTTTCACTCAGGGAGAACCCGGGAACGCGGTGATGTACATCCAGAAGGGCGGGGTAAAGCTCACCGTCGTGAACGGAGTCGGCAAGGAAGCCGTCGTGGCGGTCCTGAATTCCGGTGACTTTTTCGGCGAAGGGTGCCTCGCCGGTCAAACCATCCGGATCGGATCGGCGACCTCGAGTGAACCGACTTCTTTACTGGTCATTGAAAAAGCCGAAATGATCCGGGTGCTTCACGCCGAGCACGAGTTCTCCGATCGCTTCATCGCCTACATGCTCACCAGGAACATACGAATCGAGGCCGACCTGGTCGATCAGCTGTTCAATTCGACTGAAAAGCGTCTCGCGCGCGCGCTTCTGCTGCTCGCTCAATATGGAAAAGACAATCAAGCCCAGCGCGTGCTGCCCAAGATATCCCAGGAAACGCTGGCGGAAACGATTGGTACGACGCGCTCCCGCGTCAATCTCTTCATGAACAAATTCAAGAAAATGGGATTTGTTACTCACGACGAAGACGGCCTTCAAATCAACAGTTCCCTCCTGAGCGTCGTTCTGCACGATTAACGGAAGCAGGCCAGAGGAATCTAATTCGATAAGAAATATAGATCGCGGAAGTGTTTCAAAGCGAACATCTTTGATCGCGTCTTCGGGCTAAGCTGCCACCGTTGTAGCTCTCTCCCCAGGAGGACAAACGTGATTGAACGTACGATTACGCTCGGCGGAACCATACAAAAATTGATTGATCGCTCGATGACACGACAACCGCAACAGGTCCAGATCGGCTTGCGCGGCGCCGACCATTTGTACGACGAACTTCGCATTCCGAACTCGCCAGGCTGGGAAGAAGGCACACACGTCGAAGTAACGATTCGCTCGCTGCATCCATCGGCATAGCATCCTGGAGTGACTCCATTGGTGGAGCGTCCAGGCAACGCGTCGCCCGATCTGAGGGACCATGAATTCAGAAAAGGAATTCTTATATCCGGAATGGCAGATTCCGGTGCAGGACCTGATTCTCGAAACTGACCGGGCGAAATTGCCTGAAAAAATGCGGGCAGCGGAAGCGAAGATTTCCGAGCGTCTCCACCAGATTGGGCAGTCCACTGGGGGCCGACACGAGCAAGATGCCATGAACCGCGCTTCGACTTTGATATCTGCGATAAGCTTGGAGCGGCTGGCAGGTTGAAAACTTGTTGCTTCGCTCCGGGTCACGTCACGTACGAGCCGCAGGGCTAAACCCCCTAAACGGGACGGGCCAAAGAGCAGTGGCCGGGGGTTAGGCCGCGTGAGGAATGAAACGGATTACTTCCGGTTCACCGACGACTCGAACGGAATCGCGTCTCCGCTGTTGTATCCGGCAGATCCATCGGAAGAGTTCATGAAGGAGCGCTGTGGCCGGCGCATTGCAGCACCCCAAGATATCCGCTCCACGGACCCACGGCCTCTCGGTATTGGTGGGCCATTACCCTTGAGATTTGGTGCAGATGAGTTAAGTCATGGGCTGCCCAGGTCGCCAGCAGCTCTGAAAGAGTAACTACTCCGAGGGCAGGATGTCGTCCACGTCGCTCGAGGTCCTCCTGCCGCAGATTCAATGCGCGCAGTTCGTCAAGGTTTTCTGACCGCAAACTGGCAAATTCATCCAATAATTGCCCGAGCGACTTATCCTGTCTCTCTCGCAGGTGCCCCCGACGATCAAAGGACTCAAACGTCTTCGTCTCGCCAAATTTCAGGACTAGCTTCGCCCGTGGCATCCAATCAGTGCGTTCGCCGTGAATCAGATGGCCGAGGACATCGAACGCGCTCCAAGTGTTTTCGCCTTCATTTCGGAACGTCCACGTTTCCGGCAGATCACGCAGAAGCCCATTCAGAGCAGCGGGGGTGCGAGTGAGAAGCGCTATGGTGTGATACAAGTTGTGCTCCATCATGCTCCTCAATTCGTAGACAGCGATTTTCGAAAGACCCTGATTGTATCTGCTCTGCGTGCCATGCGTGAGTGACATTTGACACCCTTCGCAAAGTGCTTTTAGGTTCTTGCTCTGCAGGTAGACGAGACGTTGTGTTGCGCGGCCCGGCCGCACTGGAATTGCGGCGTGTGCAGATGGTCGCCGAAGTGGGTGCCGAGAACAACAGCACCACAGTGATCATGATGCCAGACGATTTTGTGCATTTCGCGGGGAGCTTATCGAAGTTTCTGGAAGGAAAGACCGGCGCCTGACTCCATTACCGTCCTCCGGCTATCATACGCGGGTCCTCATCACTCGGGTGAACAGCTACGCACCATGAATGAACCGCCGATCTGTGAAACACACGAAAAAGAGGTGCCTCGGTGATTTCAAATCCTTGCTTGCGCCTGATGGGTCGGATTACCGGAACGTGACGTAAGGCCTCACTGGGGCGGTTTGCGCATTAATCACTTGCCAGTTTACCCCGACCGAAGTTAGCTTTCATCGCTACGACGATGCGACGTACACGACAATCCGGCGCGTTTTTATGCCTACTCGCGGTTTCCACGTTCGTGGCAGCGACAAGTATGTCAAATCCGAGGAGTGCGAGATCAAGTATGTTGTCGAGCGCACCGCGCGTGGGTGGATCGAACACTGCGCAGGAGAGTCTGAGCGATGAGCTTACCAGGCGGCAGAACGAGGAGGGGCTTACTCTAATATCGATATTGTTTAGCAAGGTCCACACGATCGACTTCATCGATCGTTCATTGAATCTCGCGCCGGGAATTTTGACGAATATGAGTTTTCGACTTGGAACCGTGTCGCCGAATGGCACTCAAGTAGCGATCGATAACTGCGCCAATGCGCCGGGATTTCAACAGTTGCACGATGCGGAAGGCAATTGCTTGGGTGCATCTGATTTTGGCACGGCAATGCTCGATGGATCAGGGTTTCGCGCTGTCCCGGAAATCAAATCACCCTTTTACTTTCCCTGCTGGTCACCCGATGCTTCAAAGTTTGCATTGTCCGGTGGCCCCGCCGATGACCTGGAAATTGTGGAATCTCGCACCGGTCAATCACAACCAATCGGCGAGCACGAAGGTGACTCTTTTGTCGAGCCGCAATGCTGGTCTCGTGATGGAATCTTAGTCGTGTTGACCAGAAATGAGCCGAGGGGAAAACGAACCGTCGTCACGTACAACCTCAAAACCAGGCAAAAGATCGAGATCGCCTCGGGCGGTAACGCGACCTGGATCCCCGGCACCGATTGGATAAGCTACAAGTATTGCGGTGAGGACTTGCGATACTGCACGTACTACAAGGTTCGGCCCGATGGCAGTGGCGCGCAGGTCTTGTTCCAGACGATCGGAGCCGATGGCGCTTTGTGGTGGTCAAGTGACGGACGCCTTGCGGCCTACGTGAGTGGAGCGCGCTTAACGGAACCAATCGGGGTTGAATCACGTGTGAGAGTTTGGAGGATCACCGACAACTCGGAGGTGTGGGTATCGAATCGCCGCGAAACGGACCCTGCACTCTTTCAATGGATTGAGAATAAAAAGCTATTGTCAGGCACAAATCGTCCCCTGAATTGAATCAAACTCCCACGGCCTTTGTGGCAATTCCATCCATGGTTGCGACCAAGTCCCCATTCGTCGGATTGCCGGAAAAGTGGGCACGGATGCCCCCATTTCCGGTAAGGGCTTCAAGGCCTGTCGCACACGGATCTTCCACCGGACAACTTCCTAGGGGGACCCAGATGTCGGGTCAGCGCGTCCGTCCGGCACTGAGTCCATTCGGGCTAACCATCCCGGTTGACAGGGCAGCGGGCTTGACGGATACAAGGAGTTCGCAACGAGTCGTACGACAAGGAGGCATTATGAAGCTC
>Ga0210391_10002814_pt1 | contig 14903 bp, 14 predicted proteins | sample IncBWC12OmetaG_FD_160573 | JGI IMG/M metagenome (GOLD analysis project Ga0210391, IMG submission 160573) | Forest soil microbial communities from Barre Woods Harvard Forest LTER site, Petersham, Massachusetts, United States - Inc-BW-C-12-O ... | reverse complement strand
GTCCGGATGCCGGATATGGGGGGCATCGACGCATTGCTTGCCATTCGCACAAAGTTTGCAGATGCCCGAGTGATCATGCTAACGACGTTTGAAGGAGACGCCGAGATTCAGCGTGCGCTGGAGGCGGGAGCGCAAGGTTACATGCTCAAAAGCATGCCCCGAAAACAGCTCGTAGATATGATCCGCAAGGTGCACGCCGGGAAGAAACAAATCCCTCCCGAAGTCGCAGTTCAGCTCATCGAGCATCTTGGGGATGAAACGTTGAGCAAGCGAGAGGTTGAGGTTCTTCAGAAGGTCGCTGGGGGAAATCGCAACAGCGACATCGCGGCGCTCCTTTTCATCTCTGAAGAAACGGTGAAGGGACATATCAAGCACATCATGGAAAAACTCGGTGCAAGCGATCGCACCGAGGCCGTCGCTGTCGGAATTAGACGCGGGATCATACATCTCTAGCTTTACCCACACTTCCGAGTGCCCTGGAGCTTCCAGTGGTACAGAAAAAGCACTCGTTCTGGGGGTCCAATTCGCAGCGAAAGAAGCTAGCCTTTTTCTGGCGCGTCTTTGTGCCTGAGGAGGCACCGGCTGCAAAGGCTCTTTTCCAGCTTCCCTGAGGGTTGGCCAGGCATCGGCCTCGTCTTTCTGCGGATTATTGTTGCTGTCAATGCAATCATTTGCGCAATTGACGCGCTCGGTGGACCCAACCGTCATGCGATTAGCGCCTGGGCCGTTGGATCGCTCGCAATCGCTGTCGGAGCGGCGATTTTCGTCGGCTTTCTCACGCCCGCTGCAAGTGCCGCGGCAACAATCGGTTATTTCATGACAGGCGTTTCACCGTCTTTGATGGCTGAAGCGAACGACCACATCGGTGCGTTGACTGCATTCAATCTGGCTGCGATATCCGCCGCGCTTGCCTTGCTTGGCCCGGGCGCTTTTTCATTGGATGCGCGTCTCTTCGGTCGTCGCGAAATCATTATTCCTGAAGGCCGGGTTCAAGTCGTCGATGATTCTCAGGAAAATTCCGCACTTCACTGAGATTGAACGCAGGCAGTTGTCCCCATGCCTGGCATCAAAGCCCCCCTAAATAGTGGTATCCGATACCTATCCGTCACTAGCGTTGAAAATAGCTTCCTTAGCGGGATGCAATCTTCCGAGTCTTCCTTCATAGTCACTTCAGCATTATCGAGCACGCAGGACAGATCAGAGAATCACGAATCATCGATTCTCTATCGGGTCAAGCTTCAATTGGAGGTTCGCTTTTCGCGATGTCCCATTTGGATTATCTCTCTCGTTTCCTCACCGCCCTGGCGACAATACTGCTCGCACGAAAAGCCTGGGTCGGACTGCTCGTCGCAATAGCGAACAGCTTGATCGTCTGTGTAATTGGATTGCGAACGTCACAGCTTGGCCTTTTTCCCACGAACCTGTTTTGCATCGGCGTATATGCCTTCAGCGTACGATCGTTGCTCAAGGAACGAACACACGCCAATCGAGATCAGACGCAGCGACAGAAATCGCTAGTCATACCTACCGATAATGGGTGCGCCTCAAAAAGGGCTGCCATCCTCACACAGCAGATCATCAATCCTGACATTAACCTTTGCCACTAAGATCGGGCTTCCGGAGGAACACCATGCGTGCTGACTTAACATCTATGGCTCTTGCCCATGAATCGAATCGCTATTTACTTACTCGGCTGATAGCGAAGGCAACCCGCAAACTGCATCGCCCTAACACCCGGTTGCAGGATACGACGAACGACGTTTTCGAGTGGTTCGGCTGCTCAAAACCAGGAGCAGATCGCCGTGCTGCGGAGGCGGCCAGCAGTTCGGAAGGCCGTTCTGCATGACGTCTCCGCCGTCAATTTCAGCCCTCCCCCTTACGAAGCTAGGAGCGACCACGATGGCAACTTCATTCACATCCGTATCATTTAATCCTTTACCTACCTCATCACCGAAAAGCGCATCATGGTGCTTCCTGCTGCTCGAGCACCTGGATGAATTCGCGACGCTAGTTTGGTATCTCGTAGCAGATGGCAGGCTCGTCGAAGATACATTCGCGCGCACGATGGCAAAGCTCGATCTAATTGCATTTGAATCTTCCATTCCAGCACTCGCTTACAGCCAGGCTCGAGACGTTCTCATCACTCAGGCGGTTGCTGTACTGTCGGACGCGCGCAGAGAGGAAAATGAAAATCAGTTTTTTCAGCCGGGGTCTCTTGGTAGTTTGCCCGATCTCCCCCGCCTGGCATTCATGCTGAGATTCATCATCCGTGCATCTGAAACAGAGGTTGCGAAGTTTCTCGGCCTGTCGCCACCTGAGGTGCAAGGACTCGTAACTTGTGCGATTGATCGGCTTAGCATAGTTCCGCCAGTTTCCGCATCGACAGGTTGTCACGACGCATAGGTGGCCTTTAGTTTCAGACTCACCATGAATAGGTACAAAGACCTGCGAATTTCACGGCGGCCCAGCCATGGGTACGATTGCAGGATTGTTTGTAGCCGATCTTCCTGCTGAACTGGCCACCATATCGCACGATCGCAGCTATTCAACGCAGTCGACAATGTCAAAGCCGTGGCGGCGAAAAAGAGATAGAACGATCAACCCCCGACCTCGAACGGTGGTATGCCGCACGAGCCGGGAACCACACTCGAAATCGCAGGCGCCAGTCATTCGATCTATGTCTCCAGATCACAAGGGGAAACAGTGAGCACACACCCTGGGAAAACCGAGGTTTCAGGCGGAGGCAATATCCTTATGTTTGATAAGGGCGCTGATCTGGATCTGCGAAGGGAGCCGCAGCCGCGTGCACAAAGCCAACTGATAGATGCAGAGAGGATGTCGGCGATCGGCAGGATGGCATGCTCGATATCCCACGATATGCGCCATTCGCTCACGGCGATCTATGCGAACGCCGAGTTTCTCGAGCGCCGCGACATATGCGCAAGCGTGCGGGCTGGTCTGCTGCTCGAAATTCAGGAAGCGGTGCTCGCGATGACGGAGCGCGTTGATTCACTTTTGCAGTTCGGTTGTAGCGGACGGAAAAAGCCGCTTGTCCGTAAGCGGGTTTCCTCGGTGGTTGAGAGAGCCGTTGCGGCTGTGAAGTTTCATCCAGACGGGCAGAACGTGCCCGTCACAGTTGGGAAGTCATCGCCAGCCGAGGTTGTTAGCGATGCCAGGAATCTTGAAAGCGCGATATATAACTTGCTGCTCAATGCCTGCCAGGCGTCGATACGCTCAACTCGCGCGCCTGAGGTGAAGGTCCAGCTTACGGAAGTCGATGAACGGATCTACGTCACCATCCAGGACAATGGTCCCGGGATACCTCCCTCTATTCGGAAAACGTTGTTCGAGCCGTTCGTGACGGCAGGAAAACCCAACGGAACAGGTCTTGGGCTCACCCTGGCTCGGCAAATCGCTGAAGAGCACGGTGGAAGCGTCTGGCTCGAGGAATCGAATCAAGAATGGACGGTATTCACGCTGAGTCTGTCGAAGAACAGATGAATTAGCTTGAGAAGCCCTGACCGTCGGAGCGCCTCTGTAGCTTTTTGATCGCTATTGGGCTCTGGCGCACATTTGGTGAAGCGGTGGAGTGCGCTTGCGTTGCGTTCGGAGCACCGGCTGATCAGGCCCGATTGAGGAATCCGAGTGAACGCCGTCGCACCATGAGCAACAGTAACTCCCCTCAATGCATCCTGGACCGAAAACCCCCGAAACTCGAATTCAGAAGGCGGTCATCGAAACTCATGCACTTATGCTAATCGGTTATAAGTGAAATGCCGCGAAAATTAGTTCCGAATCAATCCCCGTGAGTCAGATAGTTGGAAGCACTGAGAGGGAAAGGTAAGGAGCATGGTGATTCGTAGAACATGGGCGGGGCTGCTCGCGGCAGCAATATTCGGCATGAACGGTCATGCGCAGGTGACGGCACATCAGGGACTGATGTTCAACGGGGACGGCGCATTGCGTAACAACCAGATTCATTGGCCCAAGGGCTTCGAGCCCGAGCAGGCGGACCTCTTTGCGCACAATGAGATCGACATCCAAGCCGGATGCGAGACCGCATTCTCGAATCTCGTCGATGCGGAGGCCTGGCCCTCCTGGTACTCGAACTCGAAGGACGTCAAGGTTCTGAATACTCCGGATCATAGGCTCCGGAAGAACGCACGAATCTCTTGGGACACCTTCGGATTCCACATCGAAAGCCGCGTGTGGGAGTTTGAGTTGAATAGCCGCCTCGGATGGTTCGGAGATGGTAAGGACGTCCATGCTTATCACACGTTCCTTCTGACCAAGGTCCCTGAGGGGTGCCACATCGTCACGGAGGAGGTTGTGAAGGGACCTGGTGCCATTCAGTTCCGTGAGCAGCAACCGAACGCCATGCACGAGGGGCATCAGCTTTGGCTAACGAGCTTGAAGGACCGTTCGGAGAAGCACTGACAGTAGCAACAAATCATTTCCAGATATGGAGGAGCAAAACTATGGCACGCATATTTATCACCGGATCTGCTGATGGCCTCGGCAGGATGGCAGGAGAGCTGCTGATTGAGCAGGGTCACAGGGTCGTCCTGCACGCCCGAAGCCAGGCCCGAGCCGACGAGACAAAGAGGAACGTCCCGGAGGCGGAGGCAGTCGTTATCGGCGATCTCGGCACAATTACCCAGACTCGAAAGGTAGCAGACCAGGTCAATGCGCTCGGCGCGTTCGACGCCGTCATCCACAATGCCGCGGTCGGCTACAAGGAGCCGAAGCGAATCGAGACGGAAGATGGTCTCTCGCATGTGCTGGCAATCAATACGATTGCTCCTTACATCCTGACAGCCCAGATCGCGAAGCCCAAGCGACTCGTTTATCTCAGCTCCATGCTTCACCAGAACGGTGATCCGACACTTGAGGACCTGGCATGGAAGGCTCGCGCATGGGACGGAGAACAAGCCTACTCCGACACGAAGCTACATGACGTGCTTCTCGCCTTTGGAATCGCACGACGTTGGCCAGGAGTTCTCTCGAATGCACTCGAGCCGGGCTGGGTCCAAACGAAGATGGGTGGTACCGAGGCAACGGATGATCTGGACGAGGCACATCGCACCCAGGTTTGGCTTGCTGCAAGCGATCAACCTGAGGCACTCGTCACTGGAGAGTACTTCTATCACCTAAGGAAGAAGGGCACCCTTCCAGCTGCCCACAACCTTGCTATGCAAGATCGGCTTCTCGCGATCTGCGAGCGCCTGAGCGGTATCGCTCTGCCCGAGTAGCAAGCTTGATACGAATCTTTTGGTGACTGACGCCGCTTCGGTTGGCCGATGTCACCCATAACGACGATAGAAACAGGAGGCAATATGTACGCAGTCATGGGAATCACAGGGAATGTAGGCGGTGCCGTTGCGCGCACGCTTCTTGCAAAGGGCGAGAAGGTTCGAGGCGTCGTAAGGAATCTCGAGAAAGCGGCAGATTGGCAGAAGCAAGGTGTGGAGCTCTTCCAAGCCGACTATGACGACGTGGATGCGCTTACGGCTGCTTTCACCGGTGTCGTTGGTGTGTTCGTAATGGTTCCTCCAAACTTTGCGCCGGCACCGGGCTTCGCCGAGACCAAGGCAACTTTGAAGGTCTTGCATGTGGCATTATCAAGAGCCCTACCGTCGAAGGCGGTTTACCTGTCTTCCATAGGAGCGGAACAGGCCAGCGGATTGGGTTTGATCACGAGTTCACATCTCCTCGAAGAGACGTTGGGCGATCTCCCGTTCTCTCATGCATTTCTGCGCGCTGGTTGGTTCTTTGAGAACTCAGCTGGTGATGTAGTGAGCGCACGGAATGAAGGCAAGATCCGGTTTCAGCTCCATCCGCTTGACCGGAAGTTTCCCCTGGTCGCGACCGCAGACATCGGCATGGTGGGTGCTGAGACGCTCACCCAGAGCTGGATCGGAATTCGCCACATCGAAGTTGCAGGGCCGGATGGTTACAGCCCCCTCGACATAGCAAATGCTTTCGCGGAGGCTATTGGGCGCCCCGTCGAGGCGATTGCCGTTCCCAGAACGGAATGGGAGACGCTATGGGTCTCACAGGGGATGCCGGAGGGGCGGACGGCGCCTCGAGCGGAGATGGTCGATGGATTCAATTCCAGTTGGATTCACTTCGGCGTACCTAGAACAGAGCATGTGAATGGGGCGACGCCGCTTCGTGAGGTGATAACTCAGCTCGTGACTCGCGGCTAACTTCACTGCTGGATGAGAGCCCACGAAGACGCTTTTCGCCGGCTCTCGTCACCACCGCTGATTAGCTCCGAGGCAGCTTGCCACGAGCGACAAGAAAAGGGATCACAAGGGAGGAACAGTGAGAACACACCTTAGGGAACCAAAGATTTCAGGCCGTGGCAATATTCTCATCTTTGATAAGGGCGTTGGTCTGGATCTGCGAAACGAAGCACAGCGGCCTGGGTCACGCCAACTGATAGAGACAGAGAGGATGTCGGCAATCGGCAGGATGGCATGCTCGATATCCCACGATATGCGTCACTCGCTCACCGCCATCTATGCGAACGCCGAGTTCCTCGAGCGCGACGATATATGTGCGTGCGTGCGGGCTGATCTGCTGCTGCTCGAAATTCAAGAAGCAGTGGTCGCGATGACGGAGCGCATTGATTCATTACAGGGATTCGGTAGTAACGGACGGAAGAGCCCGCTTGTCCATGCGCGCGTTTCCTTGGTTGTTGAGAAAGCCGTTACGGCAGTGAAGTTTCATCCAGACGGACGGAACGTGTCCATCACAGTCGGCAAGTTCCCGCCGACGGAAGCAGACATCGATGCGAGGAATCTTGAAACTGCCATATATAACTTGCGCTCAATGCTTGCCAAGCTGCGGCACGCTCGACTTACGTGCCTGAGGTGAAGGTCGACCTTACGGAGGTCGATGAACGGATCTACCTCACAATCCTGGACAATGGTCCTGGCATACCTGCCTCTGTACGGAGGACGTTGTTCGATCCGTTCGTGACCGCAGGAAAACCCAACGGAACAGGCCTTGGGCTTACCCTGGCTCGTCGAATAGCTGAAGAGCACGGTGGCAGCGTCTGCCTCGAGAAATCGAATCGAGAGACAACAGTATTCACGCTGAGCCTAACGAAGAACAGATCTCTAGCTTTAGGAGACCTAAAGAGTGGTAGAGCCGGCTTCGAGATCTGCGGCAATGGATCTGCGAACCGCGCATAAGGAATCAACAACCGAGATGGGCGCTCATAAAATGTCAGGAGGCAGAAATATCCAGCAATCAGGAGGCTCTATGCCCTTGTTTACCGTAACGATGAAGTCCAACGGGTCAACCTACGAGAAAGACCGGCTTTCCAGAGCTATCCATGCTGCAAGCATTGCTGCTGGATATTCAGAGAATGACCTTTTCCAACGTTTCCTTTCTTTGGGGCCAAGCGACTTCAGGGTTGATCTGTTCTATCCCGCACTGCCCAAGCCGCGCACCGACCAGCTGTTGATGATTGAAGTGCTGGTGTCTTCAGGGACTGACACCAATCGAAAAAAAGGTCTTGTTGCCGCCCTGGTCGAGCAGCTTGGCAAAGCAGGCATCGACCCAAACGACATAATGGTGTTCTTTTTGGAGACCGATCGCGCGAGCGGATCATTCGGGGGCGGCCAGTTCGCACCACCTGTTGCCTTCGCCTGATCACCGCGAATACCTGACTGATGGAGCGAGTGTCCCTGGACATGATCGGAGGCAACCGTCTCTAAAGCTTGTGTGCAGATTGGGATAGCAATGTCGAAACGAGTCGGATCAAAGGTTGTTGAGGTCAAGGAAGCCATGCTGTGTCGATCGTGTGCGCACGTCTCGACTGGTTACGGTCGCGATCTGTCAGCAGCAATACCGAAGGGCATTCGGTATCGCAATTTGCCTTAAGTGCACGACAATCATCCGTCAAGAAACGCCATCTGTAAGTCGGCGCCGAATGAGGAACAAGTTAGAGGAGTGTTGCGCAAGAGAATGCGAAACAACCTGGAATTTGCTGGAAAAGTGGCACTCATCACCGGTGGAAACAGTGGCATTGACGCTGCGGCCGCAAGACGTGTCGCTGAGCTAGGTGCTCAGGTAGTCGTCACAGGAAGGCGGCAAAGCGAGGGGCGACTGCTCGTCAATGACATCAAACGGGACAGCGGATCTGCGGCGTTCATCGAGGCAGACCTCAGGCAACCCGAGCAGGTGAAGCGGATCGTACCATTCACTCTCAAAACCTTCGGACGGCTCGACTCCGCATTTAACAATGCCGGGATCTCCGGTGAAAACCGGCTGCTCACAGATCAGACCGAGAAAACCTTTGACCGCGTCTTCGCTGTGAACGTAAAAGCCCTATTTCCTCTGCTTCAGGACAAGGTCAGACAGATGATGGCGCAAGGGCAGGGGGGCTCAATCGTCAATACTGCCTCAGTCGGCGGCCTGCTATCATTTCCAACCGCCGGCCCTACCCGGAGCAAGCCCGCTCACCTTATCCAGCTTCCAGACCTGCCTAGCTTGATGTACAGCGCATGTCGTCTGCTATTGCTCAACCCCATGCAGCTTGCTCAAGTAGAGCAACGTCAGCGGGTCGCCGGGCTTGAGCTGCAGAACCTTCCTATAAAATGCCAAAGCGTCTTGGTCTTGCCCCCGCTGCTGAAACATCACGCCCAAATCGAAGTAAGCTGTGGCATCGTTGGAGTTGACCGCAATAGCCTGCTTGTACATGGCAATGGCCTCATCGAGCCTACCTTCTTCGATGTACAAGCTTTCCAGATCAACATAGGCTCTGCTGTCATGCGGCAGGAGTGTCATCACGCGTTTGTATTGTGTCTCGGCGTGTGCCCCGTTGCCCGTTGCCTGAAGAGCGGCAGCATAGTTCAGGATTGTGTTCGGATCGTCGCGAGTACTAGACAATGATTTCGTGTACTCCGCGAGAGCCTGCTGGAATTCGCCCTGATCTGCATAAACATCCCCAAGGTTCTTTTCCAGATAAGCACTTCGAGGAGTTGCTTTCAGAGAGTTGCGATAGAGGGCAATCGGTTCTCGCCAGTCTTGGACTCGCGTAGTCAAACGCCACGCTCCCCATGCGGCCCATATTGCGAGACAACCCAGCAGCACTCGCTTCTCCAATGGCCTGGCGAGCATACCCGCAGTGACAATAGCTAGCACGAATCCAATGGCGGGAAGATATGCAAAGCGCTCCGCCATACCCTGATAGATATAAACGAAGCCACAGTAAGGCAGCAGCCCGAGGAGGAGCACTGCCAGGCCAGCGGCAACTGAAGGCGCATGCTTACGAAGTAGAAGGGTCGTGCCGATTAGGCCGACCAAAGCAGCCCACGCGATGAAGGCAATCGGCGAAAGAGCATTAGTCGGAACCACAGAGGAGCGCTCGGGACTCATGTGAACCGGAAACGAGATGAGTTGGATGTATTTCCAGAATTTCAGGCCGACCGAGCAAAGCGTGCGATCTCCATTTCCAGCATGGGCACCGACAGCGAATTTGCAGATGCTGTAGATCACGTCGGTCAGAAGTGAGATAACTCCCAACACGATCCAATCTTTCGGTTCTCTCTCCGTCTCCGCCAGATAGATGAGAGCAATAAAGGCAACCAGGAGAATGCCCTGCTCATGGCTAAAGTTTGCCATGATAGCGAACGCAGTGAAGGCGATAAGCGAGGGCCAGCGACGGCTGCGCACGTATGCCAAACTAGCCAGAAGAGCAAGAAGCATGAATGCCGTGCTCAACGGATAGGCACGAGCGCTGATCCACGCGATAGCCTCGCTGTTGACCGGCAAACCCAGCCACACCAGCGCGACGAGCCCCGCGACAAAGGGCGAGAGCTCTAGCTTACGTAGAAGCTGAAAGAGCAGAAATCCGTTTAGCCAATGAAGAAAGAGATTGGTAAAGTGGAAACCGCTTGCATCGGTTCCCCAAAGATGACGGTCAACTGCGAGGCTCATCCAGAACAAGGGCCGATAGGTCGAATCGCTGCTGCCCAAGAACTGGGAAGTTAAGCAAACGGGACTCAGGATGAAACGCGAATAAACATCATGCCATGACTGAAGAGCGGGGTTATTGGCGATTTGATCTATGTCGTCATACACAAATGGCGCACTCAGGACTCCCGAGTAAAGGAGATAGACCCATGCGACGGATGCAAGGCCGAAGCTCACCCGGGGGCGTCTCTTCATCCAGTTCCACATAGATCTCGCTCCCCGCCACTTTTTCCATTTCAAATATTCCGGCTCCATTGGATATTTCTCCCAGACGAAGAGCATTATTGCTGCGCTCAGCAGTCATACTTGAGGACCCGACGATTCCCATGCTGAGGCTTTGAAAACGGGTCCAGCCGAATTGCAATGCCTGCGAAGTGTGCCTCACCCGTAATGCCCTGATGTGCAGGGTTTATGCTCTTAACACGCGCTTTGGCGCGACCCCATGCAACTGGCAGTCGTATCGCGGAAGGCTGGGGCGTTTTTCGTTACTATCTTTCGGGAACCGGATCTCGAGCACCGAGTTTCTCTCCAGGAACTTCACCTATTGTGAAAATGGTCCAAGAACGAAGCCCAGATTCTGAGTTGGGGATCTAGGCTTCGCAAATTGGTGAGTTGTGGACGTTGGGTTCCTGGTCGTTACCCACGATCAGTTCGGTGGCAACCGGCTTGAGGTAGCCGAAAAGGCCGCCTGTTCCGTGGTCGGGGCCGGCAGTGAAATAGAGCTCGGAAGCAGGTGCAGCCGCGGAGTCGTAGCTGCCGGCGGCAGCGCTGTTGGCGGGGCTGATGGCCCAGAGGCCATTGATCGCGAGTGGCTTCCCGGTCGCGTCCTCGACCAGGCCGATGAACTTACCGGTGGCGAGATCGTAGGCGGCGATGGTTCCGCTACCCTCAGTGGTACCGCCACCGGAGAACTGGCCGATAAGCAGGTCGTGGCTATAGATGCCGAAGTCGAGAGGCGCGAGGGCTACACCCCAGGGTGCATTGAGCCAGTCGCCGTGTTCGAGGCGCTGCAGGAGTTGACCATCTGAGGAGAAGACATCGACGTAGCCGAGGCCGGGCCCGTCGGTTTCGTGTGGGTTGCCTTCTTCGTGTAGGACAAAGGTAACAACGATGTCGTTGCCGATAGCTTGGACATTGAAGGGCACGAAGTCCCGAGGAAGACGTTCGTCGGTGAAGGGTTTGTTATTGCCGTTGTCCAGGTCGCCGTCGCGATTTTCGTCCCGATTGGGTCGGAGAGTGACCTTGTGGAAGGCATTGTCGTAGACGTCGACGGTGCCTTTGGTGAAGTTGGCGGCGTAAAGGTAGCGTTTGCCGTTGATGGTGGCGCTGGTAAGGCCAGTGTAGCTGGAGCCGTCAGTGGTCTTGACCACGACGATGGCGTTCGTCGAGGGCGGCTTGCTGCCGGGCGCTACGGCGACAGTTGGGTTCCATCCGGAGATGGTGCCATCAATGGTTGAGAAGAGAAAGGCGGCGGGTGCGCCTGGGGCAAGCAGGAAATCTGTGGGGCTGGCGTTGGCGATAGTGCCAGTTGGAGTACCAGTCGGGAAGGTCTTGCTGTTGGGGTCGGCTTTGGGGATAGTCACGACGAGTGGATTGATGGCTCCAGCGCCGCTGTAAAGCGTGCTCAGGCCGGTGCCGTTGTCGGAGACCCACCATGGGCTGCTGGAACTGCGGGAGAGTCCCCACGGATTAACGAGGTGGGGATCAGTGACGGGGCCTACTCCGGATGTGTTAGCCACGAGATTGACTTGGTTGTAGTGCTGGGCTTCGGCGACTGGGCCTATCAAGAAGGCCAACGATGCAACTGTGGCCAAAGACAAAGATGTCTTCATAGCTGAATCTCCTGCAGGTGAGGCCCCGGCCTGTGGCTGTTGCGGCATCAACCGACCGAGTCGGACACGGTGGCTGGAATTTTCGTGTATGCGGGGGAGGGGAACACAAAAATCCTTTAGCGAGCGTATTTCAACCGGGAGCTCCAAGTGTCACGGAGCTGTCATCGCTCTGTCGCTAGATTTCAAGACCCGGCAAATGGCGTGATCGGTGTGTCCAAATCTCTAGCAAGCTGCTTTCAAAGGCCAGCTCCCAAACTCATTAAGCTCTCTAACTGTAAAAAAAAACGTCAGTACACTCGTCGAGGACCGATTAGTGACGCGAAGTCGGCTAGGCTCCAGTAATTCGGAAATGGCGTATCGCAGAAGGCTACGGCGTTTCTCAGGACTAATGCTCCAAGGTGGGAACATGCCCTTGCTCAAAGAGTGCATTGGCCTGTTGGCATCAACATGGATCTGGGCGGGATTAGGGGAACACTTGTCAGCTATCGAGACCAAACAATGTGCACCCACGCAATGGCTGCAATCATATGCAGGAACTTGGGCTCTACTTGGCCGCCGCTTCGTCCTCGGACAAGACGCATCTCAGATACAACGTCAGCAACTTCTTAAACTCAGCCACAACGAGGACTTTGCCTGTGGAATCTGTTTCCCCATACAGTGTCATCATGCCTCTGACTATCTGGAGAGATAGGTTTGCAGCAAGCAGAGACCGTTCCTTTGAAAGCGACGGATTCTTTGCCTGAAAGGCGTTTGCTATTGCGATTCGTGAAGCCTTCCGGGCGGCAGGGTCGCGGCGAAAGCGGATTGGCGCGGCCAACAGGCTCAGATAAGCGGGATGCTTCTGGACGAATTGGGTGATGCGCTCGATGAACAGACCGGCGAACTCCGCATGGGTCAGTATCTCCGCCTGCTCCATCAACGGCTTCCAATGCGCCTCAATCTCTTGGGAATATTGATTTACCAGCGTGAATGCGATGGACTGTTTATCCGGAAAGTAGTTGTAGAGCGCGCCGATCGAAGACCCGCTTCGCTCCGCTACCGCCGTCATCGTCGCTGCTTCGTAGCCGACTTCGACAAAGAGTTCCGCGGCTGCATCCAGAAAACCGGCCAACCGGCGCGTCGAGCGTTCCTGCTGCGGTGCGACGCGAACGGGATTTGACGAAATCGAGGGCATCCTCATATTCTAAATTCAGGAAAATCGAGGGCACCCTCGATTTTTAAACATTTTTCAACGAAGAGGAACCATGGCAGAACTCCAGCTCGACCCCAAAAAGACCGCACTCGTCCTCATCGACCTGCAGAATGGCATCGTCGGCATGAACCCTGTGCCGCATACCGCCGCACAGGTTGTAGAAAATTCCAAAAAACTTGCCAACGCCTTCCGCGTTCACGGCGCTCCCGTCGTCTATGTCCGCGTCGATCTCAACGACTTCATGAAGCTTCCCGTCGACCAACCGCACAACCTGGGCGACAAGCCACTGCCCGCCGGAGCATCGGAGATCACTCCTTCCGCTGGTTTCCAGCATGGCGACATCCTCGTCACTAAGCGCCATTGGGGAGCCTTCACCGGAACCGACCTCGAGCAGCAGCTTAAATCCCGCGGCATCGACACGGTCGTCCTCACAGGCATCTCCACCAATGCAGGCGTCGAGTCCACCGCGCGTCAGGGTACCGGCCTGGGCTTTGCCTTCGTGCTCGTCGAAGATGCCTGCTCCAGCCAGAACGCCGAGCATCACCGTTTCGCCTTTGAAAATATCTTCCCGCGTCTCACTCGCGTTCGCTCCACCGATGAGGTCCTCGCCTCCCTTGCCTAAGATCTCTGCCGAATCCGGCGGACTCGACCCATTGGTCTGGAAGATCACGGCCGTCGCGGTGCTCGGCTCTTTTCTCTCGCAGCTCGATGCGACCATCGTCAACGTATCGCTCTCCAGTCTCGCCGTGGATCTGCACAGCAGCCTCACGGCGATTCATTGGGTCACCAGCGGCTATCTTCTGGCACTCGCTCTTATGCTCCCACTCAACGGTTGGCTGGTGGAGCGCATTGGAGCCAAATCTCTCTACCTCTGGTGCTTCTCAGTCTTCACGCTCTCCTCAGCTTTATGCGGGCTGGCCTGGTCAGCAAACTCCCTGATCGCATTTCGCATCCTCCAGGGCATGAGCGGCGGACTGATGGCTCCGATGACGCAGATGATGATGGCGCGTGCTGCCGGAAAGCATATGGCGCGCCTGATGGGCTACGCGGCTGTGCCAATCCTGATGGGGCCGATCCTTGGCCCGGTCATCGCTGGTGCCATTCTGCAACACGCCTCTTGGCGCTGGCTCTTCCTGGTCAACCTGCCGGTCGGTGTATTGGCAATCGTCCTGGCGGTTCTCTTTCTGCCCAATGATCGCGAAGAGACCAGGTCAAGAGAACTCGATCTTCCTGGCTTCGCCCTGCTCTCTCCTGGACTCGTGCTCTTCCTGTACGGATCGGATCATCTGGGCAAGCGCACCGGTCTTACGACTCTTCTGATTTCCATCGTTCTGCTTGCGGCCTTCTTCAGGATGGCCATTCGAAAAGGGGACAAGGCGCTCATCGATCTTCAGCTATTCAAGAGAAAAACCTTCTCTGCGTCCGCCACCACGCAGTTCATGTCGAACGGAATCTCGTTCGCGGGCCAAATGCTGATTCCGATCTATCTCATCCGCGCCTGTGGCCAATCACCGAGTGCGACGGGCTGGTTGCTGGCTCCGCTTGGAGTGGGGATGATCTGTTCCTATCCATGGATAGGAGCCCTGACGCAGCGGTTCGGGATACGAAAGGTATCGGCTGGAGGCGCATTTCTGGCCTTCGCAGCCACGCTGCCATTTATCTGGCTGGCCAGTCACGGACTTGTACTCACCGTGCTCGCAGGTGCTCTCTTTGTGCGTGGGATAGGCCTCAGCGCGGTCGGCATTCCCTCCATCTCGGCCGCATACGCTTCTGTGAGGAAACAGGACCTGCCGATGGCAACAACCTCGCTCAATATTGTGCAGCGTCTCGGCGGGCCGACTCTGACTACCCTCTGCGCAACCTTTCTGGGATGGAGGTTGGGGATGGCA
>Ga0210391_10002813_pt1 | contig 14904 bp, 14 predicted proteins | sample IncBWC12OmetaG_FD_160573 | JGI IMG/M metagenome (GOLD analysis project Ga0210391, IMG submission 160573) | Forest soil microbial communities from Barre Woods Harvard Forest LTER site, Petersham, Massachusetts, United States - Inc-BW-C-12-O ... | reverse complement strand
CTCTTCCGGCGGCATGCCGCGCTCCAGATGCTCTTCGATCAGGAACTGAAGATGGGCCTCCATCTCCTGCTGCAGTTCGTTGACGAGATCCCTTCTTCCGAACGCACGTGCCAGCTTCGACCACCATTGGCGCATGAGATCAGCCCTCCGGTGCCAGAATCCTTACCGTGGCTAGAGCAAATCGCTGCCACTTCAAACGGGAAGTGCCGCTCGGAAAAATCCAAGGCTCGGATTCGCAAGGACCGAGATCAAAGCGCATATTGCGAGCCAATGGAAATGCCAGATCGGACGCGTTCCATTTTTCAACAGCGCGCGATATTTCATGAGGATTTCTTGCGTGTGTATTCTCCACGGAATTCAGTCTTCCAGGTTGAACCGTTGTCCCTTGATTTTTCCCAGGATTGCTCGACCTTATCCGCGCTCACGCGCACGATTTTGATTCGATTCAGCACCGCTTCTCCACCGGGGCCGCGGCTGGGCCCGAAAAACTCGGCGGAGCCCGGCGAAACTTTTCCTTCAAACACATGTACGCGGCCCTGATTATCAGCAAACATTCCGTGCCAGCTTTTGTCGTCGGAACTGTAAGCAAACATGTTTTCGCCGAACTGCCCTTTTCCGCCGTCCCAACTTTCGACGATCACACACTTATCGAGCTCGAGGTAGACCTTGCTGCCGGCGCTGCCCGTGGTTCCCGGGTAGGTCACCGTCCAATCTCCCAACCAGAAATCCATTTGCCGGCTTTCCGAATTTCCGCCACATGCGCCGGCGTCGGTTCCCGCAAATGTGGGCGCCGCAATGGAACAAAATCCTGCGATCATGAGAGTGAACAGAACACGTCGCAGCCAGGTAAAATTTCGCACAAACATTTCCTGCGTCATGATCAAAACTCCTTCGGGCGCTGGCGCCCATTCCACCTTCTACAGCTTTGCCGCGCAAAAACGGAACGCGCCATCTGCGAGTTCGATTTCCGTATCCGAAAAACCTGCTTTCCGAAGGCGGCCTGGGAACGTCTCCGGATCGACGATCACCATGGTGTCGAACCAGTGAAACAACATCATGCGCAAGCTTGCCCGGCTGTCGGTACCCACGAACGTGCCTCCTGGAGCAAGGACGCGAAACGCTTCGGCAATGACCCGATCCTGCATTTCCGCCGACGGCACGTGGTGCAACATCGTGAAACAAAATACAGTGCGGAATGAACCACATTCGAACGGCATCGAAGCTCCGTCTCCTTCGATAACCTGCACATTCGTCCCGCGGAATCGCGCGCGAAGGTTCTCAGCAAACAGCGGATCGCGTTCTAGTGCCGTCAGCGAGCGAACTCTGGTGCTTAAATAATCTGTCGTGACGCCGGGCCCTGGACCAATCTCGAGCGCCGGTTCGTTCGTCGCTGCATTTCTCATTGCCCAGGGCAGAAGTGTGTTTTCAACTCTGCACCGCCATGCAGATGACCGGCAGTACCAGTGGTGTATTCTGTTCATGTTGTGATGCCGCGATTCTGCCCGAGTTCAGCCAAGCTCCAGGAATCGAAATCGATCGTTCACAATGGCCGGAGTTTACTCGTTGCTCGGCCTGCGTCCTTTCGATAATGTGACAATCGATGTCGCAAAAGAGACAAACGCCAATCTTTGACCCCTGCGCGCACCACAGCTCGCAGATTACGACCTTAACTCGCGATTACCCGCCCGGGCACGTCGTCCCTTCACATTTTCACGACCGCGATCAGATTGTTTATGCGTCCGGCGGGGTCATGACCGTGCGCACCGACGTCGGCGCCTGGGTCGTTCCAACCCATCGGGCCGTTTGGATCCCGGCGACGATTCCACACACCATCACGATGTCCGGCACAGTCGCGATGCGAACTCTCTACCTGCGTCCGGGCATGGCGACAGTGTTGCCGCGAAGCTGTTGCGTAGTGAACGTGCTGCCACTGCTGAGGGAACTTATTCTCCATGCCTGCGCTCTGCCCGCGCTGTACCGCAAAATTAAACGACAGCGGTATCTCATTGATCTCATCGTCGATCAATTGGAAAGCATCCAGATGGTTTCGTTGCAACTTCCCAATCCTTCGGACTCCCGCGCGAACAAAGTCGCCAAGATGCTGCTATCGAACCCAGGCGACCAACACACCCTCCGGCAAATCTGCAAAGCCGCCGGAGCAGGGAAGCGCACCATCGAGAGATTGTTCCAGAAGGAAACGGGAATGACGTTCGGTAAATGGCGCCAGCAACTTCGACTCATGCAGGCCATGCGGCTTCTGGCAGACGGAGCCAAAGTTACTCACGCAGCGCTGGAAGCCGGTTACAGCACGCCAAGCGCATTTATTTCTATGTTCAGAAGAACATTGGGAACCACGCCGACGTTGTATTTTCGAGCGTCCTCAAGGATTCACTAAACCGATGAGTTTCAAAGTTGGATCCGAGGAGGATTTCTAGGGGCTCTACCCCTAATTCCTGATTAGTCATGCCACCATACAAGTGATTTTGCCTCGATTTCACTTCTCCGGTAAGAGCGTTTACGAGCACTTGGCCGTCGGAAGCGCGAGAATCTCACCGCCGCGTGCGCTGGTGGCACATTCGTTGTATAGGGGGCAGGAGAATCGTGCGCTGCTCATGCGTCAGAAGTCCAAATCGGAAGTGGAGTGTTGAGACGCCAGAGCAAATTACGTATCCGGGCGGTTCTGTTGACAACCGTTGGTCTGATCGGAGCGGCCGCAGTATGAAAGCGGGGCCTCCAATTACAGGAGCCGCCGGCATGGTGCTTCGCATCCTGGTTTCTGTTATGTGCGGTGCTTTGTGGTACCCGGCCATCGCGGGTGCGCAGGATAACTATGAAATTCAGGTTTATCCCTCGGAGACGATGGCCCCCAAGACGCTGCTGATCGAACTGCATAGCAATTTTACGGTGGAGGGAAGCACCGCAGTCCAGTTCGGCATGCTGCCAACCCAGCACCAGGAGCACGAAACGATCGAGTTAACTGAGGGGATCAATGAATGGTCCGAGGTGGGCTTTTACATCTTTACCGCCGAGCAGCGCGGCCACGGTGTACAGTGGGTCGGAGATCACATACGCCCACGAGTGAGAATCCCTCCTCGTTGGCACTGGCCCGTAGGAGTGAGCTTGTCGAGCGAGTTCGGATATGCCAGACCAGCATACTCCAATCCGACCTGGTCTTGGCAGTTCATGCCGATTGTGGACCAGACCGTCGGGCGTTGGTACTGGTCGGTCAACGCTACAATGGTTTGGAACGTCCATGTCGTTTCCGCGCCCGCGGGTTCGACACCGCAAGAGAAGCAAGCTTACTATAAGAATGTCGCCCCCAAAGGCGTGACCTTCGGCCCGGCGGCAACCGTCACGTATGCGCCGTCAAAGCATTTCAACATTGGCGTCGAGTATTACTCCTCCTACGGCCAGTGGGGGAATTTTGTCTCCCTGCACTATCAGCAGCAACAGGTCTTCCCGGTGGTGAACCTGTTTGTTTCGCCCAAGTGGGAGATCAATTTTGGCGCGGGTTGGGGCGCGACTGCAGGAACCGATCATCTAATCGTTAAATGCATCATAGGACGCTATTTTGATTGGTCCCATCACCGTCCTGGCAGCTCTGACAGCGCGCCATAGGTGACGAGGAGCCTGATGAAGCGGCGCACATTCATTGTGCAGGCGGGCGCGGCATTCGCCGGGGCAGCCTTGGCTTCCGCCCCGCTCGAATGGGCTGTCAGCGAGGCAGACGTGAAACTGGAAATCGCGCCTCTGGAGCTGGAGATTGCACCCGGCAAGGTGATTCACACCGTGGCCTACAATGGGCAAGTTCCAGGCCCGCTGATTCGCTGGCCCGAAGGTAAGCCCATCGCTATTGACGTGTTCAATCGAGCTGCGATTCCCGAGATCGTGCACTGGCACGGCCTTTGGACTCCGTCGGCGATGGATGGATCGGTGGAGGAAGGCGGGACGATGATCGCGCCTGATGCGCAATTCCGCTATCTGTTCACGCCGCGGCCGGCAGGATTCCGTTGGTATCACACGCACGCTTTTGCCGGGCATGACCTGAAGCGCTCTACCTACACCGGACAGTTCGGCTGCTTCTATATCGAGCCCAGGTGTGACGCCGGTGCGTACGACCAGGAAATATTCCTTACGCTACATGATTGGAACGCGTACATGGCGGGCAGCGGCGACTCTTCGATGGAAGCTGCGTATGAATATGGAACCATAGATAGCCGTATGCTCGGCTTCGGCGATCCTCTCAGGGTACGAGAGGGCCAACGAGTGCTCTTGCATATTCTGAATGCGAGCGCCAGCCTGGTTCATTGGCTAGCGCTCGCGGGCCATGAAGTCATCGTGGTCGCCATGGATGGCAATCCCGTGCCCACACCAAACCGTGTGCACGCAATTCGTTTGGGACCTGCCGAGCGTATTGATGCTGTGGTAACAATGAATCAACCGGGGGTGTGGATTCTTGGGGAAACGCGCGACCAACTGCGCAAGGCGGGCATGGGGATTGTCGTCGAGTACGCTAACCAGCACGGCAAACCGAAATGGATCGAGCCACCAGAAACGGTGTGGGACTACCGGCCCTTCGCTGACGCCCCGGCGGCCACCCGAGAACCGGATGAGATCATTCCCTTGCGTTTCGAGTCAAAATTTCACGGGCAAGGCGCCTTCGATTCGTGGACGATCAATGGAAAGTCCTACCCGCACACGGACACGATCATGCTCCGGCAGGGACAAAGATATCGGCTGCAGATGACCAATCACAGCACGGACGATCACCCGCTTCATCTGCATCGCCATAGCTTTGAGGTCACTAAGTTGGACGGCACTGCGGTTTCGGGATTGAGCAAGGACGTGCTGGTGGTTCCGGCAAACACGACCTCTGAGGTGGATTTCACAGCGAATAATCCAGGTGCGACTCTCTTTCATTGCCACAACCAGACTCACATGGATTTCGGATTCATGCTGCTTTTTCAATACGCCTGATCGGGCGCACGGTGTCTTGAGACATTACCGCAAGACGTCACTAAGCCCGAGGAGCATGATCGCCATCGGACGCAACAAGAGTCGTCGCGGAATTTGAGTACTTGCGCAGATCGGCAGTATGCGAAACCAATCGTCTGTCGCTCCCGGCGAAGACTATACTCACAGGTGATGGGGCGTAATGCAGAAACGCGTGACGGCCATCCGCGCCATCATCGTCATTTCCTCGGGGTTTGCACCTACCGCGACTGGCCCCATTGCGGGCTCCACAGTCCGCGCGCAGAGAGGACAATGGAGAAGAGCGCGGTCACGCCGAGCGCGATGAGCGTCCAGACGAAGAAGAAGCCTCCGCTGGAATTGGCGATGCCGCTGGCGACGCCGACACCCTTCCCCTTCACGTGGATGACGGGGACGGCCAACAAAAGGAGCGACCCGAGGAGGGTGATGACGTACCCCGATCGCCGTTCGGCGAGCACCAGAGTTCCGTAAAGCAAGACGACAAGGATGGGCACAGCAATGAGGCTTGAGAGCCCTCCCGGCTCCATCCCACGGACGATGTCATCCGCCAGGTGGAACGTCATGAAGAGGACCGACAGCAAAGACGCGATGGTTAACATATCGTTGCGCTTCAATTGATATTCTCCTTGTTAGATTTGTGTGTGCCTCTCAGTGAGGCACATGACGCGGCGCGGTGTTGACAAAGGCGACTAGTTCCGGGTTGCCGACGGCCGGCTCCGAGCTAACTGCTGGCTTCAACCGCTGACCAAGTCCACGCCTGCCAGATGATGACCGAGGTGCATACAGTTTCGATCGTCGCGAAGAACAAGTACTCAGGAAGAGCGGGCGTCCGGGCACCGACAAGAGGCGGAACGAAGGTCAGGAAACCGCTTACAAGGGTCAAAATTGCACCCGCGATGATATTCGCCAGCCGGTTCGCTCCAAACGGAAGTAGTCGACACGCCACAATCATGGCGATGGGTATTTCCATCAAGACCGCTGAACCCAGCAGAGCCCGTGGTGGGAGATGTGGGGCGTCGGCTAGATTTGGCGAGCCAACAATAGCAAACAGGGCAACGACGTCCGCATACAGGTAGTTCAATAACGCGAAGATCCAGAATAGAGACAACCGCTCCTTTGTGTCGTGCATGTCAACCTCCCACGGAAAAGCAATGCAGGTTCTGAGTTGCCCCCCGCCCAGGTACTGGGATTCCTTTTCCCATTATGAGGAGGAATCTCCCCGAGGCTTGGACACTGAGCTATACGGGGAGACCAACGAAAAAGATTCATCGGGACTGCGCTCCCTCTGGCCGACCCATCGATGTCGGGTCAACTCCCGGGAAGTCGCGTAACCGGAAATCACTTAAAAATCTATATGGGCGGTTAGGGCCCGAAATAGCCTCACCGAATTCGGAGTGTTGATTCCAGAATAAGTTCTCGAATGTCTTGTAATGGAGTTCAATGTTCTCGCCGCGAGTGGGGACCCATTGCCCTATGGATATCGTGCTTGGGACCGTGGCTCCGGATTTCAGCCATACAAAGAGAGGGAGTTTCGTCAGCCTGGTGTCGTTACTATCGCCGATGTACGCGATCCATCTCAGAGGTACAAAAATCGCCTTGCCACGACATTCGATGGTGTTGCCGTGACGCAAGTGCCAAGCCAGCGTCACGAGTGTCGGAGCTATAATCATCAGCAATAGCGCAAGGAGACTACCCACCTTTAGAGCTCGTGCTACACGCGGCGGGCACACGAATAATGGACGAGTGAGCCAAGCCTCGCTCAATGGCATCGTTTTCCCTGCAGATGATCGCCGATCCAGTGGTGCCTGCTAAGTATTATCACTTTTTAGGGTCAAGTCCTGATTCGTCGAGTTACCGGACATCTGCCGTACTAGAACTTCACATGTGCGATAAGCGCGTTAATCAGGCATGGGGGCGCACTTCGACGGTTGTGGCGATGGTCGCGAGCCCGTGCAGAAGCAGAATAAGAGTCGCGCTCAGTTTTGCAGGAAATGTGCTTTTGGGGACGATGGAGATCACTTAGACAGGTGCAACTGCGATCCACGCGTCGAGCAAGACTCCGCCAAGCCGAGGCTTGCCCGCCGTCGAGGTGTAGAACCCAAAAATTGCGGTGGCGAGGATGAGGGAGAAAGCGAAAACTGTCGGTCCCGCGTGCCACGCAGACAGGTGCGTGGTCAGAGGAGAGAAATACAGAATGGTTTGCGTGCAGATAGCCATCATCAGCGCCAGGAGCCCAAAACGAATCAGCACTATGAGCAGCAAGCTCCAACAGAGAAAGTTCAAAATCATACTCAGAACAGGATGATCTGCGAATACCTGGAGAAGAGAAGGGACCGTGCTCATCGCCAGTACAGCCAACCACTCCTTCCGCACCACAAGCCGGACGAGAAAGAAAAGAAAAAAGATGGTGAGCGCAAAACCAACCGAGTACACAATATTCAGTAGGACACCGCCGGTCATGGCTCGAAGCCCCGCCAGGCTATCGAAATCCAGGTCGAACACGGGTGGATCGGGTACTCGACCCATCCAACCCGGAAACATGTTCTCCCCCGTGAACGCAATCCCCCAAAAAACTCCCGCAAGGATTCCCACCAACAGGTCGCGGCCCACTATGGGATCTCGCAATCGTCCCGCCAACACCCGGCTCCAGGAAACCAGAGAGCTCGGCCACCGCCTACGGACATGGGGCTCGAGCGCGACGTAAAGCAACCAAGCAATTCCGCCAAAAAACAGCCCCCACGCGGTTGAAACCACGAAAATCCTCAGTTCAGCTCGCGTGGGAATATGGTGTGCGTACAAGCACTGCACGGCCCACATCAAAAGGAAGGCCAGCAGGCCTAACCGGGCTGCTCCGGCCCGATCACTTCGCCCGGAGCGCGTGTTGCTGCGCGCCATCGTGATTCCCAGCAGGAGCATCGAAAAGAGAATAGCGTAAACGATTGCAGCTCCAATCCGTTCTCCGACGCTTCTTTGCTCTTTCTCCGGCATGCGGTCGGGCTTGGTCCACCGGGAAATAAGATTGAAAAACACCGGTTTCCCGCGATACGCAGCCGCTTCCACGCGCAGCGGCAATTCTGGATGCTGCGGCCAAGTCCCTTCCCATGCTGCTCGCGCGTCGCTGGCCACAAGCGCGTTCCACTGCGGAGGCACCGGCGTGAATCGGCTAGCGTCTAGCCCAGCCGCTGCAAACAGAAGGCTCCAATTCGGTGGGGTTGCTGCCTCGGTCGAGGTATCGACCTGTGGCGGCACAGCCTCAAATTTCAACAGACGTCCCTGTGTATCAAGAAACACGCGGCACATCCCGGAAATCGAATTTGGAGGATCGTACGGGTCCTGTGAAGGAGCGATGTAAAACGTGCCGCTCGACATGAATTGCGGGCTCTCTCGGTACCAAAACGCGATCGTTGGAGGGGCCCCCGAGGAAAGATTGTCCCAGCGCGTCAGGCTGGGGTCATTCTCCCTAATGTAATCGAGATATTCCGGGAGCAACTGGAACGAATAGAGTGTATCTATCGGCGTGACCGTGTAGCCAAAGTCATGAGTCATGTCCCGTCCCTTAGCCGCGAGCACGTCGGGCGGGCTGGGCATGATGACAACATTCTGCAATTGCGTTTTCTGCGACAGAACGGCCGTTACTCCGAGTCCCAAAACGATCAAGAGCAGACACGTCCACGCAAGCGCGGGATGTAAGCCTTCTTTTTCGCCCGATGCAGCCACCAGTTCAGGGGAAGGGGTTTCGCCTGCAGCGAGCGCCACGGCGAGGGGATCTCCTCCTGGGAGCGCTGCGGCAACCTGCAAGGCCGAGGCCGGGCGCTTGTCTGGATTTTTCTCCAGGCAGCGCATTATCACGCGTTCGACCAGCGGGTCTATGTCCTTCAGGTGCGTGGATGGTGCCATTGGCGCGCTTTTCTCGCGCAAACGCGACATTTCCTCGAATGTCGCGGCTTCGTACGGTTTCTTGCCGGTGAAAATTTCGTACATCACCAGCCCCAGCGCATACAAATCGCTCTTGGGAGTGACTTCGCCACCGGAAAATTGCTCGGGTGACATGTAGGCGGGCGTTCCGGCGCGCACGTCTTCGCCTTTCATTTCGGTGGCGAGCCCGGCGAGACCGAAATCGGTGATGCGCGCGCGGCCGCGTCCGTCGAGCATGATGTTGGCGGGCTTCAGGTCGCGGTGGATGATGCCGTGTTCGTGTGCCGCCGCAAGTCCGGCGCAAACTTGCCGCGCAATTTCCAGCGCTTTGTCCGCGGGCAGGCGGCCGATGCGCCGCATCAACGAAGACATATCCTCGCCATCCACAAATTCCATGGTCAGGAATGTCTGCCCATCAGCCTCGCCGATATCGAAGACGCGACAGACGTTGGGATGCGAAACTTGCCGCGCCATGCGCACTTCGCGCCTAAAACGCGCCAGAGCTTCTTCATTCCGCGCCAAAGGTTTCGGCAGAAATTTCAGCGCGACGGTCTGCCCCAGTTTCAAATCTTCGGCGCGATACACTTCGCCCATGCCGCCTTTGCCTAACGGCGAAACAATGCGATAGCGCTCAAGCAGGGTGGTGCCGGGAACGTAAAGTGCTTCGTAGCCAAAATCGGAAGGATGCGAAGGAGGAGTCCGCCGCGGCCCAGACCCGCCACGCTGCGCAGGCGGTGCTACGTCAGCCTCGCGATCGGGGCGCTCTTCCATGCCGGCTCGAATCGCGCGAGCCGCAGGAGAGTCAGCCCGCGTCACGGTCGGCGTCGAACTGAAATCTACGGGCGTCGCGCACGCGGGGCAAAACGCCGCCCCATCCGGCAACTCACGCGCGCACGAAGAGCATTTCATCAGGAGCTTTGGATCCGGCCTCGGGTGGCGCCATCGTACGCTTCGACTGCCTTGGACACAACGAATTTGGGGGTGCAGTTAACCCGGGTGAGCTCACGAACGGGTGCCGACGTCCAGTGCACCGAATTGACTTGCGGCTTGCATAATTAGAGTCATAACACCAAATCCCATCGTGACCGTGTGCAACAGATTGGGCCGAATTTGTCTTGATTTGGGCTCAGTGCCTGATTTGACGCGATATCGAAACTTGAAAATCCCACCTGTACGTTTGGGGCGTTATCTCATCACTTGGGTGAAACTTTCTTTGGGCTATCGAGTCTGAGTGGGTAGCACACAGAACCGAGGAGGGCTTATGCCGACGATTTCAAAAAACAACAAAGTGGCGACGTTAATTAATGTGTTTACGGTGGAACCGGGGAATCAGCAGAAGGTGGTGGATATGTTGGTGGAGACGACGGAGAAGGCCATGAAGAATATTCCCGGGTTTGTTTCAGCGAGCATTCACAAGAGTCTGGACGGAGTGCGCGTCATTAATTATGCGCAGTGGCGGAGCAAGGAAGATTGGGAGGCGATGATGGATCGTCCAGAAGCGCAGAAGCACATGAAGCCGTTTTTTGAGATTGCCAAGGTGGATTTTCATTTGTATGAAGTAGCGGACGCGATCGAGGTACGGGACGCGTCGGCGTAGGGAGTAGTAAAAGAGAAAAGCGATGCAGCAGCAAAGAAGAAATTGTAGCCCAGGTTAACGTCCCGGATGCCTGGGAGCATCGAAAAATAACTACGTACTGCGGCGGTTGACGCGGGACCGACCTGACTTCTGAGATTGGATTCTAGGCTCGGCGCAAGTGCACACCGTTGCTGGTTTTACCGTACAAGTGGTTTTGTCCCGAATTCACTTCTACAGTTAGGGCTGCGTTAATCAGGCATTGAGGAAGTTCCTTGATTCGCTGGCGCGGCCGCTACCACCATTCTCACCATCTGGGCCATCTGTCGCTTGTGTACTGTGCGCTTGGTCATCTTTTCATCCACCCGGTTGACGACAATCAGATCGAGTGACGGCACCACCACGGCGTATTGCCCCAGCGAGCCTTCAGCCCAGAAGCTTCTTTTCGGGAAAACTATTTCTTGCGGCGCTCCACTGGCGGAATCGCCCGTCCACCATAGATACCCGTAGCCGCCGGACTCTGTATCGGAGTATGGGTGGGTGCTGGCCTTGACCCAATCCTCCGGAACGATTTGAGTGCCGTTCCATTTGCCGCCATGAAGGTAGAGCAGGGCGAAACGCGCCAGGTCACGAGCGCTCATCTCGAACGGATACGCAGGGAAGCGCGTATCGGACCCGGTGAAATAATGTCCGTCACGTGCTCGAAAGTCCTGCATGCCAATGGGCTGAGCGATCTCGCGGTAGAAGGCGTCGAATATCTTCTTGCCAGCGGCTTGCTCGTAGATGTAGCCCAGGGTGTTGAAGTCCCAATTGTTGTAATACCAGAAGGTGCCGGGTGCATGAGAGCCGCGTGCGGGCTTTTTTTCTTCCATACCTATAGTCTCGTAAACCGTCGGGTGATAAACGCCGGAGCGAGCCTCGAGCAGTTCGCGTACAGTGGCCTGTTTTTCCTCCTCTGTTAAAGACGGCTTTTTGTCGTCAATTCCAAGCTTCGCAAGTGTGTCGTCGAGGTTGATCCTGCCGTCGGCTACCGCGATACCAATCAGTGCATTCAACAAACTTTTGCGGCAGGAGTGCAGGTTGGACCGGTGAGTGATGTCTCCCCAGGCGGCGACCATCACGCCGTGTTGCACGATCATCGCCGAGGTCGAGCCAATTTGTTCGAGGTAATCGCGTGTTTTGGCCAGGCTCTCCGCTGACCACCCGGCTTGCTCCGGCGATGCCAAGCGCCTCCATTCCGCGGCTGGCACAACACTCGATTGCGAGTTGGCATCAACTGCCAACGCGAGTAGCAATAACGCGATGAGGCCGGAGCGCTTACGCATGCGTTTAAGCTTCACGCCGAAAACACTTATTCATGATTCACAAGGACCGTAGTTTGAGCAATATCAATGCTTCCGCCCGACCGCGATGGCCTGGTTACGTTCCGCCATCCGCTGCGGACACCGCCTGGATGGCCGCGAGCGGCACCTCGAGTGCGCCGACGCGATCATTACTCACGTCGTGCACTCCTATTCGCAGAAAGCATTTACTGTTAACCGGAGCATCAATATTCTGCTGGAATTTCCAACCGCTCTGCTGCCTCGTCTCATAGGTCGCCGCAGGTACCTTGACCCTCACCAGCTCTCCGATCGCGTTCATCAACTCGCCATCCGGGCTGTACAGTGAAACCTCAAACTCAAGATATCCCTGATGAATGCCGTCTTGTATGGTCTTAAGCGCGACAGTCCTGAAGTTGACATCATAGAACACGGCGTAACGTCGGTAGGGTGGCTTCATCTTCTTTACATTCGGCTGATTGGCTGGCGGAAGCTTATTCTCCGGTTTGGCAGCAGGCTCAATCTTCACCGTGAACAGAATCTGTGTCAGGCTGGGTCCACCGAGCAGCATGGCGGAGTGCATCACGCTCATGGGCTGAGACTTTCCCTCGTGCGCCCGCGGGACACTCGGGTCATACGCGAAGTATCCTCGGCGGTAGGAGAGATCCACATCGGATTGTTCCAACTTCACGCGCACACTGCGGTAACGACCATCCCATTTGAGATCAGTGGGGGCGTAGGCAAGCGTGTAATAGTTGGAGCCGTCGTTGATGGACTGCTGCAACGCGTCCCTCAGGCTATTCGTGTCGTAAAAGGCCTTGCCGCCAGTTCTCTCGGCCAGCGCGTTCATCCTGATTTTCTCGTCCGCCCGCTGACCTAAGAACTTTCCGTCCGATATCTGCCACGCACTGGGGCCCAGCGTTTGGGCCCCCGGAGGGAGCGCGACACCCGCACTCATGTCCGGATTGCTAAACAGGCCGCGTGCGTCAATGGGATACACCGCAACCCGAGACCGCGTCAGCAGGTTGGCGGTCTGCTTCGCGTCGTCCGCAAAGTTCGCCGGTGATCCAAAGCGATCCGCCCGGTCGCCGTCCGACACAATACCGAGGTTAAACGAGCCGGCGAACCAGATGAGATTCTTGCGCCCGGGCAGGCCGGAGAGATATCGCGCCAGCTCGTCTATCGCCGCGAGCGTGTACCAGCCGCGCAGCTGGGGCATGACGGGGGCCTTGGCCATAAACATCTGCACAGCGGCCTTCACCAACGCCGGATCGGTGGTGACTCCCTGTAGCAGATACAAACGGTTGGACAAGCCGAAGATGGCGATGCGCGTGCCTTCGGGTACCTTCTTCACATACTCCAGCATCTGCTCGCGCACGTACATTTGGTCGGCCATCGGGGTGTTCAGTGCATCCATCAGCAGGACGTTCAGCGGCCCATTGTCGGGTGTGTCGCTGACGTTGCTGAATACGTTCGGAGCGAGAACTTGTTTGGCCGAGAGCGATGCTGCGGGCGGAGCCTGATCGGCGCGGTGCTCCTCGAAGTTCTGCAGCGTCATTTTCTCGTCTCTTTCAAATACGGTGAAGTCGGACCGCTTTAGGCCATATATGGGTTGGCCCTTTTTATCCGTCACCACAACATCAAGGACAACCAGAGGCGACTCCGATCTCAACACATCTTTCCCGTCGATTGCGTCCTGCGAGGGGTTGACCTGGCTCTCAAGCAAGCCCACACCAGCAAGCACCGCACCGAGCAAACAACCTGCGACGATGGTCAACTTTCGCAGCATCCCTGAAGTCCTCGTCGAACCTTCCAGGCCGCCGTTTTATTGCTGTCGCCCTGAACAGGGAGGAGTTTTCCTTTAAGCCGAATTCTACGATTAGGACGTCTAGTTGGCTTCGCTGGATACAAGGAATTTGCGACCAAACAGCGGCGACGAGATTACGGGAGAGCGGCCCATTGGCCAATCCCGTCCGGAAGCGCCTCAAGTCTCGATAAGTCGCGTTACCGGAAACTTGAACCCACATGATTGCATAACGACGCGGGCCCCTCGACCCGAGTAGACTGCCTATTTCATACGCTTCTGGCGCCGTGACGGGAGCGGCGGAAGCGGATTGCTGGGCACGTACAGCATCGAACGGGCAGAAAGCCACCATACACAGGAATCCTGAAACAACCAGAAATCGCAAGCTGGTTTTCAAAGACCGCATGGCGGAACAGTCCTTTTGTTGATTGAAGAAAGGGAACGTGATGCTTTTAGAATTCAGGAAAACGCGAAACTGTCAGAATTGACAATGCACGCGTTAACTCCCGATAAGTCGTTACCGGTAACTAGGAGATTTCACTTTACCGGTTAATCGGGACTTTGCTCCCTAGAGGCTCGAAGGCGATCTGCCTTGTGTGACAAATCGTGAGTGAAGAGCCGTGCTGGGTAGTGTCCTAATTTGAATGGCGCGCGGACCTGAGTCCTATTTTCCATGCGACACGAATATCGACAGCCCCAACAGGAATGCGCCGACCACAATGATGAGCGCCCCGGCCTGAGTGGTCTTTTCACTCCCCTCGGCACGGCACCATGTGGAAACGCCCACTAGGGCGAGGCCGGCAACAATCAGAACTGTTCCCATAATCGCCGGTAAATCGTTGATGCTCATTGCTTCGCCTCCCCGTCTGCCACTACCGCGACGTTTGCTCCACCAATTCCTCAAGCGTCCACAGCCCGCGCAGGTACTGGGATTCCTTTTCCCATTATGAGGGGGGAATCGCCCCGAGGCTTGGATACTGAGCTATACGGGGAGGCCAACGAAAAAGATTCATGGGGACCGGGCTCCCTCTGGCCGATCCATCGATTTCGGGTCAACTCCGGGAAGTTCGCGTAACTGCACACTTGCTCCCCCGGGCGGAAGGCAATTTTCCGGTAAGCGCGTTAGTCAGGACTTGGCATGTGACTGGCGTTGCTCTCTTCCGAAAATCATCAGTAAACACTAGCCGACTTGTCAGTACCTATCCTTTCGTGCGATTCGCGCAGAAATCGGGAACTCCAAAATCCACACTTGACATCGACGGATAATTCACTACCATATGGTTGTGGATAGGTTAAATACA
>Ga0210391_10002812_pt1 | contig 14905 bp, 12 predicted proteins | sample IncBWC12OmetaG_FD_160573 | JGI IMG/M metagenome (GOLD analysis project Ga0210391, IMG submission 160573) | Forest soil microbial communities from Barre Woods Harvard Forest LTER site, Petersham, Massachusetts, United States - Inc-BW-C-12-O ... | reverse complement strand
GCGCAATCCACCTTGATCACCGCGCGCGGATCTCCAAACAGCACTTCCGCAGTAGCCTCCACGACGCGCGTTTTGCCCGCGCCGGTCGGCCCCAAAAACAGCAAATTCCCCACCGGCCGCCCTGGCGAATTCAATCCGGCACGAAACACCTGGTACAAGTCCACTACCGCTTGCACCGCTTCGTCCTGCCCCACGATCTTCCGCCGCAGCCCGGCTTCAAAGTCCCGAGATTCCACGCTGCGTTGGGTTGGGTCTAGTTGTAGTGCCTGCGCGCCCACGGTTTTGCTCCCTACCGGAACTTCCTGCCGCTTTCCGGATTGCGCGGTTCCGTGCGCTCGAATTGATCTAGCTTCACGTCGAGCGTTGACCGCAGCAACCGTAATTGCGTGACCAGTTCACGGCTTGAATTGGCTCGATCTGCCAAAAGCAGCATTGGCGGTGACAGATCGGCCAGGTCCAGGTTAAGGTTTCGCAACGAATGCATCAGGTTCTGCACGTACGGCGACCGAATATCAAACAGCTCGATCCGGCCATTCACCTGCTCCCGCAACTGCGACCAGTCCAGATCAAGGAAGGGGTGATTGCGCGATACCTTGCGAACCACATCATCCGTTATGCGCGGCCGTTCCCCCAACCGCGCTAGATGCAACTGTTGCACCTTGCCCTGCCGGCGCACGTTGTGCACCAGAAAGTAGGTGTTGCCTTTGCGTCGAACAAAAGCCACAACACCTCCTTTTCGCGCGGGACAAGTTCTAAACTACTCTGCACGACTAAACACTTAGATGCTGCTACGTAGTGTATGGGTGGTCCACTACGAGAGCAATAGTACGAAAGGTTGGAGTTGTCTGCACTGTATCGTATCCGTCATTACTGGTTGCAGCGTTCTCAGCGCTGGCAGTTGCTCGTTTCCAGCGTGACGCTTCCATTCTTTGACACCGTCGCGGTAGGATTTCATCCCTTCCACGGTCCAGCGCAGCGCCTCTCCCGCCGCACAAATCCGCTGCCCACGTTGATGCCGCAGCGATACGCCAATTCGATTAAACTGTAGGCAGAGGTGGCAAATGTCGTGGGATCCAGTCTATCGGCTCGTGAAACAAATCCCGCGCGGCCGGGTTACTACTTATGGCGAGCTTGCTAAATCCCTGCGTCTGCGCGGCGGAGCTCGCGCGGTCGGTTACGCCCTGGCTGCCACTCCGCGCGGCCGCGGCATTCCCTGGCATCGCGTGATCGGCGCCGGCGGCAGAGTAACCATGCCTGAGCCGCACGCCAGCCTGCAGCGGCGTCTGCTCTCGACCGAAGGCGTGCCCATCGAAGGCGCCAGAATTGACATGAAGCTCTACGCCTGGTCGCCGAAATCGCGCGCGAAATCCCGCGCCCATTCCCGCGCTACGTCTCGCAAACCAAAACGCAAGCCTACCCGGCGAGTCGCGCCGAAATCACGAGTGTGATATAGAAGATAGCTCCACAATCACTGAGGAAATTGTTCGTGCCGGAACCCATCATCGCCGTCGAAGGCCTTTTCAAAACCTATGTCTCGAGCGGCGTCGCCGTCGAAGCCGTCCGCGGTCTCAGCTTTTCCGTCCAGGAGGGTGAGGTTTTCGGTCTGCTCGGCCCTAACGGCGCTGGAAAGACCACCACCGTCGAAATCCTGGAAGGCATGCGCACGCCCGACCGCGGGACCGCACGCGTCTGTGGCCTCGATCCCGAAAAAGCCGGCTCCGAGTTCAAACAGAAAATCGGTGCTGTACTCCAATCCACTTCCCTGCCCGATAAACTGCGCGTTAAAGAGGCTCTGGACCTATTCGCGAATTTCTACACCAACCGCGCCGACACCGAATCGCTGCTGAAACGCTTTCAGTTGGAAGAAAAGCACGACGCCTTCTACAGCCAGCTTTCCGGCGGCCAAAAACAGCGCCTCGCCCTGGCCATGGCGCTGGTGAATAACCCGCAGGTCGTCTTTCTCGACGAGCCCACCGCAGGCCTCGACCCGCAAGTCCGCCGCGAGATCTACGACATTATCGAAGAATTGCGCAAAGACAAAAAAACCGTGCTTATCACCACCCATTACATCGAAGAAGCCGAGCGCCTCTGCGATCGCGTCGCGATCGTCGATTACGGCCGCATCATCAAAACCGGCACGCCGCGCGAATTGAAACATTCCTCCGCCGGGACCACGCGCATCGAAGTCCGCCTCGCCCGCCCGCTCACCAACGGTGTTCTCAGCACGCTCGAAGGCGTCGCCGATTGCCGCGACTTCGACGGCACCTATGTCCTGCATTCCACGCTTCCTCCGCGCACCATCGTCGCGCTCGTAAAGCAGCTCGAAGCCGAAAACAACGAACTGCAAAGCCTGGAAATGTTCTCGCCCTCTCTCGAAGACGTGTTCATCGAGCTGACCGGCCGCAGGCTGAGGGACTAAACAAAAAATGGCCTCCAATCCCGTCACCAATACCTGGACGCTCACAAAAATCCGCGTGCGCCTCGCCATGCGCAATCGCACCTTCCTTTTTTTCAGCCTGATCATGCCGCTGGGCTTTCTGTTTTTCTTTGTGCTGGTTTTCAGCAAGGGTTCCACCGGATGGATCGGCTACATCCTCGGCGCCGTGCTCACTCTCACGGTGATGGGCAGCTTCTGGGGACTCAGCGTCCAGTTAGTGATGTTTCGCGAAGCAGGAATCCTGCGCCGTTTCCGCCTCGCGCCGCTCGGCGCTGGACCGATGCTCGCTTCCAGCATCCTCGCGAACTATTTGCTAGTCGTGCCTTCCGTGATCATCGAAATTCTCGCCTGCAAGTGGGCGCTGCACATGCCGGGTTGGGGAAATCTCTGGGCCGTGTTTCTGCTCATCACCGTCGGCTCCGCGGCGTTCTCCGCATTCGGCCTGATCGTCGCCAGCGTCACCAACACCATGCAGGAAACCCAGGTCATCAACCAGCTCATCTGGACCGGCTTCCTCTTCCTGTCAGGCGCGAGCGTGCCGCTGGCCATCTTCCCGCACTGGATTCAACGCGCCGCCCTGTTCATGCCCGCCACCTACCTTGCGAACGGCCTCGAAGCCGCCACTACCAACGCCTCCACAGTCACCGAAGTCCTCACCGATTTCGCCGCACTCACTCTCGGCCTATTCGTCGCCTTCGAAATCTCCCGCCGCCTCTTCCGCTGGGAGCCGGAAGCAAAATTCCCCAATAGCGCCAAGCTCTGGGCCCTCGCTGCCCTGATTCCCTTTGTGGCTTTCGGCATTTATGAAAATGTCGCAGGCAACCGCCTCGAACGCATCCAACACAACTTTCGAGCGCTCAGCACGCGCGAAGCGCCTCCCCCGCCTTCCGACGTGCATTGAATCCCGAACATTCTGACGTTTCGATCACCATAATTTAAATCCTCGCCGGTCCGTGCTTCATCCAATTGGCATGATTCGAGCCCGTCGTTACACTCAATCGGGCGCGGTGCCTGAAGGGGGCGGTCCAACGCTGGATTTCAGCGCCTCGCGATAGTAAAACAGTTCTGGCACTCAGGCCGAACGCCACTGTCGGCCGCAACAAATTTCGCAGCAAAGAATCCAGCAGCCCACAGGAGGCTCACATGCAACGCAGCGCTACCGCAATCTGGAACGGCACACTGAAAGACGGCCAAGGCAGCATCAGCACCGCCAGCGGCACTCTGAACAACGCGCCCTACTCCTTCCTCACCCGCTTTGAAAACGGTAAAGGCACAAATCCCGAAGAACTCATCGGCGCGGCCCACGCCGGCTGCTTCGCCATGGCCCTTTCCGCGCAACTCAGCACCGTGAATTTCACCCCCGAAAGCATCAAAGTCACCGCTACCGTCTCGCTCGAAAAACTCGATGCCGGCTGGACCATCTCCAAAATCCATCTGGATCTCGCCGCGCGCATCCCCGGAATCTCGCAGTCCGCATTCGAATCCGCAGCCGCCAGCGCCAAAGCCAACTGCCCGGTCTCGCGCCTCTTCAAAGCCGATATCACGCTCACATCCGTTCTGGAGCAAGCTGCATGATCGTTCCGGTCGTCATCGGCCTCTGCATCATCGCGGTCATTCTCCTCGAAGCGTTCGAAACCATCATTCTGCCGCGCCGCGTCACGCGCCGCTTCCGCCTGACGCGCGCGTTCTATGTTTCTCTATGGGTGCCCACCAGAGCCGTCGCGCGCTTGATTGATTCCACAAAAAAACGCGAATCATTCCTCAGCTTTTTCGGTCCGCTTTCCCTGTTGATTCTGTTCGCGCTCTGGGCCGCTAGTTTGATTATCGGATTCGGTTTCTTGTACTACGGCAACACTCCGCATGACCCCACCCGCCCATCGCTTGAAACCTGTTTCTATCTCAGCGGCACCACATTCTTCACCCTGGGCCTTGGCGACGTCACTCCCCACACTCCCTCCGAGCGCGTCCTCGCCATCTTTGAAAGCGGCCTGGGCTTCGGATTTCTCGCGCTGATCATCAGCTATCTGCCGGTCATCTATCAGGCCTTCTCCAAACGCGAAGTCACCATCGTCCTGCTCGATGCCCGTGCCGGCTCGCCGCCCACCGCTACCGAACTGCTTCTCCGCCACGCCGGGCCGCATGGGCTGGACGCGCTGCTGATCCTGTTCCGCGATTGGGAGCACTGGTCCGCCGAGCTGCTGGAAAGTCACATCTCCTATCCCGTCGTCAGTTATTTCCGCTCTCAGCACACCAACGAATCCTGGCTCGCCGCTCTGGCGGCAATTCTCGATTCCACCGCGCTTCTGATCGCCACCTCCGATAATCCTTGCTCGCGGCAAGCGCGGCTCACTTTCGCCATGTGCCGCCACACCGTCGCCGATCTCGCGCAAGTTTTCTTCGCCAAGCCGCGCACAGTGGGCCCGGACCGCTTGTCCGCCGAACAATACGTCCGCCTGCACGCCAGTCTGGCGCAAGCCGGGTTTGAGCTGCGCAACGATGACGCCTCCAACAGTAAGCTCAAAGAGCTGCGCGACATGTACGAACCGTATTTGCGCGGGCTCGCCAGCTATCTTTGCGTCGAGCTGCCACCCTGGATTCTAGACAGCCAAATCACCGAAAATTGGAAGACCAGCGCGTGGGGCCGCATCTCCGGCCATTCCGGCCGCGGCCACGCCGTCCAGGACATCGAGGAACATTTTTAACAGTCGCCTGAAAACGACCACCCGGAAAGGCGAGGCCTCGGCTCCGCCGTCTCGCAGCGGCTCCACAATTTGCGGCAAAAACAATGTGGCTGTCATCCCGAGCGCAGCGAGGGATCTGCTTTTTGCGGAACTGGCTCGCTATTCATGTGTCGGAGAGCAATGCGGCCGGCATCTTTCCCGCTCTCCGCGACTCTAATCACTCAGGCCAGCGCAATAATTTTTCGTCGGAGGAACATCCCATGACCGAACGCATGGCAAACCTGGAACGCATGATCCGCGGTGAGGTCCCTGCTCCTGCTATCGCCCAACTGATCGGCTTCCGGCTCGTCGCCGTGAAGCGCGGCGAAGCCGTCTTCGATTTTGAATCTAGCGCGAAGCATGCCAACCCCATGGGCACCCTCCACGGCGGCGTCCTCTGCGATGTCGCCGACGCCGCCATGGGAGTTTCCTTCGCCTCCACTCTCGAAGACGGCGAATCCTTCACCACTCTCGAGCTGAAAATCAATTTCTTGCGTCCCGTCTGGAGTGAAAAATTACGCGCCGTCGGAAAGGTCGTCAAGCGCGGCAGCACCGTCGGCCTCGTCGAATGTGACATCACCAACGTTGCTGGCGTTCTGGTCGCGCGCTCCTCTTCCACCTGCATGGTCCTGCGCGGCGCACAAGCCAGCGGGCGCTGAGCTTCCCGCTGCGAAGCCACCCTCGGCCGCTCCGCGCTGCCGCGGCTTTGCAAATCTGTCTGATTTAGGGACGCGGGTCCCAGCGACGAACAGTTCACGCAGCGCCACACCAGCCCGCGCACCTCAAGCGCAACAAATTCTCATCCCCCTGCTAACACAAAAATGACTTCCCACGTCTTACTCCACGATCCGTATCGGTCCGTTCCCGTCACGCTAGAGAGGAGCCAAAATGGCCTCATTCCTTCGGGACGTCCGTTTCGCCTGGCGCATGCTCGCCAAAAATCCCGGCTTCACCGTCGTCGCGATTCTCACGCTCGCTCTCGGCATCGGCGCAAACGTCGCGACGTTCAGCATCGTGTACGCCATCCTGCTTCGTCCGCTGCCCTTCCCGCAGCAGGAAAACCTCGTGCGCGTTTTCGACGACCTGCGCGGTTCCAACGTGCAAAACGTCGGCATGTCCGCGCCGGAATTGTGGGATTTCCAGCAGCGCTCTGGCGTGTTCGAAGATATCTCCGTGGTGTGGCCCATCAACGCGGATCTCAGCGGCGGCGATCGCCCCGAGCGCATCGAAGCTCTCGCCACCAGCCCCAACTATTTCACGTTGCTCGGCGCACAGCCGCGCCTCGGACGCGTGTACACCCAGGCGGAGACCGTTCCTGGATTCCTCGACGCAGTAGTCCTCAGCGATGGCTTCTGGCGCCGCGAATTCGGCGCCGACCCCAACATCCTCGGCAAGAAAGTTCGGCTCGACAACGATCCCTACACCGTCGTCGCCGTCATGCCGCCGGATTTCCGCCACCCCGGACGAACTCTTGAAACAGACGTGGACGCCTGGATCGCCGCCGGCTACGACGCCAATCCGTTTCCGCATCCGGCCCTGCGCTCCATCCGCATGATTCCCGGGGCCATCGCACGCCTGAAAGCCGGGCTCAGCGTCGGCGCAGCGCAAGCGCGCCTGGAAACCTATTCCGCTCAGCTAAGCGCGCAATATCCCACCGACTATCCGCCCGCCGTGCGCTGGACTCCGCGCCTGGTCTCCGTTCAGGAAGATCTCGTCGGCAAAGTCCGCACCGAATTATTCGTCCTGTTCGGCGCCGTGGCCTGCGTGCTTCTGATTGCCTGCGTGAATCTGGCGAATCTGCTGCTCTCCCGCTCCGCCGGACGCCAGCGCGAAATTGCCGTACGCCTCGCTCTCGGTGCTGGACGCAACCGGCTGCTGCTGCAAATGCTCACTGAAAGCATGCTTCTATCCATCCTCGCCGGCGCCATCGCACTCGTCACCGTTGTCTCGATGAAAGCCTCGCTGTTGCGGCTCGCTCCGGCAAATCTTCCGCGCTTGAGCGAAGTCAATCTTAGCGGTGGCGTTCTGCTCTTTGCCGTGGTCGTGTCCATCTGCACCGGAATATTGTTCGGCCTCGTGCCGGCGCTGCAGGCTTCAAACGCTAATCAGGTGTCCAGTCTGCGCGAAGGCAGCCGCGGTTCAGGTTCTAGCCGCAGCCACACGCTGATTTCGCGCGTCCTGGTCGTTTCTGAAATTGCTCTCTCGCTGATCTTGCTGGTCGGCGCAGGCCTCTTGCTCCGCAGCTTCTGGCGCATGTTGGAAGTTCGCCCCGGCTTCAAACCGCACGGCGTCGTCACCGCGCAAATCTGGATGCCTGTTCCTAACGATCCCAGCACCGATCCCTATCGTCCGCCCGAAAAACGCGCCGCATTTCTGCGCGAAGCGGTGCGCCGCGTCAGCGCTATTTCCGGCGTCGAAGGCGTTGCCATCGGCGGCAGCAACAGTTTGCCCATGGGCTCGGCCCGCAACGGCTTCCCCTTCGTCATCGAAGGACGCCCCGCAGACTCCGAGCGCTCCCCGGTGGCTGAATTCGCCGGTATCAGTCCCAACTACTTCGAAATTCTCGGCACTCCCATGATTCAAGGCCGCGTCTTTCTCGATTCCGACGAACCCAAATCCCAGCCGGTCGCGATCGTTGACCAGACCCTCGCCAACCGCTATTGGCCCGGCGATAATCCGCTCGGCAAACACATTCAGTTATTCCAAGCGAACCCACAAAATCCGTGGATCACGATCGTCGGTGTGGTCGGCGACATGAAATCCGATGGCTTCGACGCTCCCACCGCGCCGCACATTTACCTCCCCGCGTTCCAAGGGCCGCCTTACGCTTCGGTCCTGTTTCTGCGCACGCACGCCAGTCCCGGCACGCTCGGCGACCAAATTCGCGGCGCGGTCCAGTCCATTGACTCCAATCTTCCGCTGTTCGGCATCCGCACCATGGATGAAGTGATTTCCCGCTCGATGGCCGAGCGCCGCTTCGCGCTGGAAATTCTAGCCATCTTCGCAGGAGTCGCGCTGCTCCTCGCCGCCATCGGCATTTACGGTGTCATGTCCTATACCTTCAGTCGCAGAATCCACGAAATTGGAGTCCGTGTAGCATTGGGCGCCCAGCGCATTGACATTTTGCGCATGGCCTTGGGTGAAGGAATGCGCCTGGTAATGCTAGGCCTGATCGCCGGACTGATCGGCGCCGCCGCACTAACCCGCTTCCTCCGTTCCCTGCTCTTCAACGTGACCTCGACGGATCCGCTGGTGTTCGCCTCCATCGCAGCCTTGCTGGCGGCAGTGGCCTTGCTCGCCTGCTACATCCCGGCCCGCCGAGCGACCCGCGTAGACCCACTAGTGGCCCTACGCGAAGAGTGATCGCGCATTTCCGCTTCAATTTCATTTTTGCGTTTGTTTTTCTATTTTCCTGAGGCCGGCGCTTTCGCCCCAAGCGGGTCGAAGGATCTCTCCCGCTTTCTCCATGTCCTCCGTTTTTCGCTGTGCCCTGTGTTAACGCCTTTGACTCACTGTCGCCCGTCCAATTTGGAGCATCCCGCCAAGACACAACCAATCCACGACAGATTGACACCGTCCCGCCCCTGCTCTACTCTGCCCCAGTAACCATTTTTGGAAATTTTTCGCCCGCGGAGCTACTCAATGCCCATACCGAAGACAGAAAAGATCTGGCACGACGGCAAATTCATCAGCTGGGACGACGCCAAAATTCACGTCCTCTCCCACGTCGTCAGCTACGGCTCCGCCGTCTTCGAAGGCATCCGCTGCTACGAAACCCAGCAAGGTCCCGGCATCTTCCGCCTCAAAGAACACATGCAGCGCCTCCTGAATTCCGCCTACATCTATCGCATGGAGGTTCGCCACACCCTCGAAGATCTCTGCAACGCCAATCTCGAACTCCTACGCGTGAATAAAATCGGCGCCTGTTACATTCGCCCGGTTGTTCTCCGCGGCTATGGCGAAGCCGGAGTGGATCCCGTCGGCTGCCCTGTCGAGGTCTACATGGCCTGTTATCCCTGGGGAAAATATCTAGGCGAAGAAGGCCTGCGCAACGGCGTGGACGTCTGCGTCAGCTCCTGGAATCGCCCCGCACCCAACACCCTGCCGCAAATGGCCAAGTGCGCCGCGAATTATATGAACTCACAACTCATCCGCATGGAAGCCCGCGCCAATGGCTACGTCGAAGGCATCGCCCTCGACACCAACGGCTACGTCAGCGAAGGCTCCGGCGAAAATATCTTCGTAGTCTCCGGTGACACAGTAATCACTCCGCCGCTTTCAAACTCCGCGCTACCCGGAATCACGCGCCACTCCATCATGACGATCTGCAAGGACCTGGGCATTCCGGTAATCGAGCAAATAATCCCCCGCGAAATGCTCTACATCGCAAACGAAGTTTTCTTCTGCGGCACTGCCGTAGAAGTGACTCCGATCCGCTCCATTGACCGAGTAAAAATCGGCATAGGTTCCCGTGGCCCAATCACGAAAAGAATCCAAGACGAATTCTTCGCTCTCGCCGAAGGCAAAAAACCAGACCGCCACAACTGGCTAACCCCGGTAGGCGTTCCAGCCGCTGCCCTCCGCTAAGCTTCTGTCGCGTCGTCCGTCGGGGCCATTCGCGCGAGCGATATTCACTCGCCAAATAGACCGAGAAGCTCTAGGGTTTCGGTAGTCCACGCCGTTCCAACATCATGGCTGCTCACTACTCGTCATTTTGCCGTCAACAACATTCACTTCAAACCCGCTCCCGCCGCTAGCCGCCCACGTTCTCAGCTCGAAAGTATCCCCTGCGCTGAGCTTTAAAACGTTCACGTGACGCAACGTGAGAGGTTTCCCGTCCACACAAACTCCTGGTCGGTGATCGAGCGTCATAAGGTAGGCTGAATTTTTCCCGACCACCCGGGCGTGACCGTCCGCTTCCACCAGGACCGCCGTGGTTTCATCCACGCCGATGCCGTGCACTTGTTGCGCCCATCCGTCCTGCACAATGCGCGCAAGAAACGCGAGCGAGCGTCCCATGCGCTCGCGCTGCGAAAAATGGCTATCAGTGATAATGCTTTTCAGGATTGGTATCGAGAGAAAATCTCGCAGCAGCGTTACGTGTGGGTCATAGGGATTTGCCAATGCCTGCGTGCTCTTCACCGTGTCCAACATGGAACCAAATACGAATTCACCTTGTACCGCGAGTCCCGCGCTGATTCCGCCGATGGGAACGCCTCGCTTCACGGCTTCGTTGATTTCATTCTGCACCGCATTACCGCTCCAATATTTGACGTAGTTCGATTGATCGCCCCCCGCAATAAAAATCGCATGCGCGTTACGAATCTTTTCCGCAACAAAAGGATTACTTGCGCCTTCCCTCGATGTGATTACAAGAGTCACAACGGAATTTCCAGGGCACGCCGACTGAAACTCGGAGTTGTAGTCGTCAGCCCCGGAGGCGCGTAGCACAACCAACTCGCCACCTCCGGAATGCCTGCATAAAAATGATGTGGCCTCGTCCACGTCGCCGTGACCGCCGAGCAACACCACCGCAAAAGTCGGCGCTTTCGGCGACTGCGGATCCTTCGCGGCAACGCTATAGGCGGTATACCCATTCCCTTTGATCGTCTGCCCCGCACAAGGTAACGCCAGGGTGAGGAGGATTCCTAAAAAGGGAATGGCGATCCGAAATCGTCTCCCGCTCATACGCCGCGCAGTATATGTCTTGAGGCGTTGTCTTGCTTCGAAATAGGAAACGAGTTTTCCTCCTTGAGATTACGTTGCGATGTTGTCGGGATCAGCAGTACGGTTCCGAATTTGTCGCGATGTCGCGAAACAACGTTGACTTCCTCTCGCATGTAGTCTACTTTGTCGCGCATAGCATCATTTCCTATGGGACCCGGGCCTTTCATCGCGAATGATCAGCACCAGCCGGTATCGTCGGCTCGCAGCTTTCTTAACTGCCTCGTAGACCTGGGTAAACTCGCCGCAGGCTTGTAATTCTTTTCAGCGCTCGCATTTTCCGTTCCATTTCAGGACGCATCGGGACTGCACTCATCCAGCAACCGAACGGAATTGCATGAAAAAGGAGCAAGCGATGAAAAGTTTACGCTTTATGAGCGTGGTCGTCGCAGTGTTTTTACTTCTGAGCCCAAGTTCCCGGGCGCAAACCAATGAGGGCCGCATATTGGGAACGATTCGTGATTCGTCCGGTGGTGTGGTCGTCGGCGCGAAAGTGACGATTACGAACACGGGCAAACAAGTTTCGCGCGAGCTGGTGACGAATGAAACGGGCGAATACCTCGCTCCTGACCTCGAACCAGGCTTGTACACCGTCGCGGCAGAAGCGCCTGGCTTCAAGAAAGTCCTCAGCAGCGTGGTGCGCGTCGAGGTGACGAATGACATTCGCATCGATCTGCAACTGCAGCCGGGTACCGTTAACGAGACCGTCGTCGTGAACGAGGCGGCCGCGGCGCTGATTGATTCAATCAGCCCGACCCTTGGGGGCTCCTTCAGCAACAAAGAGATCAACGAGCTACCGCTGCAAGGCCGCGACTGGCAAAACTTGGTCATGCTCATGCCCGGGGTCGATCGCACACCCGGCGGAGGATTCCACTCAATCATTTCCAATGGCGCGCGGCCGGAAGACAACAACTACATCGTTGATGGTACGGACGACAACGACCTTTATTACGGAACATCGGTACTGAATGAAGAGGGGGTGAGCGGAACGCCCGCAAGCCTTCTCCCCATAGATGCAATCCAGGAATTCAGCACGCAAGAGCACCCGACGGCAGAGTACGGTTGGAAACCCGGGGCGGTAGTGCAGCTCGGCTTGAAATCTGGAACCGATCAATTCCACGGTTCCGCATATTACTTTGCGCGAAATAGCGCGGCCGACGCCCGAAATTATTTCGATCCCATCGGACAGCCGCTAGCGCCGCTCATCTTGCATCAGTTCGGAGGTTCTGCCGGCGGACCAATCATCAAACAAAAGCTCTTCATCTTCGGCGCCTATGAAGGCGTGCGAGACAAAGTCGGTAATCCACTGCTTGCGCAGAGCCCGGACACGGTCCCGCTGGGCGGCGACATGAACAATAGCATTCCAGACGTCGAAACGAACTGTGCGGCATTGCCTGGTTGCGTGATCAACCCATTGAGCCTGAAGCTTTCGGGGCTCTATCCCACGAATACTGGCACAGCGGGTCCAGGCTTGCTTTTTCAGGATCTCGCGAACCAGAATCGCGCCGACAATGCGATTGTGAAAGTTGACTACCATTTTTCGAAAAACAACACCCTCACTGGGCGCTACTTCTTTGCGGACAGCACGCAAACGGAAGAAGACGGCGATTACCTATTGCCGCAATTCCTTTCCCAAGCGCAGACACGTCCTCAAGTCGTTGGCATTAATTGGACCTATACGCCCACGAGCAACTGGGTGAGCGAAGCGCGGTTTGGTTACAGCCGATTCTCGCAGCAAATTGTTTCAGCGGACCATAACGTCGACCCAAATACCTATGGAATCAATACAGGCGTCACTGACCCAGCGAATTTCGGTCTTCCGGAGATTGACGTCGGAAACTTCTTTCAGCTTGGCGGCGGGAACGGTTATCCGCTTTTCACAACGCCTACCGAAACTTATCAGTTTACCGAAGGCGTCGGATATTTGAGAGGCCGTCACAATATTCACTTCGGAGCTGAAATACGCCACGGGTCCGTTAACAATGTTCGCAACCGTCACGCAAAAGGGGAAATTTTCTTTCAGAGTCTTCAGGATTTCCTGGAAGCCTCGCAAACGTTCTTTGACCCCGGCAATGGAACCGACCTGAACCCAGGTTGTTCACAGGATCCCTGCGGGCCTGAAAACGGAGAAATTCTGTCCGGAGACACTCACCGGTTTATCACGCAAAACGCGTACGCTGCCTACGTCGCCGATGAGTTCCATTTCAATTCCAAGCTGACCATCACCGCCGGACTGCGCTACGAGGTTTCAGGCGTGATACACGAGCAAAACAATCTGCTCGCGAACTTCGAGCCCGCCGTCGGATTTGCTCAGGTGGGCAAACAGATTTCGACGCCCTATAACGTGCAGCACAATAACTTCGCCCCTCGGCTCGGGTTCGCATGGGACCCGTGGGGAAGCGGAAAAACAGTTATTCGAGCGGGCGCTGGTATTATTTACGAAATGGCTCCCATTTCCGATTTTATCGGCCAGACCGCCGGCGGCGGCATTGGCCTCAACACCATCCCCACCGGTGCGCAGGGAGTCACTCCAGGTGGTGGAACGATCACTGCAGCGGTGGTGCAAGCGAACGGCGGTGACCCTACACAATTAAATTGGACGTCTTCGTCGGCACAGGTATTTCCAATCCTGTCACAGCCGATTGCTTGCAGCGCGGACGGCCCGTGCAGCATTACGTCCGTCAAGAATCACCTCGATACTCCTTACACGGAATTCTGGAACCTCAACGTTCAGCGAGCGATCGGAGATTGGTCTTCGCTTCAAGTGGGGTACGTGGGGCAACGCGGCGTAAAACTTTTCAGCTTGCTCGACATTAACCAACCGAATGGGCCGGCGGCAGCGGCTTGTTTCGAGGGTGGCGGCGACTATTTCGCATGCGAACAAAGCAACCGGCCGTTTTTCAATCAGTATCCATTCCTCGGCGAGACCACCCAATTTGGAAACGCGCAGAACTCGAGCTATGACGGCTTGCAGGTCACTTACAAAACCCACACCTGGAAGGGTCTGAACATCGTGGCCGGCTATACGTATGCACACTCCATCGACGAATCCACGAGCAACCGCCATTTCAACGTGCAGAACAGTTTAGATGTTGCCGGGGAGCGCGGGAACAGCGACTTCGATATCCGCCATCGTTTCACGTTTGCCGTCACCTATGCCATTCCGGGACGTAAGAGTTTCTGGCAGCTTGGCGAAGGCTGGCAGATGAACTCGATCGTCATCCTCGAAACCGGCATGCCGTACACACTCTCTGATTTCGATGACGACATCAGTTTTACCGGGGAGTTCAACGATCGCTGGAACATCACCGGGAGTCCCAACAATATTCACTGGTCGAAAACTACTTCAATTCCATTCATCGACCCGAGCACATTTACTACTGATGGCAGCGGGAATGTAATCGGCGGTAATGCACAATGCATTAGTGCCGCTGGCCCAGCGGCCGTCAATCAACTCGCAACGTATGGGTGTTACGTTTCAGCGGCCACGGCACTAACGCCTCCCGCTAATGGAACGTTTGGCGACTCCGGCCGCAACATTTTCCGTGGGCCGGATTTCACGAACTGGGACTTCTCGGTGAGCAAGAACACAAGATTGGGCGAACACTTGACGCTTCAGTTTCGCGCCGAGTTTTTCAATATCCTGAACCACCCCAACTTTGCAGGCATTGAGGATAATCTATTTGGATCCAGTCCGGGGCTCGCCTCATTCACTCCCGACCTGGGAGCTTCCAATCCCGTTCTCGGCAGCGGAGGTTCGCGTCACATTCAGCTGGGCGCAAAATTCACGTGGTAATTCGATGCGTCCGGCCATCAGAAGCCGAGCATCATTGCTTCGGTTCAAGTTCTTCGTCAAATCGCGAACCGTACCGCGGAGCTCCGTAGTGGCCTGGTTTAGCGGCGAACGCGTTCATCACGCTTCGCCATGGCGTTCGACGCCCGCAAGCCCCAAGTTAATCGATCCGACCATTCCCTCATGTAGAATGACGCCAACCAACCGTGGCCCGAACACCACCCCCAACCG
>Ga0210391_10002810_pt1 | contig 14919 bp, 21 predicted proteins | sample IncBWC12OmetaG_FD_160573 | JGI IMG/M metagenome (GOLD analysis project Ga0210391, IMG submission 160573) | Forest soil microbial communities from Barre Woods Harvard Forest LTER site, Petersham, Massachusetts, United States - Inc-BW-C-12-O ... | reverse complement strand
CATGTCGGTATTCTGGTATTAGGCTGAATGGACTTTGCTTTTCTGGCCAATGGTCTACACTAAGGCCGCCTTCAGCTAAGTTACATTTTGCATCCCAAGATAGTTCTGAATTGTATTTCTGCAGTTCTAGCCCATCTCGGTATTCTGGTATTAGGCTGAATGGACTTTGCTTTTCAGGCCAAGGGTCTACACTAAGGCCGCCTTCAGCTAAGTTACATTTTGCATCCCAAGATAGTTCTGAATTCTATTTCTGCAGTTCTAACCCATGTCGGTGTTCTGGTATTAGGCTGAATGGACTTTGCTTTTCAGGCCAAGGGTCTACACTAAGGCCGCCTTCAGCTAAGTTACATTTTGCATCCCAAGATAGTTCTGAATCGCAATTTGGCAGTTGTTCCAAGTTTAAGGCAGGAGCAATTTTTACTATATATTTTCTATATTAGGCTATCTTTTTTACCCAAATATATCATATTTGTCCGGACACTAGGGTGAACCCACGCCAAATTTTATCGGTCACGTGACCTCTTATCGCCCATCTAATCCTCTGTATCTGTAACTCACCTCCACTTTCCATCCCCCCCTCATTATTTCAGTAACTGCCAAGACCACTCTATTCTTCTGTCAGGTTCACTATGCCTCCCAAGTCCAAAGACGCCACTGTATCAAAAAAAGTCAAGCAAACTGCAAGGCGATCGACAGGGGGACCTGCTGAACGTCTACAACTCCTCCCTTCCTCCCAGGTCAACTCCTACACCATCAACCAGGCACCAGTGTTTCATTTTTTTGTCTTTGAATCCTACTCACAGATTGTACACAGAACCCTCAGGCCATAGTTCATGATGTGGTAAGCGCTCAAATTTTGTATCTGGTATGCATGTAAGAATATCCCCTGTAGCTCTGCAGCATGTGTGGACTTGGCGGAAATTGCGTGGACTGCAATTCCTGTCCGCGCACCATCTGTAACGTTTGCCTTCGATTTTCAGGGCCGGTGAATCCCAATGATCCCTCAGTTGCATTCCTCTGCCCACAATGCCATCTTCAATCCCCAAGGAGGACTGAATGTTACTTTGTGAGTCACCATTTCCAACTACTTAAATGATCAACATGAGCAACTTCCTTCCAGCCCTTCTGGAGAGGCAATAATCCTGACAAGAAGGTTATTGGAACGCTGAGGGGTGCAACCATCCGTGCCAATTTTCCGAGAATGAATTCTCGAGGCCTTGCCATGATCAACTTACGTCTTGCAAGCATCGATAAGCGAGGTGATCCGTTCCAGGCAGTCGTGAATTATCTGGAGGGCTATTTTGACCCTGAGGCTGCTGATCGGGGTTTGAGCACACTCAATGTGGATTTCGATGTTCATGCCGGCAATTTAAAGGCACTTGAAGACCACGGAAATATTATAAGTGGCTTTGTTCGCCAAATGTGCCAGTGAGCTGTGGATGCAGTTGTCTATCCGGATTGTCCTGACTCATTCCCATTTTTCTTCAACAGGCTTGGTGTCAAACGTCTTATCGTTTTTGTACAAACACATAGCCACCCGGAGACTGGAGATTTACATTGTAAGGAAGGTGGTGCTTTGAAAGTTGCAGATGTGGGTGTAACTCAATCTCCCCCATCTTCTTGTTGACATTATTTGCTCCTAGTTTTTTCAGGCAATAGTAACCCCAGTGCTGAGCGACTATGCAAGCCAGTGCCATTCAGTCATGTTCCTACAAGTGTGTGGTGGGGTTTGGACATGTGACTCCGCTCGGGAATCCCTCTTTCAATATGCTCAATCGTAAGATTCCTTTGCCCTATGAGGGGGGGACCTCAAAACTAACCAACTCTGCTATCAGGAACAAGTTCAAATCCACCATCGGTTACACATCACATACTTTTCTTCCTCAATATGCCACCTCCTTTTGTATGAAGCTCTCCCACAAACTGTTCATCGAGTGCTTCTCAATCATTCGTGTTCTACCTGAGTTGCTAAAAGAGGAGGAAGGACTTGGTACTCATACTGGCGTTGTTCTTCTCTCTACCTCGATTGGCATTCGATATTTCTGGTGCCATACATCGATTCGCCCTTGCGGTGACCTTGTTGCCCTACAATGCCCTAAGTGCTATGTCCTCAGGGCACTGACATTTTCAGCAGGAGGGTCAGCTGGGACATACAAGGCTCAATGTCCTTGCGGATGGTCCGATGTCAAAGTTGCCCAGATCTTGCCTGCCTCGTATCCGCCGGGGGGAAATGGCTGGGGGAGGCAGATGTTGTATGGTGCAGAGCCCGATTTTCAAAGGGTATGGAATGCACCTAGAAATATGTATGATGCCAGTCTCTAGTCTTCCTTATATCTGATGGCCATATGCCTCACCACCCTTGCACATCTTGGACAAATTGTTATTATTTTTGGTCACATTTTAATGTAACCCTGATTTACTTCCTGTCAAACCTAGACAAAGTCATCCATCCAACATTATCCTTCCCAAACCGCTCCAAAATCACCTTCTTGTTAAAAAATGAATAGCAAATCCGGTCCCCCCTTCCCCAGTCACCCACTTCATGATGGAAAACATTTGCACAGAAGGCTACTGCTGTTCCCGGATTGTACATCATCTCCACTCCCAGCTCCTCAAATTGAAGTTTGGCAAAAGAGTAGTTTCCCAAAGATATCAGGAAATCATACCATCCAGGCGCCCCTGAATAGTCTCGGTGCCGTTTGCTGGTTCGATTGCTGATGACAGACATGCAAGTGAATGCTGACTGCCATTGTAAAGCTAGTTCTCGGGTTAGTGGCCGTTTCCTCTGCTCTTCCAGAACTGCCCAAGAGCTTGCAAAGAGGTCAGGATGGATATGCTCCATGGCCTTGTTCACAAGCTTTACTGCCTCTGCAGTATCTGTCAACCAACATTGAGCCTCTTCACTTCGAAGACTGCATGAAGGCTTCAGTGAATATTGTTTACCCTGTAATGGTTAAACAAAGTTAAAAATTGGGCACTTTAAGTCCTGCATTGCTGGTTCACAAACCTCATGGGCCTGGGCCAGCCATCCAGCTGAGTAGTTTTCTACTCCGGTCTGAAATACCCTTGAACAACTCGATTCCACGAAAGATTTTCTGTCTACCCTCCAGCTAGGCCTGTTGGCCGGTTTGGCACCAGTGTCAGTCGCAGAGCTGGAAGGCTTAACATTTTTTGCCATCTTTCCCTCGATGTGACGGACAGCTGTCATTAGCTCAGCCTATAGGCATGTGAGATCCAGATATACAAAACATCATACAATAAAAGACTTGCCAGCCTTGGTGGTAGGAGAAGACCCGGAAGGTACCAGAGAAGGATGCGTCCCATGCAGTCAAGTATAATTGCTGGCTTATTGAGTAGCGGAATTTTGAGAGGCGGGAACTTTTTTCGTGATTTGTGAACTGCTGCATGATATTTTTCGGCATCCCATGGGAGTACATCTGTATATAGTAGTGAGACTAAAGCTCTGTGCCAAAATGTGCTGAATCCACTGACATTGGTTCTGGAATGCTGCATATATAATTTTAAGGAGTCGTCTCTCATCCTCCTGAGCTGGAGTTCTCCCTCGGGTGCGGGCACGTTTTTGACCAGGCCTGAAATTCATCACATGAGGGTGAAACATACCTAATTCACAGTTCTCTGTACCCACCTGTGTTCCATCTTCAATGAACACTTGAACGAGAAAGTTGAACAATCACGTGATGTCGGTAAGCAAAGCCTGTCCACATAAAAAATGGATGTCAAAGTCGAAATCCACTCAACATCCCTCATCAAGTCATATCCATGGTCCACTGGGATCGTTTTCAAAGACAAAAGACTCGCGTCCATAGAGGATTGGTGGAGAGAGACGCGTCATCTCCAGATCGCAGAGGTGGCTTTTTTCTATGGCAGATTTCATATCCTATTTGACAATCGCCCTTGTAACAGGCATCCCACGTTGAGCATTCGCCCACTGATGCATCAAGTATCGATTTCCTTCATCGCTTCCTGATAAACTCCGAGTTTAGGCCCGACGAAAAAGTCGTACGGATTCTCATGGTCAGTTCCATTTCTGGTCTCATTTCTCTGTTCTTTTCAAATTTTTCCCAGGATCAGGCATACCAAGTTGACAAGTCGGCCACCGTTGATGTCCATGACGCAGGTGCCCGTCATTTCCTACGTCAGTTACTTGGTGACCATGAACATGGGTTTGGGTGGGATCACAGAGATGGTCGCAAAGCTGTGATCCATCTCACCGCACCTGGCCCCCGATCCAACCCACACCTACTGCTAGCATCACAGCATTTCTTCCGCTTCCACCTGTTGGACATATACAGTCAAGCACTGGGACTCCGACTCTCACCTGAAGACATGCCTGCAGTTGTTCCCCGAATGGAACGCCCTCCCTGTCAGGGCCGTAGGCTGGAGCTTGTAGGATTTTCCCTCTTCCTTTTTAGCTCCGCAGTCACTGACTGTTTGTCAGATTTACGAATATCTCCAAGATTGGCATAAATTGTTGTTCGACTTCAACACTCTCCATAGTCACCAGCTCATGGGCTCAATGGTCGAAGACTATCCTGCAGTTGCACCTCAGGACGTTAACCCCGACCAGCAGCAATTCCTTTCTGGCATTCAATGTTTATATGCCCTTGGTCAACACCGAGATAACATGACATACCACAAGATCCTGGGGAATATCATGCTTTTGGTGACCTGTGTCTGGTGGTTCAGCATGGTATGCGTCATGAATTCATGCAACTCTCTATTTCATAGTCTTTGTTGTAGGGTTTCGAGGACTTGCCATCAGATGACGCAGGCCTTGTGGACTGTATCAAAGCGTTTGTTCCACCTTTTCCTGATGCTTATCAATGATCTGATCACCTTGCGCAGTCGCGCAGATATGCTCGGTCTCGATTCTCAAACATGGGAGTTTGTTAAAACTATTACCAATGGGTCCAAAATTGTAGCCATGATGCGAAACATATTACACTTAGCTGCCTCGTTTTCGCCATTGATTGTCCTGGTCCCAAAAAAAATTGCTGTTGATTCCATCCGTCGTGATCACTTGCTAGCCGTGCGTTTGACTTTTCTTATGCTACTCCACCGATTGATGATATCTGTCAGCATGCCCTTGCATTTGGAAATCAGCGACCCGCAGTTCTGAAAGAAGTTGAGAATCAACTGTGGCGCATGGTGCTGAGCATTGTGGCCGGTGGAACCTTACCTGTTGAATTGCAGACCTTTATGTCTTCAATGGACGCACTACTGTCCAATGTGGGGAAGGAGTCAATGGAACCACATTGGTTCATAGGAGACGAAATTCCAGCTGATTCTGACCCATCTGATAGTATACCTTGGCCAGCCCAACCTTCATTGGAGTTCCAGGACGATAATGGTCAAGTCCAGGTCCAGGATCAAGAGGCCCAGGAGAATGAGCAGGATGATAAGATCAAGGAAGTTTCGCCACCACCGAGAAAGAAGAAGTCGAAGTCGTCATACTCTTCTGATGAATATGAGGGAACACCTGTGCCCCGGTCAAGATCCGGTCGTCGTAGTAAACGAAGTGGCGGCAAATCGCGGAAAAAGCAGGGGCCGTCCAAGCCATTGCCAGACCTCCCGCTAGTTCCTCTCAAAGTTATTCCCAAGCCAATCCATCGGCCTCGTGAGTATAAGACTGTAGAAGTCGGGGTCAAGGCTACCTTATACAGGGCATCACTTGAGGGCAGACATCTGGAGTATGAATTCAAAGCCTCAAGGGGAAGAGTAAGTCTATTAGCACACTTCTATGTGTCTTTCATTCATCATTCGGATAGGCCGATATCGAGCACAAACTCTTTCTGAGAATAGTCGATAGTATCCAACAACAATTTAAAGGTCGTCCTCCTCACCATGAGTTCAGCGCACAGGACGTTGAATATTCAGCCAACACGCGCTCACATATCTTTGTGACCACATATGAAAGATCCCTTCAGTTGTCAGCCAGTCAATGGCAGGAAGTATTCCGACATCGTCATATTTTGCAAAGATCGAATGTTGAACATTCGGATTCCAAATTTGACCGTCAAGCACTCAGGAAGCTTGGATCCTTGTCAGCCACCCGGAATATTCAGGGTGTGTATCAGCTTTCCCAGAGGCTGAAAATAGCTGACATAGGCATGAACGAGAAGTTAATTTCGACAAGTCTGTAACGTTTCCTTCCCGAATGGAGGCTACCGGCAGACTGCAGGATCTTCTACCTGGTCCGGATGGCAAGTCAAAACGAGGACTCAGCGTGGTTGAGATACCCATGGGCGGTTCAAATGTTCCCAACCCCCCACTGCATAGGTCAAATCCCTATTGCATCTCTTGTTCCCAGTATGCTAACAGAATGCATTCTAGCGAGTTAGCTTCTAATGAGGAGGCATGGCAAGAGACAAGGGACCTTCGTGGCATGATGCCCATGCCATTCCCCTCAGATGAGATGGTATGGGGAACGGCCACAACTCAAGATGCCGTATCATGGATTGATCTCAATGCTCATGGCACTGGCATGGCTATATCTGTTGCCGTTGGCTGTAAGTATGTGGTAGTCGCCGTCCCCAACCGAAAGCAGACACCAGGCAATCCAATTGGTGATTTGGGTTCCATTCGCGGGTTTGGGAAGCCAGAAACGGAGAGCTGGTCACCGACAGATGCTTGCGACGATCTTTGGGATCATGAGGGTGTTCTTTTGGGCCCTGGGGACACTTTGTAAGCTATTGACGTATTGCTTATACTGTTCATGTTCACGTTCTTCCTCAGATATGTGCAACCTGCCACGCCTATTTACGACCTCACGCCGACGGATGCAATCGTTCATGGTCGCTTTTTTTATGCCAGTTCAACATCTCAATTGACATCTTTCGCTATAGTCCACAGCTTTGTTCTTAGGCCTGCAGTCAACCAAAGTGACCGTTTCACTTTTTTGCGCAGGCTAATGGCCATGTGGCTCAACCGTTATCAAGAGAATCCCTTCTTCAATCCGTCCGACTATCCTCACGTACCGAATATCAGGACTGAGGATGGATTAAAAGACATCATGGCCATAGGTAATATCTTGCAGCTTGCACCTGTGATGGATCGGCGGTGTTACCTGTCAACCGGTGGTCATTGGACCGAACGTGTCGAAATGGCTTTCAGTCGTTCCTGGTATCGTCAACTGCAGACCATAATTGCCAAGCACTTCGTCCTGTCTGTGGAAGGAAAGCCCATATCCCCTTATGCCATTTTTCAAAGGTCCCTCGTCGAGTTTGCCGCTGCAGTTGTTGTCTACAAGGAAGATATGTCCACAGTCCGTAAAATCACCGGATTTCCCCCCTCCAAAGTCAAAGACAAGATGGTGGCAGTATTTCAGACTAACTATCCAGAACTGCTTCCTAAGCTACATTCCCTCATCAAGAACCGTGTCCAATACTTGTACTGGACTGGGCCAAAAATTTCCATCACAGAACGCATCCATGACCATCTTCTCTTTCTACATAGGAAGAGCAATACTCCCATGATGATCAACAACACACCCCAGCAGGATTTTTCTGACTCCCCACTGTACATTGAGACTGCACCAGATGGGAACGCTGTGCCCAACCTGGACGCGCCTCAAGAGCCCTCTTCCAAGAATGAGAAGGCAGTGCCTGAGTCGGACGATGAGGAGCTAGGGCCTGAATCAGAGGATGAGGAGGAGCCTGCGGACCTGCCCCTCAAGGAACCCATCCAGGTTGCCAAGGATGGTGTACAGGATGCTGACATGGTGGAGGAACCCATCCCAGTCCCTGAGGATGTCCAGGTTGCCAAGGATGATGAGCAGGATGCTGACATGGCGGAGGAACCCATTCCAGTTGCTGAGGATGTGCAGGATGCTGACATAGCCACTGATGTTATTGATGGAATTCTGCACGATGTCACCCATGCAACTGATATGGAGGCCGACTCTGTTGTACAAGCTGGAGCCAATACAGGTGAGGCTATGGTCGTAGAAGATCATATTGGAACTGCTGGCGAGTTCACTTCGCCGACGAGGGGGAAAAAATCACGTGGGAAGAAACGCTCTGCCAAGCCAGGAAAAAAGGGTGCGTCAACAGGTGGAAGTCATACTGAGATGGCTGTTGGGAGTTCTTCTGGTGGACGTCGGAGTAAAAGAGTGCAGGGCTTGGCGGACAAGCTGCCTGCCATAGTGGAGGAGGGCTCATCCAAGGAGCCAAAAAGCGAAGAACTAGTGGCAGAAAAGGGAAGACATGGCAAGGGAAAATCTCGGGCAGTAGAAGTCGAGGAAGAGGGTCCAGCGAGAAAACGCGCCAGAAGAAAAAGGTGAATTGATACCATGTTGGTCGCTTCTTGCAGTATTTTGTATCAGCATGCCATTTGTATTTCGAGACTGTCGTTTTAAATGAGGAATAGTGTCACCCTTGTGTCCACTAATTGTGTCCACTGGCCCTTTTCCCTCCTGTTGAAGTATTTATTTCCTGCCCATCATCAAGATATAGGCTGCCGAAATTAACATCACGTGCCTGGTTGGCGCGCCAACTAGGCACGTGATGCCAATTTGATGGCTCAACATGAGGTCAGGTGATCATTTTCGGTTGTCTTTGTCCACCAGCCTATATCTTCATTATGGTCAGGGTATTCTTCCAAGCTCAGGTTAAAAAGGTCAAGGGTAAAAAGAAGGTGGTGGAAAAGAAGGCCAAACTATCCCCCTGTCGAAAGGATGGTCCCACAAAAAGAAAGGCAGGCTCTTCCCCTGAGGGGCCACCATCAGTAGCCAAGGCCCGCCGTACATTGAGTCCCATGCCATTCTCTGCTTCACAGGACTTCATGGACGCTGGTCCTGATTCACCTCCAGCTTCAGGCAAAAGAACACATAAACCGGGAAAGGTGGGATTTCTTCAAAAGGATGGTTTATGACATCATTCAGAACAGCTGTTTCCAGAGTCAGAACGACATGATGAGGGAGTGGCTCCTCTTTCAAGATCAGTTTCAGCATGAAATTCTATCTTCGGAGAATCAGGGACTGGACGCCCTTTGTTCAAGCTGTGGCCAGCTGGAAGAAGGAAAATACAGATGTGTGGACTGTTATGATTCTCATCTTCTTTGCAAGGAATGCTGCATCACCTACCATGCAAGACATCCCTTCCATTCTATCAGTGAATGGAATGGGAAGTATTTCCAATCAACCACACTACAGGCCATGGGATTTGTGTTGCATTTCGGCCATGGAGGATCCGCTTGTTCAAGTTATGAAAAGATGGAGGGTGGGGAGTTTACAGTGGTGGATGTGGATAGAGTTCATACCCACACAGTAGCATGGTGTGGGTGTGTCGGTGCCCCTGAGCGATGGAAACAGCTTTTAAGGATGAAGCTTTATCCTGCAAGTGTCCAGTACCCCAAGACCGTGTTCACGTTTCGGCTGCTGCAGTACTATGGCATTGACACCCTTGAATGTGGTGCAACAGCCTCCTCCTTCATGACCAAACTGAAGAGATTGACCAACCCCCACCATCCGCAGACTGTTGCAGTAAGTAGCATATGTTTTCTCCTAGTGTTGTAGCATGATTATTTACCTGTTATTTACCTTCCATTCATAGGATAGAACCAGGGAGTTGAGAAGAGTCTCTAGGCAATGGTGGCACCTGGAGACCCTTCGTACGTTTGGCTTTGCACATGACAAGGATAAAACCCCTGGTCCAGGGTCTCTAGCATGGTTTTGTGTAGCATGCCCTCAACCAGGTTTCAATTTGCCAGAGAACTGGAAAGAGCTCGAGCGGTCAGCATTTTCATACATTTTCCACCATATCAACCTCACCCAGCTGTTTCCAGGTGGAGGTTTATGATTAGACTGGTTATGGATGGAAATTTCAAGGCTGATCATATGGTCATGAAAAACCCTAGTGATGATGTCTGGTTGGTAGATGGTGAAGGGTACTTTGTATCCAGAGCTGCCTATCAGAAGCATATAGAGACTGCTGTGACCAGAAAACAGGTAAACTTTCATATTTGTCTTGCTTAATTGTATTACTGAGTGCCAATCAGAAACCCAAATGTGTCAATCACAAAGCTGCGAATGAGAATATATCTGGTCACAAGAATGTGGATATTAAGGCTATTTTGGGATCAGCATGTGGACATCATGGATGTGTTGTTCCATGCAGCATGGTTAACATGTATGGAGGAGAAAGGTATGTAATCTGTGACAAACAGCCTTTTAAGCTAATGATATCTTCAAGGCAAATGTACAGTGACTATTCATTTTGTCAGGCAGTCAAGTATTGGAAACGGACTGGAGATGCAGACAACCAGTTGGCTGTCCTTCTTAATTATGATATTGGGTGCGAATGGTGGATCCACTTTCTCTGGAGGACGCAGCATTGTGAAGGCCTTGACTGGGATGAGAAGACAGAGTTGATAGTGGCGGTTGGAAAATGGCATTTGGCGGCACATGTGAAGGATTGTTTCTGCAAGTTCTCATTGAACTTCATAAAGGGAGCAGGACATTTGGATGGAGAGATCATGGAGACTATATGGTCAAAGTTGAATGAGCCTGGACGAACAGCCCGAGCAATGACCCTGGCCCATAGGGAAGAATTTCTGAACAGGTTCATCCAGGATATCAATTTTAAGAAGATGGTGTCAATGGGTGAGTAAACGAAATTACTATTTCCACCGCTACAATTTTTACTGTTCATCTGCAGATACAATGCTTCGAAAGAAGCTGAAAAAGGCTGAAGCAGGAATCAGGGCAACTCTAAAGGTCTATCAGGAGCAACTTGGTCATGTGGGGGAGGACAAGGGAAAACTGTACTTGGAGATGGAAAAGAAGGCTCAGACTGAACGTGGAGATAGTTTGAGAGTATATGAGATTTCAACCCAGGCTGGTGAGTCAGTACAGTTGTTTTTGCTGTAGTGCTAAGCATCTGTTATCTCCCAGCCCCAACTAAGGCTTACATCCTCAAGAAGTTGACTGGTAATGGCACAAAAAAGGCGCAAGCTGCAAGACAAGCTATTTGGCTCTCAAAGGGCATTCATATTCAGACATTGCAGTGAGTGGGGTCTGATTGATTTCCACTCCAATCATTTTGAACCAAATTATACAGACAACAACTTCAAAAAAGGGTTAAGGAAAAGAAACGTCGCACCAAGGCTGCTCAAAAGGCCCATGAGAAAAACATCGAGCAAAGACGAGATTATCTTCTCTCTGAGATTGAAGATTTCCATCTGGCAGCAAAGCAGTTCGAAGACCTTACCACCCAGGATGCTTCCAGTGATGATGAAGAGGACGATGAAGAGGATGAGGACAATGGATGGTTCACTGATGAAGACGAAGATGAAGGCTGGGATGAAGACACGGATGATGATGAAGAGGATGATGATGATGATGATGATGGTGATGATGATGATGCCTTGGAGATGGACAAATCAGATGTGGATGAAGAGACGGATGCAGAGGAGTCAGAGGAGCTAGCAGGACCCAGAACCCTGCCAGAGAAGCTCCCGCTACAACTGCCCTCTACCCAGGGACGGAGTGCTTGCATTGCAAGTGGGAAGACCGGCTTGATGGATCAGGAGATTCAACTTCGTACTGCCCAGGCTAATGATGCTCTTTCACAGATCAGGCTTGCCTTAGGATATAAATCTTTCCTGTGGCTCGAATTCCAGGATCAACAAAATTACAAAGGGAGGACCCGGTCCTCTGGTGCCATTAGAACTGCGGAAAAGAAGGTCCAAAAGCATGTGGCAGCATATCGTCTCGCATTCAGGGCATTAACTCGTCTTCATTCTGGAGGCAAATTCCGATGCATCGAAAAGTCTGATTTGAAATTAAACTTCAACATAGTGAAAGGGAACCAGACTGGCCAGTCAGAGGATGCTCTTTCATGGATTTGGACCACAGGTGAGAGAAGTGAGGAGGAGGATAGTGGGCCATGGCAACAGGAGGGTGAGCATTCTCCATTCCTAAGATGATCAAGAGTTCACTGCCCATGTAGTTGAACGGGTTAACTGGCTTCGTGCCAAAGCACGTTTTGATCGGTGGAATGAAGAGTTCACAAGTGTCCGAGATCAGATGGGCAATACCATCCGTTCCTTCCAGAAGATGAAAGGCCAGTGGTTGGAGAGGGCTGAGAAGACTGAGCAACAAAGTGAAGGACACAAGTATTATGCATACCACCAGGCAGATGTATGGGAGTCACTAGCACGCAGAGTGACAAAGGCTTTCGGGATCAATGCCCAGTAATACACTGATTGTGTCCACATTTATATCATTTCTGAACAGTAGATTGGTCTACTTGTTATCAGAGTTGGCAAGGCACAATTGGACCTCTGGAGACATCCAACTTTAAGTCAGATTTAACATTCTAGATTATACAAATACAATGAGACGCTTTGCCATGGGGCCAGACATACTTCTTTCTTAGGGACTATTCTCATTATAAGTTGATTTAACAGCCTTTCTGATAAGCAACCTCTCCATTGATTCACTGTCAATAGTGTGGAGTTTATTGACAATGTACTGTACATTTATATCGCAGACTTTCATATGAGTGCATCTTTTAATTTACTAAATGAAATGGAACTATCCACCAGTGATAGATTGGGACACTCTTGCTGGTGAATACATACCTTCACAGACAGTGTGTCATAAGGGACAAAATTATACACCACTCTGTACAGACTTACAAAGTATCAATAATCCCTTAATTCATGACTTGATACCTTCACAGACAGTGATTTGTCAGTCAGACTCATCTCAACACATGCTCTATAAAGAGTTCCCTGGACCTGCGGGCGTCCTCTTTGAGATCTGGGACAAGGCTTGTAGGGGTTCCCCCTTGCCCATTTTGTGATTGGGCACTGCGATCTGCTCAGCTCTCTGGACCTACCATAGTCCTCACTGGGTTTGAGATTTGTCATGCCCACCTTACTTGGAGATTGGGCACTACCGTGTGCTCACTTTCCTGGACCTGTGGCAGGCTTACTGTGTTCGAGATTTGTCTCACTCATGTAACTTTGAAGCTGGGCACCGCAGTGTGCCTGGACCTCTGGTGGTCATCTTTGAGATCTGGGGCAGGGCTTGTAGGGGTTCCCCCTCGCCCATTTTGAGACTGGGCACCGTGTGGTCAGTTTCCTGGACTTAGTCCTCCCTGGGTTTCAGATTTGTCTCACCCAACTTATTTGGAGATTGGGCACTATGGTGTCTCCAGTTTCCTGTACCTGCAATAGTTTTTTCTTTGAGATTCATCTAGCCCCCTTCCCTGTGAACTTATGCAATTTTTCCCATATTTAGTCTACCAGATTTTTGAGCACAATACCATATACAACCCACATTCCTGTGTTGGAACAGGAGAAGCAATCATGTTCCAGAATCAGCTTGATTGAATATATCCAGCAATGCCTTCAATATCTACAATTTGGTCAGTCCTCTGCAATATTACAAAAACACTGACACATAGCACAATGGACTGCCTTGAGGTAGCTGCATCTAATTTCTTGACCAAAATAATCTGTGTCATCCAGATATGTTACATAGGGCCAGAAATGGAAATATATGTCTTTCTAGAGTAAAACAATGCTTGAGGTGACTTAAAGCACCATTTTGCCACATATGCCAAAGCATTAGGTCAGACAACTTGTCAACATAGTTGAGAGCTCTACTGACCTTCAGATATAGCATGGAAATTGAACTTGGATCTTTGCTCACCATGAGATGCCTGTATATGTGGAGAATGCAGATGGGACAGATCTTCAAATGCAAACTATTGACCATGCCAGAATGAGCAAACATTTGGCCACCCCATAAAGATTGATTTGCTATGTATTTCTGATCATTATTTGGCACAGAAAATGTCCAGTCCTTAGTACTGAGTTCTTTTTATTTTTTATTTCTTTTCACTGTAACTGTAATTCATATAACATCCACAAGGAATGTCATATAATCCTCCATATGTATTTTACTGGAAATTGGTGAAGGACAGGCATTGTACTATGACAAGTGGCATGTAAATTCATGTAATAATTTTTGTTACTAAACCTGATTTTAACTTCATGTTGGTCACGTGCCTAGTTGGCGCGCCAACTGGGCACATGATCTTCAAGTCACATGATTATATTGTCTGCCTGTCTGGTTTAAATTTTCTTTTTACACAAGTCTAATCAAGCTCAAACATCCTGACAAAGACCTAGCCTGCACTGCAATTGCATAAGCATTCTTAGGAAGGTATAACATGGGTACAGGTGAACCCATGGTTTTTGCGTCTTGGGTCACATGGGTACAGGTACAGTGTCCAGATTGGCACCCACCATGTGACTAGCATGACCTGTAACTGCAGTTTCATGGGTTTTGGGTTGTTGCAGTGTTTGCACCTGTTAAGTGCATGGTTCAACTTCGCTCATTGTCCAACATCAATGTGGCCCAGGCATCAATCCATGCCACACAATGTTGAAGCAACGTTGGTGTATGGAGGTCAAGAGGGGTGGTATGAGGCAGGGAAAAGCAGGAGAAGGAATGGGACAAAGGTGAGCGACCACCTCCCTATCTCCCACTTGAAACACTGACCCCAGACTGATGCACATGCACCTGTAAGACATCCAGGGTACAAAATACTGCTCAGATTTCCTAAGTGTTCAAGAATACACAATGCTCGTGTAGTTGGGCAAGTTAATGGCTTTGGACCAAAGCACAGTTTTATCAGCAGTGAAATGGTTGAAAAGGGCAGAGATGACCAACAGAGTGAAGGACACAAATGTTATGCCTACCAGCAGGCAGATGTATGGGACTCACTAGCAAGCAGAGTTCTGAATGCCCACTAATCCACTGATTGTGTCCACATTTATATCATCTCCACTATTCCCGAAGAATGTCATTGCTGATTCTTCTGCTTAGTATCAGAGTTGGCAAGCCACAATTGGACCCCTGGAGACATACCATAACACAAAGTC
>Ga0210391_10002809_pt1 | contig 14925 bp, 9 predicted proteins | sample IncBWC12OmetaG_FD_160573 | JGI IMG/M metagenome (GOLD analysis project Ga0210391, IMG submission 160573) | Forest soil microbial communities from Barre Woods Harvard Forest LTER site, Petersham, Massachusetts, United States - Inc-BW-C-12-O ... | reverse complement strand
TCCGTCGGTGGTGCAGGCGGGCGATCTCTTTCCGGAGAACTACAAGGCGGGCTCCGAGCCGCGCATGCAGATTCGTATCGGTGATGGGCGGCAGGAGTTGCTGCGTAGTTCCGAACGCTACGATCTCATTACCCTGGAACCCCCGCCGCCTTCGGCTGAGGGAGTCGTGAATCTTTACTCCTCCGATTTTTACCGCCTCGCGGCTACACGGTTGGCGCCGAATGGCCTCTTCGCACAGTGGCTCCCACTCGCTACCCAGAACGATGAAGATACGCGCTCATTGGTACGCAGCTTTCTTGACGTTTTCCCCTATGCGACGTTGTGGACCACGGAACTGCACGAGATGCTCCTCATCGGGTCTAATTCGCCCATCAAGCTTGAGGCGGCACCGATCGGCGACCGCTTCAATCAAAGCGGCGTGAGCACGGCCTTGCAGGCGGTCGGAGTCTCCTCGCCGGCAGCTCTGCTGGCAACGTGGGTCACCGGCAAGGAGGGATTGGAACGCTACGCGGGGCAAGCACGCCCAGTGACGGACGACGATCCCCGCATCGAATACGGGCCTTGGGTAGACCCGAAAGAAATCACCCGCACGCTTCCTGAGCTGCTCTCTCTTCGCACCGACCCTCCGCTACTCGATGGAGACACCGTCCTACGCGGGGAAGTGACACGGCAGCGCGAGAGTCTGCTGGATTTCTATGCCGCCGGCATCGCGGCCTATAACGGCGACAGAGAACAGTGGAGCGAGGCGATGCAGCGCGTCATGGCTGTGGATGATACGAATCCTTACTATCGTTGGATCGCGGGTGAGAGGAAATAATATTTCGTTCTACGGAGCTGGTTTTAGCGCCCAAGGATTATCTAAGGAACTCAGTTGTAAGAAAAGTCCGGTTTGAAGCACTTGCCGGTTATACGGCCAAGTGGAGCATTTCCAGTAGAAGAATCACTTCAGTTAAGCTCCGGCATTAGTTCAGCTTTGTCATCTGACCTTAACCGCCTAAAATGATACACTTGATCTCCCCAAGTAGAGACCGCGTTCCAAGGAACCGCTTCGGACCCTGTAGCCCACCTCCTCAAGCTGGTGTGCATTCTCAAAGAACTGAACGAGGCCGCGTTTGCGATATATTCCAAAGCCGATCCCCGCCGTCAGCGGCTATCTCGGTATATGGCACTGAACCTTACTGAGTAGTCCTCGCAGTCTCTTGCCAACCTCACGAAGTTTGGTGCGACGACAGGGGCACGAGTCCATGCGGAACGAGGACCGAGGATCGCTTAGTTCTTGCTCGTCGACCGCGTCTATCCTCGATATTTCCAAGGCTCGTAAAAAGGACGTTCATGAACTCCGGCCATGGGTACGGCCGTCATGAGCTGTTAGAAGTCTGCAAAATCGCACGTCTTTCATTTGATCCGCCGTAGGTTGGCTCTCCCTGTATTTCCATTACCGGTTGTGCTGCCGCCGTCAACACCAGTCATCACTAAAGAAAATAACAAGCTTTCAAGCTCCGACAGAGGTAAACCGAGTTGTTGTGCTACCCGAGCTCTCGTGTAGCCCTCCTCATACAACCGACTAAGAACCATAGGGAGCACAAGAGAGCTCTCTCGTTCGATCGGCTCAGGCTCGCTCGTGCGGAAGCCTCGCTTTGAGAGTTCAATTGACAGCGACCGATAGTGCCAATCGCTAATCAGTTTCAGTTCGTGAAGACGGTAGTTGATCGCGGCAAGCGAAACTCCGAAGATTTTCTTCAACTTGATGAGTTCGGGAATGCTGGCAAAGCGGGGAGCATGAGCAAGCACATTCGCTCTTGGCATAAGGAAAGCGGAAGCAAAGCGATGGGCTTCGTCTTCAGCGACTCGTCCAAGTGGAGCGCCGTGTTTGTGAAGTATCAAATGTCCAAGTTCATGGGCGGCATCGAACCGTCCGCGCTCTGGCGTCTTGTATCCGTTAAAGAACACGAATGGCATTCCGCCCTTCCACGTCGAAAGAGCATCGACATCGCTAGTCTCAAGATTCAGCGAAAATACCCTGACGCCCTTCGACTCCAAAAGATGAACGACATTGCGAATTGCGAGCTGACCTAATCCCCAATACGAGCGTAGGGCCTCAGCTGCACCTTCGGGATCAGATCCCAACTGATGCTCAGGTAAATCGACTACGGGAAGCTCAAAGCGTTCCTCCAGCCACTTGGAGAGATAGAGCGCAATCTCGCTTTGTGCGAGCGCAATCTCACGATGTTTTGCTGTCATTTTCGAGAGCGATCGAAAACTAACATCACGGGCGGCGACACTTTCCAGGTCCGGCCCGAGGAAAAACTCGGCTGGAAATTCCAACTTCTCGGAAATCGTATCTAGCATCTCAGGACTGGGCGGATACTCGCCGATCTCATAACCTACCAGCGCACGATAGGTGAGACCAAGCTTTTCAGCCAGCTGGACCTTGCTTAAGCCCCTGCGCCTGCGGGCGAGGGCGAGACGACTTGGATTAAAATTTGGTCTGTCAAAGCTAAGCACGGCGCTTCAGTTCGATCTTCACCTCATCGGTGAGAGGGGTAGGTTCGTCCGGAATACCTTGGAGTAGAGCCGAGTCAAAGCTCGTTGGCCTAAGCAGAATTCGCTCTGCCCAACCATCGATTCGACGATCTTCCGACATCGAAATTGGCATCGAGAGTTCACACCGCATTTCTCCGGCTAGCAAGTCCCGGTGAACAAGCAGGAACCAAGTCTGCCGGCGATTCATTCTGTCCAACTTCGCCTGCACGTCCGCTTCCATCTCCGGGAAGAGGTAAGCGTTCTCCAGCATGGCTCTGGACGTGGTGTCGCCCTTACTAGCCGACGTCTTCGGTTCTGCATCGCCGATGCGCCCAGTATTGCTATCGCCACCCGCTACAGTAACTGCGATCAACCCAGACGGATTGTGTACTTGAGGCTGCCCGTTATCATCGAGCTTGGTCCACCGATATGGATGGATGACCAGTAGGTCGCTCAATCCGCGGAATGTCTCAGCCCAACTTGCGAGCGCCGGATAATTCCTGGGGTGATGAGGGGTGCAGGCAGCAAACGCTGCTAAACCACGCTGAGCCGCTTGCAGCAGCAAATCATGGGCAAGCCCCAGTTCGGCAAGCCTCCTGTCAACGTCCGGGACATCCTTATGCACACGTCGTTCGACCTGCATGTACGCCTCCACTTCCTAAAATACTACCACAAATGAGGTAGAAAAATAGGAAGTAGGGCGAGGTAAGCGATGCCGACTCCTGCCATTGCACGGCAGAGGTCTGTAACCAAAAAGCAGAGGTCAATGAGGGTGCTGGCGAGGGTGCTGAAACCTTGCCTACCGATTTTTTCAATGACTTATAGTGCTTTTATTAGCCATCAGTGCTCATTTTTTCAATGAGTTACGATCAAAAGCACTTCTGTCACGGCAGCGGTCATTGGCTCGGATGGTTTGATCCCTAGAAACGCAGGGCAATGCGACAGATTCGAAAGAAAATGGCTGAGAGCCAGCGCCAAGGCGTAGACTTCAGGCGCGGCCTACATTTCAGCCATCGGACTTAATATGGGGCCTCCTGAACTTGACAGCCCACATCACGAAGCCAGCGCATCGAGGGGACCTCTGAACTGAGTTCGTTGCTCATTCCAATCGATCGGCACGTAGCCGCGGAAGTTCTCGAGTGTTAAGTGGGAAGCATGCTTTCCTTCGAGAATCGCCTCGGTGAGGTCGGGCGCGAGGAAGGCAAGCGGGAGGATTCGACCGACATAGCGTTCGTCGAGGCCTGTTGCTTCGGCAAGCGCGCGTTGATTCGTCAACTCGCCTCGGAAGATGCGATCAAGCCAATCGTGCGCTCGAGCCACGGCGCGAATCAGCGAGGGAACAGGATGAGCTTTGCCGTGGTTTGAATCCGGGGGAAGTTGAAACCGGACCTCTCCACCGCAACGCTTGAGACGCGCATCTGCTCTCAGGATGAGCACGCCGGTGGCGTCTTCTATGGATGACTGCATCGGAGATTCCGTGTCTTGCCCGAGAAGCTCTCGAAGAAGTGCTTGCTTATTAATCTGCACCTCGATTTGCTCGTCATACACCACGATGCGTGCTACGGCAGACTTCAACAGACTTTGGGCCTTATCTGAAGGGGCGCCAGATCGCTGTATCGCTTCCAATAGCCGTTGTATGTCGTCTGGGCTGGAGGAAAATTCACTCAACAGATCCAGCAGCCGCTGCGGTGATTCCAGCAGCTCTTTGAGTTGCGACTGAACCAGAGCCTCGATCTCCTCGGCCGGCAATCGCACCGGGCCCCGGCTTCCGTTCCCGCGACCGTGGATAACTGCCTGGGATACGTAGTAGCGATAGCGCCGCCCCTTCTTGTTCGCATGAGACGGAGTGAAGCGGTTCCCGTCAGAGTCGTAGAGCAATCCTGTAAGAATGCTTTGCCCTGTCGTTCGCGGCCTCTTCCGCTCCGCTTGCAGATTGGCCTTGAATTGCGCCTGAACCTGGTTCCAGAGGGTCCGGTCGACGATGGCTTCGTGTTGTCCTGGGTAAGAGGCGCCTTTATGAGTGATCTCTCCCAGGTAAAGCCTATTCTGGAGCATGCCGTAGAGAGCTCCACGCGAATAAACAGCTCCTCCGGAGGCTCGTCCCGTCCCGCTGATCCGCTTCTTGCTGTGCATGCCCAGTTGCTCTAAATGCGCCTTGAGCCTCGAAACACATCCCAGCTTCAGGTACAGCTCAAAGATCTGTTTGACTGCATCGGCATCCGGAGGATGGACAACCAGGTTGCGGTCATGCAGCTCATAGCCCAGGGGGACCACCCCTCCCATCCACATGCCCTTGCGTTTGGAGGCGGCAATCTTGTCGCGAATCCGTTCTCCGGTCACCTCCCGCTCAAACTGGGCAAAGGAGAGAAGAACGTTCAAAGTCAGTCGTCCCATGGAAGTGGTGGTATTGAATTGCTGGGTGACCGACACAAAGCTGATGCCTTGCTTATCGAATGTCTCGACGATTTTGGCAAAGTCAGCCAGCGATCTCGTCAGCCGGTCTACCTTATATACAACGACGGTATTGATCCTTTTGGCAGCAATGTCCTCAAGCAGACGTTTGAGGGCGGGCCGTTCCATGTTCCCACCGGAGTAGCCGCCGTCATCGTACTTGGTGGCAATCGCCTGCCAGCCCTCATGCCGCTGGCTGAGAACATAGGCTTCACAGGCCTCGCGCTGGGCATGGAGCGAATTGAAGGATTGCTCCAGACCCTCCTCGGAGGATTTGCGGGTATAAATCGCGCAACGCACGCGGGAGGGTACGGTCATACCGTCTTTTTCCTGGTTCCGAAGAACAAGGGCCCAGACCAGGGTGTGCCGGTAATCTCGCGCGCAATCCTCGACAGGCTGGTGAAGTGCCGGCCCCGATAGGTGAAGCCATTATCAGTAACGGCGACCTCGTGGACTTCACCCCGCCAGGTACGCACCAGGCGGGTACCGCCCTGAAGCTTGGCATCGGGCTGCTGTTTCACGGAACCAAGCGACTGGGCAATCTCGCGCAGCCGCTTTCGCACGGTGTGGGATAAGCCACCGAATTCCTTCTCCTGCATCCGGTAGGCCAGGACGGGAACCATCAGCTCTTTTCTCAGGTTTGGAGGCGGGGCGTGGCCAAAGTTTTCCCGCCAGACAACCAGAAGCTGGGCCTTGTTCAGGGTCGGCAAAGCTGCGATTTTCTCCGTTAGGGCTTGGTCCACTCGGGGCTCTCTGTGCGCCAATTTCTCTCTCGAAAGAGAGGCGGCATGCACATTGACGCTCTGGCCGGGCACACAGTCAAGTCCTATTGCCGACGCGGCTTTGCTTCGCGATTCAGGAGCTAGAACAGCGCTCTGCCGCGACCGGAAGTCAAGTTCTTGCCACGCCATTGGAGCTGAAAATTACTTGCAGCCGTAGACTCCCGTGATTTGCCAAACATACTGCGCAGGAATAAGGGCAAGCGGCAATCGATCGCCGCTTGCCCTGGTATAGAACTAAGCAACTGCAGTCGAGGTTCTGAAAGACGCTAGGTTCCACTAGCAGGTCTCGTACACTCGCGGTGGCCCGCTATAAAACCAAGGGCGGACGGGGGGAGCCAGGATTCCGAGGAATTCAAGGGCTTGTGTCGTCGAATCCACTTGATCGTCGTGCTTGCTGCCCGGAAATCCAGTGATCTCGCGAATATATTCGTCGAGCCACGGCGCTTGCATAGGCAAGTACACTCTGCCACTCTCAAACTTGATCGACTGCACCCCCAGCCGCATTTGCTTGTCCTGGCCGGGCTCGGGCGAGCGGGATTCGATGCAGTAGATGCCTTCTGACTGGAGTTCCTGGATCAACGGAGTACCGGAAGCCTTGTCCTCAATCAGGACTTTCAACGGATCAAATTTGCAAAAAACTTCAGCTGCTGCGCGTTTCAACTGAGGGTAGGTGAGCCGCCTGCGATAGACATCCAGCAGATAGAAGTTATTATCGTCAGATACTCCCCAGGTTGTGCAGACACTGTAGCTGTTCAGCTCGCCGCTCTTGCAGGCCGTGTCCCAGCTCTGAACGATGTAGTAGAAATCCTTCGGCACCTCGTCGTAGTACTTCAACCAAGCCTTCTTGATCAGGCCGCCCTCGCGCGAGGTTGGGTTCTGTTGGTATTGGCTTTGAAAGATATATTCGCCGACAGCCTCCCGGATCTTTCGATATGTTTCCACAGAGTCGCGCTCCGGATGCAATGCTTCTCCCTCTTTGCGGAAATAGCGATGGTTTCCCAATGGAGATTCGATCAGGTAGCGCTCATCCTGTTCGGCGATCGCGGGAAGCGATAATACTTCCCAGTGTTCGCGATCCATTACCTCACCAACCAGGTCCTGCTGATGCAGTCGCTGCATCACGAGAAGAATCACGCCGTTCTCTTTGCTGTTCAATCGACTCAAAAGCGTGTTGAAGTACCAGTCATTCGCTTCTTTGCGCCGTGTCTCCGAGAGGGCATCTTCTGGTTTGAGAATGTCGTCGAGGATGAGCACGTCGGCGCCACGGCCGGTCAGCACACCACCGACGGACGTAGCCATCCGCACACCATTCTGGGTTGTCAGAAAGTCATTTAAAGCAACGCGTGACAGGGATGTTGCTGGAAATAGGCCGCGATAGAAGGCGCTGCTCACCAGCGTGCGACAGTCACGCGCATGCTTGTCGGACAGATCCTGCCCATAGCTGACGCAGATGATCTCCTTTGCAGGATCATGGCCCAGCAACCAGGCTGGGAAGGCAACGCTCGCCGCGTGAGATTTCAGAGACCGCGGGGGGAGATTGATGATCTGCCGCCTGGTCTTCCCGTTGCGACACTTTTCGAGCGTCGCAGCCAGGAGTTCTATGTATTGGCCAGGGATGAATCGTGTCTGGGGGTTTAGTTCAAGAAATGAGCGCTCAATAAAGCTCGCCAGGTCGTTGCGCAGGATGGTGCGGTACTCCTCGAGCGACAATAGGTATGCGCTGCTCATTCCGAAGTCTCCGTGGTGGGTTCATCGCTTTTGGATTGGAATCCCTGCAGTCGTCGCCGAATGTTTTCCATTACCTGCTGATCCATCTCGCGCAACGTAAGTGGCGCGGCATTGGAATTCGCACTTTCCTCCGACCGTTGAACAAGCCCAAGGAACTCGCGTTGTGACGGAAGATCGCCCTGAGCGGACTTATTGCCAAGCTGCATCACAGAAGCCTCGAGCTTGGTCACCTTTCGACTCCCGCGAGGACCTTTCACAACAACCGTTTGCCGGCTCTCGCGCAACACAACGGAAGCGAGATTCTTCGATCCCTTGGGGCGCCCCTTTGGATTCCCCGACTTCCCCTGCGGGAACTGTCCACTCTTCGGTGGCTTACGGTAACCAACCTCGTACGGCAGGTCTTCGTCATGCATGCTGCACCCCCTTCTGGGTCGCGACTTCATTGAATCGCTCGTCCGTTTGTGCGTGGACGGCCACTTCGCCGGTGAAGTTCTGCCAGCGACGGATTGCAACATCCACGTAGACCGGATCGATGTCAATTCCGTAGCAGACTCTGCCGACGCGTTCCGCGGCTATCAATGTGCTTCCTGATCCGAGAAATCCATCGAGCACGATTTCGCCCCGTGCGGAAGAGTCCAGGATCGCTTCGGCGATCATCTGCACCGGCTTCACGGTTGGGTGCAGGGCGAGCAGATTGCCCTCCTCGCCCTGCTTCGAAAACGTGTTCACTCCCGGATATTCCCAAACGTTGGTCCGGTTTCGCCCGAATTTTCCCAGCTGAACGTTGTTCCGGTGTGGGCCCTTTCCATTGCGGAAGACGAAGATCAGCTCATGGCGGGAGCGATAGAAGGAACCCATTCCCCCGTTGTCCTTTACCCAGACGCAGAGGTTGAGGAGCGAATCGTAGATCCCGGCGCCGGCGGCCAGCAGCTCTTTCATGTGGCGCCAATCCATGCAAAGGAAATGGACCGAGTCGGAAACGCTGTGCTTTGCGAACAATCGTAGGCTCGTGGAAAGGAACGCGATGAACTCAGCGTCGCTCATCTCACCAGATGCCATCTGAAATTCCCGATGGCGGACGGATCCCTTGCCGCAAACATTGCCGTCAATCTGCACGTTGTAGGGCGGATCCGCAAAAATCACGGCAGCCTTACGCCGTTCCATAAGGGCGTTATAACTGTCCCCTCGCAGGGAATTGCCACACAGAACCCGATGCTTGCCCAAGAGCCAAAGGTCACCTGGCTCGGTGATGGGAGCATCGTCCAATATTGGCTTCGGGACTGGTTCTTCCGCCGCTTCGCCAGCCTCGTCGAGAATCACATCAATCTCTGCAACTTCAAACCCGGTAATCGTGACGTCGAAGTCAGTGCAGTCCAGTGTCAGCAGATGCTGCAGTTCGATAGCGAGGATGGACTTGTCCCAGCCGGCATTCTCAGCAAGTTTGTTATCCGCGATGATATAAGCGCGAATTTGCTCTTCGCTGAGCCTCTCGAGGCGGATCGTTGGAACTCGTTCCATTGCGAGGATCTTGGCCGCTTCAACTCGGCCGTGACCCGCAATTATTCTGTTGCACGAATCGATCAGGATGGGATTGGTAAATCCAAATGCCCGAATACTTTCCGCGATCTGGCGTATCTGATGCTTGGTGTGGATGCGTGCGTTTCGCGAATGCGGTTTCAGTTCCTTGAGTACCAGGGATTCGACCACTAACGACTCTCCTGGCTGTGCGGCCGACGACATCTGCGTTTGCAGTTTCACTCTTCACCTCCACCCTGAGTGAACCGCAGCCCACAGCGAAGTTCAAGATATTCTTGTAATTGTTATTATTCATTTTAGATACTTTCACGATTCTGGAATCTCATGAATAGATCTGGACTCGAATCCGTGCTCCTTCTTCCACCTGATCTTGAGAGACTGAAGCGGTTTGTCCACCCTCTGAATACTGAGTTCTCCTGGACACTTTCCCCCATTGATGGTCGTTTGCAGAGAGTTCCAGTCGACTATCGACCCGTACAGCAAGAATTGCGGCGTCTTGTTCAAGCCTGGTTCGAATCAGGGCCAAATGTCAGCAAACTCTTCGCGGCCGACCCGGTCCTCGCTCGAGCAGCTCTGCATTTCCCCGCACATATTGTCGCGACTGATGGCGCAACTGCGCGCCTTTTGTATGTGACCGTTCCGGATTCGAGGAATCCGGGGGAACCTCTGACAATTGCCTTGGGCCTCTTTTTGAGTTTCCTTCTTAACCCGTTCAACACCAGATTGCGCGGCCCATGTGCGCAATGCGGAAAATACTTCGTAATGAAGAACAAGCGCCAGAAAGTCTACTGCTCCACGCGGTGTGGCCGAACAGCCACTTCACTCGCTGTAAACAGGAAGAGGCGCGCCAGAGAGCATAATGAAAGACTTCAGACCGCCAGAAAATCAATCTCAAAATGGCTGAAGTCGACGAGAACACCCATCGGGTGGAAAGAATGGGTCCACAGGGAAACAAGAATAAGCAAGCATTGGCTCACGCGGGCCGTACGGAATGGAGAGCTAAAGGAGTCGATCAAACGGGCCAAATAGTACCAAAGCGAATGGCAGTTTGTGAAAGCAGTTTGCGAAATAGGGTCCAATGCCCTGAACTTCTAAGTGACGCATTGTCTTCGTTCATCAAGCACCAAAGGACGCGCGGTACTCATCAGGAAGACCTGGGGCTGATTGGCGGCTTAAGGGAAGTGATCCAATTCGGGGCTAACGGACTCGCGCCGATTTGTTGACAGCTAAAGCTCGACTCCGTTTCACGGGCGGGCTATCGTTTTGCGTATGCCGAAGTGGCAAACCATTCCGATCTTCGTGGCGGGCCCTTTTACCGATATGCATGCGGAACGTGATTGGCTGCAATTTCACGTGTTTCCGGAACTGCGCGAGCGCCTGCGAAGCCGCGCGGTTCATCTGGAACCGGTGGATTTGCGCTGGGGCGTCGATACTTCGGTGGCCGACAAAGACATCGCTAAGGATCTCTTAGTTCTCAAGGTCTGCTTCCGCGAAGTAGCGCGTTGCAAGCCCTTCGCCATTGCTATCTTAGGCGATTGTTACGGCTGGATTCCACCAGTGGAACGGGCCAGGATTGCCGCAACTGAAGCAGGCTGCGACTTTCCCGTCGCCCAGAAAAGCATTTCTCATATCGAACTGGACCTTGGTTTTCTCAGCGTGCCGGACACTGAACGTCACTGCTTCGTGTACATCCGTAATCCGCCAGCGTTGGACCAGATTCCCAGCCACCTAGCCGGGCGATACTCCGATCCTCTGTCCAACCGCTCTGACCGGGAGCAAGCAGTTGAGCAACTCGACAGTCTAAAGCAACAGCTTAAGAAGGAAATGCCGGATCGAGTCAGGCAGTTCTCGGCAAACTGGAACAGTGAGCACGAACGGTTCACAGGTCTTGATCAATTCGGAGAGCAGGTGATTGACGACCTTTGGCGGGAATTGTTGACCTTCACTGCGGACGCTAATCCAAGCTCGGAACAAACGTGGCAAGATCTCGAACAGTTCGCGCTCAACGAGTTCCTTGAAATCAAAGGTCGCGGTTTTATCGGCCGCGAAGCGCTAATCCGAACTTCAGTTGAATGGCTGAAATCGGAAAACGGGTGTTGCGTTTGCCTGGTCGCCCCACCCGGGGCCGGAAAGAGCGCTCTTTTCACTCATCTGTACAGGCTCTTTGCTGGCGACGGCAACGCGGTTCTAGCCCACGCTGCGGGAATGAGCACGCAATCTAACAGCGTTGATTCCATGTTGCAGCGTTGGTCGGATGAGGTCTCGCAGTTGTTAGGTGAAGAAGGAGAAGAAGCGAGCCAGTTTGTAGAAGAGCCGACCGGCTCCGCGGAACCTCCGGAGCGTAGATTTACGCGTCTCCTCGGCCGGGCGGCTCTTGAGCGACCGATCATCCTCCTCATCGATGCTCTCGATGAGTTTGAGCCGACCGTACGCGCTCGCTATTTGACCTGGTTGCCTGATCCACTGCCATCCACTGTTCGAGTTCTCATTACTTCCAGGCCCGGATCGCATGTTGATGATCTCGTGAAGAAGGGGCTCCTTAAGATCATTGCTGTTCCCGACTTAGATTCAACCGAATCCGCATGCATTATCGATGAACTCTGCGCTCAGTACCATCGTCAACTACCGGAATCTGTCCGACACAACCTTTTGTCAAAGCCGTGCACGGAGGAGGCGCCCGCGTATCGTAGTCCCTTGTGGCTGGGACTCGCTTCGGAGCAGTTAAATCTACTCGATCAAGATGATTACCACCGCGTAAACACACAATTTGAAGGCACGCCCGGTGAGCGTCTCGAGAAACTGCTCATTTGGTTCGCCGATCAGATGCCGCCTGGTATTCCAGCACTCTACACATGGACACTAAACCGCGTCGAGGAGCTGTACGGTGTTGAATGGGTCCGGGCGTTGCTCGCATTGCTCGTCATCGGGCGTGATGGATGGCGCGAGAGCGATCTGCGGCAGCTGATCTCACGTGTCTTCGGACAAGAGTGGACTGATCTAAGATTCGCTGCCGTTCGGCGTGCCCTGGGGTCGCATCTCGTCCGACGTGGTCCCCATGCTCTCTGGACCTTCGCACACTCCCAGCTCCGCGAGGCTGCCACCGATCACATATTCGCGGAAGAGACTGCGAGGAAAAACGCGGATCGTGTTACAGCCAACTTCCTGGAAACATTGCCTCAGGACGACCCGATTCGACAATCGGAGATGATGTATCACATTGTTCAAAGCGGAGACCTTGCGCGGGCTGCCGCGTTCTACAGTTCCGATCTGCATCCCCGTGAGGCCGAAGGTGCGAGCCAGGTATTGGCCACGTGGATCATAGCCGGCGATGAGCAGCTTTCGAACCCTGGTCTTGAGGCGGTATGCGGGTTTGTCGACACCCTTCCAGATCAACCTGACCAGAAAGATCGGCTTGCGGCTCGGATCCTCTGGACGCTCTGGCCACGTATTCAATCCATTTCGCCTCAAAGTCAGATCAAACTCCTGGCCAGAACCAAACGGGCCGCTTCTTCACGGTCAACCTTAAGGAAAGTCCTACACACACTGGGTGATCTCCTTTGGCAAACGGGCCAGATCGACCCCGCAATTCGGGAATTTACAGAATTGGAGAAGATCGCTCGAGAAGACAGCAAGATCAATGAACATGACATTGATGCTTTATACGACCTCGCTGTGGCGCTTCAGAAACAGGGAGATCTTGTAAATCTACATGGTGATACTGACCGGGCTCTCCGTCTGTATTTGGACCTCCTGCCCATCAGTAAGGAGCTGGCCGAGCTCCAGCCGGACAATTTCGTCATGGCTAGAAGTCTTACCGTGTCCGAGAGCAAGATTGGGGACGGCTATTGGTCTCGAGGGGACTCCGCGGCGGCCGAAAGGCACCATGCTGCGGCCCATGAGCAGGCAGTCAAACTCGACTCACTGTTTCCCGGCACGCCCAGCCTGCTGCACGACCTATCCATATCTCTTGAAAAAATGGGCCAGATCCGGCACTTGGCTCGCGAGTGGGACGCAGCCATCACTTACTACCGGCCGATGCTTACGATTGCAGACCGTCTTCGGCGTATAGATCCCCTAAATCCAGAATGGGAGTCCGACAAAGCGCTCGCGCATCAGCGCATCGGTGATGTTTTGCTGTTGCTCGGCTCTCGCGTGGAATCGGCAGGCGAATTCGAAGCGATGCTATCGGTCGCAAACGACCTCCTGCAGAAGCAGCCCGCGAACGCGACATGGAAACATTTGAAGGCGTGGGCGTTCTTTAAACTCGGCCGCGTTTGCGAAGCGAGTGAGGATTTCCCCACAGCCATCGAACATACCCGCGCTGCCCTGGAACTCTTCCAGGAATTGGTTCAGATTGACCCTTCGAATGGTGAGTGGAAGACCGGGTTATGGCGATCGACAGGCGAAATGGCCCTACTGTTCGATCAGATAGGGGACGGCGCCACGGCTACCTCCTATGCCCGGCTGGGAAACCGAGTGTTGGAACAGATGGCACGGGACGGAATCCCCCTTATCGAAGGCGGAATCCAATCGTCGGCTTTCAATCGGCTTGTCGAAGCGAGAATCGGCACCTCAGAGGAAATGGGCAATGAGGAGCCACGTGGCGAAACAACTGACGCCCAGGATTTCGAAACGCGCCTGATCCACGGAGCAGAAGTTGCTGGGAAACCCATCATACGGTTAACGCGGAACTCCGGACCCCAGCTTTCGATCTGGCAACCATACCTACAGAAGGCTGACGAACTGTATGCGGCGGGCGATCTGCTGCGGGCCTTGAAGCTTTATCAAGATGCTGCGGCCCTAGTAGAAACGTCAGTAAAAACCGGCGTGGCTACAAAATTCCAGCTGGCGGCGGCTCATGTTCATTGGGGTGCTGCTTTGCAGGAAGGCCGACGCGATGCGAAGAACGCTCTAGATCACTATCGTCTGGCAGCGGCTCTCTGGGAAACAGACCCAACCGAGCACGCCATTGATTTGGCAGACGTCTATGGGAAGATAGGTGATTCACTTCTGAGCCTGAGCCAGTCCGCGGAAGCTAAGAGAGCATTCACCACCAGCCTCGAGCATGCCCGGGGAATCTCCCATACCTCGACCGAGGGAGGCATCTTGTACTCACTTTCTGTGCTTGCCAACAAGCTTGGCAGTGTATGTCTTGCTGAGGACGATCAGAAATCTGCAGCGTGTTTCTTCGCCGAATCTCAGCGCCTCGCCGCTTCGCTGTGCGAACAGTTTCCGGGGAAGGGCGAGTATGCCCGAGCTTACGCGATCAGCTCCGACTTGCTTGGATTGGCCTTGCTTGGGACAGGGGATCTCGAGGACGCTTTAGGGACGCTTCGCGGTGCTCGGAAGGCTTGGACCGCGCTTGTGAAAGCCAATCCAAATAACCTGGAGCTGCAGCGGGATTTGGCGATTTGCAACGAGTACATCGGGGACGCTCTGAAGGCGGCTGAAGACTGGAGTGCCGCACTCGAAGCTTATCAATCTTCAGTTTCGGGCAAGCAACAACTTGCCGCTCGAGATTCTGCAAGTGTCGAATGGCAGCAAGATCTTGCTATGGGGCTGTACAAGTTAGGGCAAGTGCACGGCCGACTGGGGGATGGCAAAGCAGAATCGGCGTGCTTCTATCGATGCTTCAATACCCTGCACGCACTGCGCTCGCAGGACGTGCAACTCAGTAATTTTGCGGCGCATCTATTTGAGGCTTTAGCGGAGCACTTCGGTTTCTCTCGATGACTTCCGATAACTACTTTGAAGTGCGTTGATTAGACCCCATTTAATCCTGGCCTCGCCAATCCGCACTCACTTGTCCACTTTACCAACTTGCGGCCAAATGGATTACTCGCTTTTGCAACCAATACCTACATCATCGTCGATGAGGGCTGGTCGAGCGGCCGCGACACCGAAG
>Ga0210391_10002808_pt1 | contig 14932 bp, 10 predicted proteins | sample IncBWC12OmetaG_FD_160573 | JGI IMG/M metagenome (GOLD analysis project Ga0210391, IMG submission 160573) | Forest soil microbial communities from Barre Woods Harvard Forest LTER site, Petersham, Massachusetts, United States - Inc-BW-C-12-O ... | reverse complement strand
TCCGATCTCGTGTGCACGTTTCCCGGCTACCGGCTGGCGGCGGTTGAGCTAGGCGCGAAGTATGGCAAGCACGTGCTGGTGCAGAAGCCGATGGCTGTGGATCTCGAGACGGCGGCGATGATGATCGCGGTGGCGCGCGATGGAAAGATCCAGCTCGGGGTGGTGAGCCAGCATCGCTTCGACGATTCGACGCTGTTTTTGCAGAAGGCGATCGCCGCAGGAAGGCTCGGCAAAGTTTTGCAGTCCGATGCGTATGTGAAATGGCACCGGACGGACGAGTATTATGCGAGACCGGTGAAGGGAAGCTGGGCGGGCGAGGGCGGCGGAGCGCTGATCAGCCAGGCGATTCATCAGGTGGACGTGCTGCTGCACCTGATGGGCGCGGTGGAAGAGGTGTTTGGCTACTGGCACCTGGGCGCGACGCACAAGATCGAGTCGGAGGATCTTGTCTGCGCGGTGATGAAATACAAATCGGGCGCGACGGGCGTGATCCAGGCGGCGACGGCGCTGTGGCCCGGCTATCCGGAGAGGATTGAGATTCACGGAACAAAGGGAAGCGCGATTGTGACTGGCGATCAACTGACGACGTGGGACGTGAAAGACGATGCGGGCGAGCCGGCGCCGGTGGCGCAGGCTGCGAAGTCGGGCGCGTCGGATCCGATGGCGATTTCACTTACGCCGTTCGAACGGCAACTGGCGGATTTTGGCGAGGCGTGCAGAGAGCGACGGGCGTCTTCGTCGTCGGGAGTGGAGGGGTATCGCGCGCTGCAGCTGGTGCGGGCGATTTATGAGTCGTGCCGCGAGGGGGAAAAGGTGCGGGTGGAGAACGTGAAGAAGTGAGAGCTGGCGGACCTGGGTAACCGGCCAGGCGCGGCACTACTGATTGACGGCGCTTGCGAGGAAGCCGCCGTCGACGACGATGACTTCTCCGGTGACGAAGGATGCGGCTTGCGAGGCGAGGAAGATGGCAGTGCCGGCGAGCTCGTGGGCCTGGCCGAAGCGGTGCATGGGCGTGCGCACCAGAAGCTCTTCTCCGCGCGCCGTGCCTTGAACGAGCGTGCGATTGAGCGGCGTGGGAAAGATGCCGGGCGCAATGGCGTTGACGTTGACGCCTTTTTCCGCGAGCTCGATGGCGAGGACCTTGGTGAGCGAGGCGACGCCGGCCTTGCTGGCCGAGTAAGCGGCCACTCCGTGGAAGCCGACAAAGGAGCTGAGCGAAGCGAGGTTGATGATGCGGCCGTAACCTGCGCGGACCATGGTGTCGCCGAAGATCTGGCAGGCGCGGAGCGTGCCGGTGAGATTGGTGTCGAGGATGCGCGACCACTCGGCTTCATTGGCCTGGAGCGTGGGGCCTTTTGTCGTGGTGCCGGCAGCGTTGACGAGGATGTCGATTTTGCCGAAGGCGGCGAGGACGGCGTCGTGGAGATTTTGGATCGATGCGCGGTCGAGCACATCGCTTGCGACCGAGAGCGAACGGCGGCCGAGGGCTTCGATTTCTGCAGCGACTTTTTCGACTTCGGACAGGCGGCGCGAAGAGGGAATGACGTCGGCTCCGGCCTGGGCGAGGCCGAGCGCGATGGCGCGTCCCAGGCCCGTGGTGCCGCCGGGAACCACGGCGACTCTGCCCGTCAGGTCGAACAAGGAATTCTGCATTGAGAAGATTCTCGATTGAGCGAGAGAACTCGGCAACCTGGTTGGAGGATTGAAGGAACGAGTGCCTTTGCCCAATTCCACCAATTTGCGCGGGAAAAATGATGAAATTGTATCGATTAATTCGCAGTTCAAATTATAGCGGAGCGGCCGCGCGCTGCCCGATTGGACGCGTTGAGATTGTCTTCGGCAGGCTGAGGCTGTTTTACGGCGCGATAAAAGATCTGTCCAGAATGGATCACATGAGTGACACACGCGCGCTCCTCGAGACCTAGCAGGCCTGCGCGGACACTGAACCCGTCTACCTGCCACGGCAATTCCTTTCGAAGCTCCTCTGCGGTGGCGCTCTGCTTATGTTTCAGGGCATGCAGAATGCTGACTTCGAGTTCGTTCAACTCTGGCGCGGGACGGATTCGGCGTCGGTTACGTTTCATAGTGTTACGTAGTGTCACATATGATCACGGAGCGAGCCAGCGCAAAGGCGCGCCGGGAATTACTGAGGATGGCAGATCCACATTTGTACGATCCCAGGTCCCCAAATGCGAGGGACCCGGGGCACCCAATTTTCCGTGGGTCGGCGGCGGGAAATGCAGGTCCTTCGACTCGCTTCGCTCACTCAGGATGACCGGTTGAAAGTTGTGCGATCCCAGGTCCCCAAATGCGAGGGACCTGAGGCACCCAATTTTCCCTGGGCTGGCGGCGGGAAATGCAGGTCCTTCGACTCGCTGCACTCGCTCAGGATGACCTGTTGAAAGTTGTGCGATCCCAGGTCCCCAAAGGCGAGGGACCTTGGGCACCCAATGTTGGTGTTGAGTCGACGGAACGAAATGTCTGGCGAGTCACTGCCAGGAAAGGCAACCGATTGCTTCTTGACAGTGCATTGTGCGAAAGAATAAATTCGCGACGAATAGGAAATAGAATACGAGGATGGTTTCCGGCCGGAAACCATCGGAGCAAAGAATGAAGACCCGAAATAAAATTTCACGACGCAAATTCTTGAAGACAGGGATGGGGACCGCGGCCGCTATTGGATTTCCGGCGATTGTGCCGGCCAGTGTGTTCGGGCAATTCGCGCCGAGCAAGCGGATCAATGTGGGCGCGATCGGCGCGGGGCGGATCTCTCGCCAGCACGACATGCCGGGCATTTTGCAATTCGATCGCGCACGGATTATTGCCGTCTGCGACCTGGACGCGCATCGCGTGGTGGAAGGCAAGAAGTACGTCAACGATTTCTACGCGCAGAAGACGGGCGCGGCGTATGACGGCGTGACGGGCTACTCGAATTATCACGAGCTGCTCGAGAACAAGGACATTGACGCAGTGGTGATCAGCACGCCCGACCACTGGCATGCGCTGATCGGGATCGACGCAGTGCGGGCGGGCAAACATGTGTACCTGCAGAAGCCGGCGTCGCTGACGATTGCCGAGGGCCGGGCGCTGAGCAATGCAGTGCAGGCGTCGGGGCGGATTTTGCAGATTGGCAGCCAGCAGCGATCGACAGTTCAATTCCGCTACGCAGCGGAGCTGGTGCGCAATGGGCGCATCGGCGACTTGCAGCGAGTGGAAGTTGGATTGCCGGGCGATCCTGCGGGCGGCGACAAGACGCCGATGCCGGCACCGGAGGGATTCAACTACGAGATGTGGCTGGGCGAGACGCCGTATGTGTATTACACGGTCGATCGCGTGCATCCGCCGAAGGGCTACGACAGGCCGGGATGGCTGCGATGCCGGCAGTTTGGCGCGGGCATGATTACGGGATGGGGCGCGCACCATATCGACAGCGCGCACTGGGGCATGAACACGGAGTACACGGGACCGGTGGAGATCTGGGGCCACGCGGAGTTTCCCGATCACGGATTGTGGGATGTGCATGGGCCATTCAAGACGGAAGCCAGCTATGCTCCGAACGATGTGTCATCGAGCGGCGTGCACATGAGCGTGAGCGGCGACTATCCGAACGGCATCAAGTTCTACGGAACGAAGGGATGGATTTTTGTTTCGCGCGGCAACGAGTCGGTGACGAAGAGCGATCCGGTGGCGAAGCTGAACGATGCGACCGCGCTGGCGTCGAGCGATCCGGCGATCATCAAGTCAACGATCGGGCCGGACGAGATTCATCTTTACGAGAGCAAGGATCAGCACGGCAACTGGCTGGACTGCATCATCACGCGGCAAGCGCCGATTTCGCCAGCGGAGATGGGGCATCGCGCGTGCTCGACGTGCCTGCTGCACGACATGGCGATGGTGCTGAAGCGCAAGCTCGAGTGGGATCCGGTGATGGAGCGCTTCCGCAACGACGACGAAGCGAACGGCATGCTGTCGCGGCCGCAGCGCTCGCCGTACCGACTGGCATAGCGCAATTACGGAGTGGCGCCGGAGAGCGAAGCGAGCGGCGTCGAGTCCTGACTGAGGTCGTCGGAGCCGCTGAGCGGGTTGGTCATCTTAATGCGGGGCCCAAGCGCGCGCACCAGATCGGGAATGTCGTAGTGGAGCAGGACGCCGGGGATCACATCCTCCGGCGCGCCAGCGGGCAGCGGCGCATCGACGAGACTGCGATAGCTCGAGAGCACGTGGTCCACTTCGACATGGCGCATGCGGCGGTCGAGCACTCCGGCGTGGAGAAGCACCAGGCCCATGTGGCCGCTGGCTTCAGCGGAGATCTGCGCGGGATCGACGTCGGCGCGGGCCGACAAATAATCGATGGCGCGGATCACATCGTCGGCGCGCAGGCCAATGAGCGTCTTGCCAACGAGATCGGCGCGCAAACTCAACAGATAAAACGGACCGAGGAGCGGGGCCTTCATATCGTCTGTCCCTGCGGGCGAGGGGCGCGGTGTAATGGCAAGCACGATGTTGCCCTGCGCATCGAGCGCCTGGAATTTGGCGCGGGTTGCTTCGTTGGAATTCGCCACGAGCAGCAGAGTGGCGGGATGGCGGCCGGGAGTGGAAGGAACGGCGAGTTCGCCTTGAAGGTGAAGGTCACCCGCAGTGGGAAGTGCGATCGGTCCTGACGATGCATTGAGAAGGTCGGCATCATATTTAGTTTCGCCAGGCTTGACCTCCGCGCCAGTCTGCTGGCGGATGAATTCGTTGAGGCGATTGAACTCGATGAGCGGCGGATGCGGTGGGATGACGTGAGCCGCGCGCGCCCTGTTCAGCGTGAAGACGGTGGCGCAACCGGGGAAGCTCGTAGCGACCTGGCCGGTGGCTGTGACCTGATAGGCCTCTTTGGGGACGTTGGGTAGAGGCGTGTTTAATGTGCGCGGGCCCATCTCGGGCAGGATTGGATGCTCGGCGTCCGCGCCGGGCTGAAGATTGCGCAGGAAGAAACTGACAATATTGCCCATGATGGGGCCGAGCGCGCCGTGGCCGCCGGGGCCGGTGATCCACTGCAGGTGCGCCGTCGGCGGGACGCTGTTCGTGGTGTCGGTGTTCAGCGCGGGAACTGCGGGAGTGGGCGGCACGGAAGGCGGTGCGTTGCCCTCGGGCGTGCCGGCGCTGGCCGGATCGAAAAGAGAATAGAAGCGGCGAGCTTCAATGACACTGGACCGCGCGCCATCGAAGGAAAACATGTCGGAGTAAGTGGACAGCACGGCGTAAGGGCGCGGAGCGGCGAGCTCAACCCAGTCAGGAAAATCGAGACCGGAGGAGATGAAGCGCGGCGTGGATTGCTCGGCGTCCTGCGGACCGAGCGACGGCAGCAGCGCGTCGAAGGAAGTGATGTAGCAAGCGGTGCCGATGGCGGCGATGCGCGTGTCGAGAGCGCTGGTGAGCGCGGTGACGGTGCCGCCGCCGGAACAGCCGAGGGCGCCGATGCGATGCGGATCGACTTCAGGGAGCGAAGCGAGATAGTCGACGCCGCGCATCGCGTCCCAGATCTCGTACTTGGCGAAGGTCTCGCCGATGAGCATGGGTTGCAGGCTGGCCTCGCCGTGTTCGCCGGTAGGACGCGCGGCGAGCGAGGTTCCGGGCCTGGCGGGATCGGGATACTGAAGGCGCTCGCCCTGGCCGATGGGATCGTAGGAGAGAACGAGGAATCCGTTGCGTGCGAAGATGGCGGCCGTGGGCGCGTCGCCAGCTTTGCCGGTGGGGCCGTGGCCGGGAGTCATGATGATTGCCGCGCGCCGGCCGGCAGGTGCGGGACCGTCGGGAACGTAGAGCAAAGCGGTGACGAAGAATCTTGGCTGGCTTTCGAAGATGACTTTGCGAATGCGGAAGCTGTCAGCATGCGTTTCACCGACGACTCTTGCATTGAGCGGCGTGCGCGCCGGAAGCGCGCCGATAAGGTAGAGAATCTGGCTGCGAACTTTGGCCTGGCGTGCCTCGGCTTGAGCGCGAGTGGAAATCGCGCTGACGGCGGCGGCGCGGGTTGCGGTGAATTGCGCAGCTACGGAGTCGAGATACTGGTCGAGCGCGAGGCGGCCGGCATTGGCGGGATTGGCGGGGCGAGTGCGCTGAGCTGGCACAGCGTTTTGTGGTGCAGCGGGTGCGGGCGCGGCAGATTGGGCCGAGGCGAGGGCGGCGGAAGACACGAATATCGCGAACGCGGCGACAAATTGAATTCGGATCATGACATTGTCTTGATACGCCATGGACGAATGGCAGGTCAACCGGTTTCGACGGCGCCAGGTGACGAAGGTACGAGTCAGATTGTGACAGGCAGTGAGCAAGCCGGTATGCTGATCGGGATGTGAGACGGCTGAATCCGATCGACGTTTTCCGTTGGCTTTTCGACGGCCATCGCGGCGCACATGGGCGGCTGATTCCGCGCTGGATTTTTCTGCGCGCGCTGGCGCTGATTTATTTTTCGGCTTTTTATTCGCTTCTGTTCCAGATCAAGGGGCTCATCGGACCGGAAGGGATTTTGCCGGCGCAGCAGTTTCTGAGCGCGGTCGCGGAGCAGATGGGGCTGACGCGCTACTGGTATGCGCCATCGCTCTACTGGATTTCCGCGGGCAATGCGACATTGATGACGGTGACGTGGATCGGGCTGGGCGCGGCCGTGCTGGCGTTTCTCAACCTCTGGCCGCGGCTTTGCTTCTTCATTTGTTTCGTCTGCTTCCTCTCATTTATCGCGGCGTCGAGCGTGTTTTCGAGTTATCAGTCGGATGGAATGCTGCTCGAGGCGGGATTTATTGCGCTGTTCTTCGCTCCGCGCGGGCTGCTGCCAGGATGGGGCGCGCACGATCCGCCTTCGCGCGCAAGCCAGTTTCTGTTGCAGTGGGAGTGGTTCCGGATTTATTTCGAATCTGGCATGGTGAAGCTGCTGAGCGGCGACGTGCAGTGGCGCAACTTTACCGCGATGGATGAGTACTACCAGAACGGCCCGCTGCCGACATGGATCGGATGGTATGCAGAGCACATGCCGCACTGGTTTCACGCTGCGTCCGTGGCCGGGACGCTGGCACTGGAACTGGGGCTCGTGTTCATGATGTTTCTGCCGCGGCGCGTGCGGCTGATTTGCTTTTTCATCGTGACGCCGTGGGAGATTGGCGTGATCCTGACGGCGAATTACACGTTTCTGAATTACCTGGTGCTTTCGCTCGGGTTCCTGCTGCTTGACGACAAGTTCCTGCTGCGCTTTGTGCCGGCACGCTGGCGGCCTGAAGAAGAACGAGTGAGGCCGGCGGAGAAGGACACGGAGACGGAGGCGGAAGAAGAGCGGCTGCTGTCGATTTTGACTGTCAGCGAGGGTCCGACTGTGAACGAAGGTCTGACTGTGAGCGAGGCCGAAACTGTGCCGGTGGAGGCGGAGGCGCGAGAGACGCAAAGAGCACGTAAGGGCTGGGTTGAGCGGATCGGATTTGGGTGGTGGGTGGCGCGGCTGTGGTTTGCGGCATTGATGTTGACGTGGATTTTTTATAACACAACGGCGGAGATGATCGGGCTGCCGCTGGGAAACATTCCGGTGCCGGAGACGCCGCTGGTTCTACTCGAACCATTCCGCATAGCGAACCAGTATGGATTGTTTGCGGTGATGACGCGGGGAAGGTACGAGATCGAATTCCAAGGATCGGACGATGGGAAAAATTGGACGGTATACCAGTTCCGCAACAAGCCGCAGGCGACGAATGAGGCGCCGCGGATATACGCGCCGTATCAACCGCGGTTCGATTGGAACCTGTGGTTTGCGTCGCTGGGCGGATGGCGGCAGAACGAGATGGTTCCGCTGACGGAGGAGAAGCTGCTGCTGGGCTCGCCGGATGTGCTGACGCTGTTTCGCAACGATCCCTTTCCGCAAATTCCGCCGCGCTATGTGCGCGCTGTGCTGTGGCAGTACTGGTTTACTTCAATGGATGAGAAACGCAAAACGGGGAACTGGTGGCGCCGACAGTATCTGCGGCTCTATGCGCCGGAACTGACCATGGCGGGAGACGGCGAATTTGCCGTGGTGGAATATCCGGAGGAAGAAGCAGGGAATAGGGAGTAGCCAATAGCCAATAGGGAGTGGGAAGGCAGGGAATAAGGAACGAGGGAACAGGGAACAAGGGAGCGAGAAAGTTGAGAGCGGGGCGTTGGAGAAATCGGCGATGAGCCGCGTATGTGTGATTGGGTCGGGCCCGAACGGGCTGGCTGCGGCCATTGTGATGGCGCAGGCAGGACTGCGCGTAGAGGTGTTTGAGGCCGAGGCCGAGCCGGGCGGCGCCACGCGCACCATTCCGCTGACGCTGCCCGGATTTCTGCACGATTTCGGGTCGGCGTTGTATCCGCTTGCCGCAGGTTCGCCGTTCTTCAGTTCATTACCGCTCGCGGAACATGGATTGGAATGGATTCACGGCGAAGCGCCGCTGGCGCATCCGCTGGACGATGGCACGGCGGTGGTGCTGGAGCGCGATCTAGGGGAGACGGAGCATGCGCTGGGCGCGGACGGCAAGACATGGCGGCGATTGCTTGAGCCGTTTGTAACGCATTGGAGTGAGTTTGCCGAAGACGCGCTGGGGCCGGTGGTGCACATGCCCAGGCATCCGCTGCGCATGGCGGAGTTCGGGCTGACGGTGATGCACTCGGCGCGGAGCTTTGCGAGAAGCCGGTTTTCGAGCGAGCGCACGCGCGCGGTGTTTGCGGGACTTGCGGGGCACTCGTTCTTGAGCCTTGACCGGCCGCTCAGCGCGACCGTCGGACTGTTGTTTGGCGTGACGATTCACGCGGTGGGCTGGCCGATTCCGAGGGGCGGCGCGCAGGCGATTCCGCGGGCGCTGATTGGGTATCTGAATTCGCTGGGCGGCACGGTGCAGACATCGCGTCGCATCGACATGGCTGCGCTGGGTGAACTCGAAGCGGGGAGCGATGCTTTGCTGTTCGACACGTCGCCTCGGCAATTGCTGGCCATTGCCGGCGAGCGGATCGGGTCGGGCTACCGGCGCGCGTTCTCGCAGTTTCAACTCGGGCCGGGAGCATTCAAGATGGACTTCGCGCTTTCGGAGCCGGTACCGTGGCGGGCGGCAGAGTGCCGGCGAGCCATCACTGTGCACCTGGGCGGAACATTCGACGAAATTGCCGCAGGCGAGGAGGAAGTGGCGCAAGGACGCGTGGCGGAGCGGCCGTTTGTGCTGGCAGCGCAGCCGACGCTCTTCGATGCCACGCGCGCGCCAAAGGGCAAACACGTGTTGTGGGCTTATTGCCACGTGCCGAACGGGTCGGCAGTGGATATGACGGAGCGGATCGAGTCGCAGATTGAACGCTTCGCGCCGGGATTTCGCGATTGCGTGCTGGCGCGGCGCGTATCGTCGCCGGCAGGGCTGGAGATGATGGACGCGAACCTGATTGGCGGCGACATCGCAGGCGGTGCGTTGAACCTGCGGCAGCTCATCTTGAGGCCGACACTGCGCGGCTATGCGACGGGCGCGGAAAAGATGTTTCTCTGTTCCGCGTCAACGCCGCCGGGCGGGGGAGTGCATGGAATGTGCGGTTACCATGCGGCGCGATTTGCGCTGGGGAGAATTGGACGGTAGGGGTTTGGCGGTGCGCTGGTCGAGACGGACCGCGCCTATGAAAATGAGATTTTTGATTGCGCGCGGTCGAGAAAACATTAGGCGCCGAAAAAGTTGAAGCCGTTTGTTTGGGCTGCGCAACGCCTTCCCATAGCGCAGCCCAAACAAACGGCAAGTCTTTCAGTCTTCAGTGCAGCACGGCTTGCGGCTTTCGCCTAAGTCTTACTGCTTTCTCCCCTGTAAGTTCAAAATCTATAACGCGAAATAAGAAATAATGTAGTTATAAAAACTTGTGTTGCAGCAGGACCGGAAAGCATCAGCTGCGTGCGTAAGTCTCAAGCGCGTTACGGCTCGGGATGGTGATCGTGCATCCGTGCTGGGCAACGAGCTGACGATTCTTGAAGACGCTGAGTGTGCGTGTGACGGTCTCGCGCGAGGCTCCGATGAACTCGCCAATCTCTTCGTGAGTCATGGAGAGGCGGCAACGTGAACCAAGTTCTGATTTCTGATCGGCCTCGTCGCTCCAGACAAGCAACAGGCGGGCAAGGCGCTCGTGAACCGATGTGGACAGACCCACCATGCGGAGCTGGTCGCAGGCCAGGTTGAAGCTGCGGCTGATTTCGCGGGTGACGATCATGAAGACGTCCTGGTGACGGGAAAGAAACTGCATGAAAACCTGACGGGAGATGTGCGCGATCTTTGCCGGGTAGAGCGTGTCCGCGGTCATCTCATAGGTGCCGCCGGAAAGAGTTGCCGAAAGCCCAAGCACTTCACCTGGTTTGGCGATGTGGAAGGCGAGGCGGCGGCCGTCACTGGAGTTGATGGAGAGCTTCACTTCGCCCTCGAGAACGACGTAGAGTCCCGTGGTGGGCTGGGTCTCAGTGAAGAGGCTCATGCCAGCCGTATAGCTGGAGGGAACAAGCAGGGTCTCGAGGCCGGCGAGCGCAGGGGCCGACAGAGCCTTGAAGAATTCACCCTTCCGGTAAGAAGGAAGAGCCGAGTCGTTCATCTTGTCGCGATCATTGTTCATTTCAACCCTCCACTTCAACTACGTTCCTGGAACTCATCGATACTTCTTCAGCGAGATATTGGGTCCACGGCGTACCGGCGAGAATCTCCGCTCCGGTTTGGGAGTAGATCGCCTTCAGAACCCGGATTCCACCTGCATCGGCATAGGTTGTTGCACGAAGGTCGAGCGATAGCTTTCTGTGATCCAGTTGCGGCGCTGTTTCTTCCCAAAGGCGACTCAGTTCGGCAGCCCATGGGCCAGCGACTCGGCCTTCGAGTTTCAAGGTCATTGCATCCGGGTTTTGTTCAACTGTGATTCTTAGCACTGGCTGGCTCGTCCTGCGCCACGCTGACTAGTAAGGCACGGGGCGTGCCAAACCGGTGACGAGGCTTCGGGACGCATTCTATCTGTTTAGCCAGAAAAGAGTTATCGTCACGTGCCGAGGGCTGGGGTGGGAGGCAAGAACGGCGGCGTGACGAAGTGACGATGACGAAATATCGTCACGGAGACGAGGGAAAGTCGCGGGCCGAGGCTTTCCAGCTGGAAATGGCGGTGAGAAATGGGTGTTTTCTTAGTCGAGGGCGGCTGGCAAAGCGAGCCTACATATATTCGCTGCGTTCGATGCCGAGCTTCTTGATTTTGGAGTTGAGGGTGGTGCGCTTGAGTCCCAACTTCGCCGCAGCTCCCTTGGAACTGCCGATCATGCCTTTGGCCTCGCGCAAGGCGCGGAGAATATGGTCGCGCTCGGCCGCCTGGAGGGTTGGATTGGCGGAGGCAGTTGCGTCCTCCTCGTCTTCTTCCTCCATCGATTCGAGCTCAGCCAAAGGCACGTGGAGGATCGGGCCGCGCGAGAGAATGACGGAGCGCTCAAGAAAATTTTCAAGCTCGCGAATATTGCCCGGCCACTGCCAGGCCACAAGGGCAGCCATGGCCTCAGGTGGAATGGTCTCGATGGATTTTCCCATGCGGCGGCTGTGGCGCTCGACAAAGTGGCGGACGAGGATGGGAATGTCGGCGGCGCGCTGGCGCAGAGGCGGCGCGAAGACGGGAAAAACTTTGAGGCGATAGAAGAGATCGCTGCGAAACTCTTTTTCCGCGACCATCTTGGCGAGGTCGCGGTTGGTGGCGGCGATGAGCCGAACATTGACGGGGATGGGCCGCGTGCCGCCGAGGCGCTCGATCTCGCGCTCCTGCAATGCGCGCAGCAGCTTGGGCTGCAGGTCGAGCGGCAGCTCGCCGATCTCGTCGAGGAAGAGTGTGCCGTCGTGAGCCAGTTCCAGCCGTCCAATTTTGCGAGCGATGGCGCCGGTGAATGCGCCCTTCTCATGGCCAAAGAGCTCGCTTTCGATGAGGCCTGCGGGAATGGCGGCGCAATTCAATTTGATAAAGGTGCGCTGGTTTCGCGGGCTCAGACGGTGGATGGCGCGCGCCAGCAGCTCCTTGCCTGTCCCGGTCTCGCCCTGGATGAGCACGGTGGCGTCGGTGGGCGCTACCGTTTCAATCTGCTTGAGCACGGTGCGCAACCCGGAACTCTCGCCGACGATGTCTTCAAAGCGGTGGTCGAGATTGATCTCCTCTTCGAGGTATCGCTTCTCCTGGTCGAGCCGCTCGCCGAGCTCCGCGATTTGCTTGAAAGCGATGGCATTGTTTACCGCCATGGCCACCTGTCCGGCTACCTGGAGCAGCAGGTCCGCGTCGCGCTGGGTGAATGCGCTCTCTTTTTGACTGAATACCGCCATCGTACCCAGCGTCCGCTCACGGTGGGCCAGCGGGACCCATACGCCGGATTTCATTCCCATCGCGATCAGGGGCTTCACCGAATCGAGCGCGAAAGGCCAGCGCTCCACATTGTTGAGGATGAGCGGCTGACCAGTTCGGAAAGCTCGCCCGGCGGGTGACGCGTCGGGATCGAGGAGGATCTCCTGGCGCCGGGTTTCGTCTTTCTCGCTTTCGTTGAGGAACTGGACGCGCAGCTTGCCGATCGACTCCTCGTAGAGTGTAAGCGCAGCCAGGTCGTGGAGAATCATCTTGCGCAAGCTCGAGGAAAATGCGCCCAGCAGCTTGCGGATGTCAACATTGGCAAGAAGGAGGCCGCTCAGCTCGCCAATCATCGACTCCTGCGCCTGCTTGCGATCGGTCACGTCGCGGGTGATCTTGGCATAGCCTGTGAGCGTACCGTTTGTGTCACGGATAGCGGTGACGATGACGTTCGCCCAGAAGCGCGAGCCGTCCTTGCGAACGCGCCAACCCTCCTCTTCGACGCGGGTTTTTGCGGCCTGGCGGAGAATCGCAGCGGGATGGCCGCGATCTATATCTTCCTGGATGAAGAAACGCGAGAAGTGCAGCCCGAGCACTTCTTCAGCCTTGTAACCCTTGTTGCGTTCAGCGCCGAGGTTCCAGGTCATTACGTGGCCCTGCGGGTCAAGCAGATAGATAGCGTAATCGCTGATGTTATCCACGACCGAGTTCAGCTGGATATCGTGGACGCGCAGCGCCTCCTGGGCGGCTCTCTGCTCAGTTACATCGCGGATAAAGGTCACTACGGCCGGCCCGGCACCGGTGCTGATGGGCTTGAGCATGATGTCGACGGGGAATTCCGTTCCATCTTTGCGGACGCCGGAGAGATTCATCGCGGCGCCCATCTGGCGGGCGCGCGGCGCCGCCATGTAATTTTCGCGATGACGCGGGTGGTTGGCACGGTAGCGCGCTGGAACGAGCATTTCCACCGGCTGGCCAATCAATTCATGGCCGGTATAACCGAACAGCTCCTCCGCACGCGGGTTCGCGGCGCGCATGATGCCGTCACCGTCGGTGACGACGATCGCGTCTGGAGAAAACTCAAAAAGATGCTCGATCGTGTTCCGGGCAAAGCCTTGCTCAATGCGCTTTTCCGCATCAGTGGCTCGCCCCGGGGAATCCGTGGGACGCATATTGTGCGGTACCGACCTTAGAGGTGAAAATACCGCCGGGAGCGGCGGGTTGGCAATCCCCCGGGCGAGTCCTTTGAAAGGCGGCGACTGATTCGGGAAGGCCGGGGGTGATGGCAGCAGCGGGGACAGGGGCCCAAATTGTAAGATGGATGCGAAGGATTTTCCCGTTGCCCGGTATATTAACGTCCACCAATTTATCCGGATCGCGCCTCGCGCTGAGCTCGCTGGCGCCGGAGACATTTCAATCCGAAATCCGCGCCATGACTACGGAGTGCGACCGCATGGGCGGCATCAACCTGGCGCAGGGTGTGTGCGACACGCCGGTGCCTGCGGTTGTGGAAGCGGCGGCGATCGAGGCGATCCGCCAAGGGCAGAACATCTATACGCGCTGCGACGGCATGGCGAGGCTGCGCGAGGCGATTGCGGCCAAGCAGATGCGGGACTACGGGCTGCGCTACGAAGCGGAGAACGAAGTGATGGTGGCTTCGGGCGCGACGGCGGGGCTGCATGCCGCGGCGATGGCGCTCTTGAATCCCGGCGACGAGGTGGTGCTCTTCGAGCCGTTCTACGGCTATCACGTGAATACGCTCAAGTCGATGCGCGTCGATCCGGTGATCGTGGCGCTGGCGGAGCCGGATTGGCAGCTCGATGTGGACGCGATGCGCGCGGCGGTCACGCCGAGGACTCGGGCGATCCTCTTAAATACGCCGGCCAACCCAACGGGCAAGATTTTTACGCTGCCTGAACTTGAAGCCGTGGCGCAGTTGTGCATCGAGCGCGATCTTTTCCTGATTACCGACGAGATCTACGAGTACTTTGTCTACGATGGCGCGCGGCATATCTGCGCGGCGTCGCTCGCCGGGATGCGCGAGCGGACGATCGTGATTTCGGGATTCAGCAAGACCTATTCGATCACCGGCTGGCGCGTTGGCTACGCAGCGGCTGACGTGCGCTGGATGCCGGCGATGGCGCACTTTCACGATTTGACATATGTCTGCGCGCCCGCGCCGTTCCAGGTGGCGACCGCGGCGGGCCTGGAACAACTGCCGCCAAGCTTCTATGCGCAGATTGCCGCCGATCACCGGGCAAAACGCGAGCGGTTGGTTGCCGCGCTCCGCGATGCTGGCATGGAGCCGCACGTGCCACCGGGAGCGTATTACATTATGGCCAGCGCGGAGCGGCTGCCCGGCAAGACGGCTGCGGAGAAGGCGCGGTATCTATTGCGCACCACCGGCGTGGCGGCAGTGGCGGGAAGCGCGTTTTACCGGCCGGGGCGCGGGGAGAACCTGCTGCGCTACTGCTTTGCCAAGCAGGACGCGGAGCTGGATGAAGCGTGCGCGCGGCTGCGGAAGCTGTAGGGAGCGTCTGCGAATCGAAACGGAAGGATTCGCGAGAAAAATAGGCGGGCCTCA
>Ga0210391_10002807_pt1 | contig 14932 bp, 10 predicted proteins | sample IncBWC12OmetaG_FD_160573 | JGI IMG/M metagenome (GOLD analysis project Ga0210391, IMG submission 160573) | Forest soil microbial communities from Barre Woods Harvard Forest LTER site, Petersham, Massachusetts, United States - Inc-BW-C-12-O ... | reverse complement strand
AGGTTCGCGGTAGCGCAGCGAGTCATCGTAAATCTGAACGTTATCGAAGACGTGACCCTGGACAATAAATGCATCCTTCCAGCCGTCGTTATCAAAATCCTCCAGTCCGACTCCCCAGCCCGAAGCGCTTCCCGAGAGCACGCCCAACCCCGCTTCCAATTCCTGCGCGCTGAACGAGCCGCGGCCGTCGTTATGAAAGAGGACGTAGGGATCGTGAGGAAGCTGGGTGATGAGAAGGTCGGGAAGGCCATCGTTGTCATAGTCCTGAAAAACCACGCCCATGCCCGAGGGCATTCTCCCGCTCTCGGAAAGAGCTGCACCCGAATCCAAACCACATTCGGTAAAAGTGCCGTTCCCATTGTTGTGAAAAAGAAACTGATCGCTGACGTCGTTGGCCACAAAAACGTCTGTGTATCCGTCGCCGTCATAGTCCGCAAATGCCACTCCGAGGCCATGGCCCTTCTTCGCGGCAATGCCAGAAGAGATGCTCACATCCTCAAACGTGCCGTCTCCGCGATTGTGGTAGAGGATGTTTGTGATGGCAGGAAAGTCGCCTGGCGGGCAATATGTGGGTTTTTCCGAGCCGCACGTTTTGCTTTTCTCGACGCTCCAATCGAGATAGCGGGTAACAAACAAATCCAGTCTGCCGTCGTTATCGTAATCGAAGAATCCCGCGGAAACAGACCAGCCGCCTGCCGCGACGCCAGCTTTCGCGGTGACATCCGTAAAAGTGCCGTCGCCATTGTTGTGATACAAAATATTTTTTCCGAAGTTCGTCACGTAGATATCGGGAAAGCCGTCATTGTCGTAATCCCCGATTGCGACCCCCATCCCGTAGTTTGAGTTGCCAGCATCCGCGAGGCCCGCGGGCTCGGTGACATCGGTGAAGCTGCCATCCGGATTCTGACGGTACAGACGATTCCAATAGGCGGGATTTCGGCGATCGAAGTTGATGGGACTGGCCATAATGTCGCGGACATGCCCACCGTTCGCAAAGAATATGTCCAGCAAACCGTCGTTGTTGTAATCCAGGAGGCCCACGCCACCGGGCATCGTTTCAATCAGATACTTGCGAGAAGTTGGCGAGTTACGGAGAACAAAATCAACACCCTTCAAAGTCTTCACTTGGAACACTGGGGCGGTCTTGGGGTCTGCCCCTTGAGCATCCAGAACGCTGCCGACTTCAAGCGCACCGAGAGAAAACAGGAAAGACAAAAGCTCTCTTCTGGTCATCCATGTTCCTGACAATTCGAGATCGCGTGGCGGCCGCAGCTCGCGCGGGGAAAAATACTTCGCGCGATCCAGCCGCGCTGCCCGGCTCTGAGCTTCTCACTTCGAATTCCGAATTTCTAGCTCGCCGTTCTGCGATCCGCCCTTGATCTGCTGGCTCAGTCATTGCCTGGTCGTATTGTTCGAAGATACCGAGGGAGTTGGATTTATGTCCGCGATGTGCGCAAGCGCGGTGCTGATCAGACCGTTGTACTCTTCAAGCTTTTGGCTCTGGTATTTTTTGTCTTGATTCATGGTCGCAAACGCGGGCGAAGTCTCTGTAGCATGCATGGCGTCGATGATTTTGGCTAAGCCGGCAAGTTTCGCTGAGAGGTCGCTCACTTCTGCAAACGCCGTCTCCGGATGATAACTAATGCGGTCTCCCGTCTGCATAGCGTCAATCAATGGATCGGGAGAGCCGGCCGCGGGCCACGCAGCATTCAAGATGTCATAGGTCTCGCGAAGCCGCGTCAGCTTGCCCGGAAGGCCGTCGAGCATCGAACGATTGCGCGCCAGTTGGGGACTGATTCGGACTTTGATTGTGACCGCATCGCCGGTGTTGAATCTGCGCGTCATAATCACGGTTGTGAGTGTGTTGCCTTCAAAGCGCCATCCAGGTCCGCCCGTGCCTTTGGAGCGCGCCAGGGATTCCTGGTTGACACTCACTGCAGATGGCGGCCAACTCCCCGGGAGGCGAAGTTCATACGCCCGTTCGTCTGGCATACCGGAGTAATGACCCGAGGTGGGCGCGACGCTCACCGTAAGCACGGTGCCGTCGGCGTTCACCGTTGCCTGAATCGGGGTCCACGCGCATTCTCCGCGCTCGTAGCCGGTTGTGTCCCTCGCATCTTCATACAGACGATATTTCGAAGCCTGTCCGTTTGGTAGCGGGAACACGGTGAGGATGAGAGGGTCCACCGGTTTCTCGCCGGTATAGTTCATCGGCGGTTGCATGGGAATAATGCTTCCACCCTTAACATACACGGGGATCTGGCTGATCGAAAATTCGCGCTCTACGGTGACGGGGCCGTGAAAGCTTGCGCCGCTATCCCGTTCGAACCAGTCGCCCGGTGGCAGCCATACCGGGACCTTCGCGAGCTGCGAATCCTTTGCGACTGGCTGCGTCACCGGGTCGGCGAGCATGCTATCGCCAAACATATATTCATTTTTTGCGGCATAGGCCTGCGGCGCGTCCGGCCAGTCATAGTAAAGCGGATGCAGAAGCGCAAGACCGGTGTCGTATGTTTTCCTGGCCTCGGTGTAGATATAGGGCTGCAGAGCATAGCGACGCGCGAAGGACTCCCGCATCAAGTCCGCATACGGCTCGGGGTAGGCCCAGATACGCCGCTCCGCGTCGGGATTTTTGGTCGTGTGGGTTCGCAGAATCGGACTAAGACTTCCCCACTGGATCCAGCGCAAGTAGAGTTCCGGTTCGATGGCACCGGGCATGTGGCCGCCAATGTCATGGCTCCAATACGCGTAGCCGACGTTGGCAGCTGTGGCTGTGAAGTACGGCTGAAATGCGAGCGAATCCCACACAGAAATAGTGTCGCCGGAAAATCCGATCTGATAGCGGTGATTTCCCAGGCCGCCCCAGCGGTGGAAGAGCAACGCCCGTTTGCCTTGGCGCTGCTGGTCGGTGAAGAAGACGTAGTTTATCCACCACGTGGGATTCAGCCCGGTGATTTTCGTGGTGTCCTCTTGCTGCCAGTCGAGCCAGAAAAAGTTGACTCCCTGTTGCTCGAGCGGGTGAATCATGTCGTTCATGTAGTTCGTTGCAAATTTCTTTTCCGTGATATCGAACGGAACATATTGCTTGGTCGCTGGATCAATCCCCATCGCGCGAGCCATCTCCGGGTAGTGATCCTCCCAGGGCTGCACTCCTGAGGCCGGGTGTACATTAACCGTGGCCTTGAGACCTTGTTGGTGTATGCCCTTTAGAAATTGATCCGGATCGGGGAAGAGTAGCTTGTTCCAGGAGTAGCCCGTCCAGCCAAGTCTGTGGCCGGAGGCATCCTGTGCGCTGTTTCCCGCGACCTCGTTGAAGGTGGGATGCCAATCAATATCGATTACGAGAACGTCAAGAGGCGTGTCGTGTTGATGAAATCCTTGGATCAGCTGGTTGAATTGCTGGTCGGTATAAGCCCAGTATCGCGACCACCAGGTTCCGAATGCAAAGCGGGGTGGCAGCGGAATTTTTCCTGCCACGCGCGTGTAATCGTAGAGAGCGAGTTTGTAGTCGTGGCCGTAGCCGAAGAAGTACCAATCTTGACGCTCTCCCGCCGGCCGCGCCGTGACCCATGGCCAAGGGCTGCGTTCACCTGCCGTGAAGGAAAAATCGTCAGAGTCAAAAAGCTGCCGCGTACTGTCGTCCACAACGGTCCAGCCATCGCGCGAGATGAGCCCTGGTTCCAGCTGAACATCAGAGCCTTGGACTCTGTCGAGCGTGCGCGTGGTACCGAGCAGGTTGCCGGTATCGGCCGTACCGGGCTTCCATACGATCTCTTTCCCGTTCAGGCTGAAAGTGATAGCGAGATTCTCTGGGCCGAGTTTGCCATCCGAGTTTCCCGGCGAGTAAACCAACTTGAGCGCGCTGGTTTGAATTACTGTCGGTCCTCCATCGGGCGCCGATACGTTCGTGAATTCTGGGACGGGGAGCCGACGATTCAGAAAGACGAGCGAAGCGTGATCCTCAAACTTGCCGTCCGCGGCCCACTCCATGCGAATCAGTTGCGGCGTCAAAATGGTGAAGCGTGCATGCCCGGTAGTGACGACAGCGCGCGGGTCGGCGACAGGGTCATAACGGCCTGGAGTATCTGCGGCTGCAACAGGGGTGTGGAAGAGAGTCAGCGCCCCCATTGCCACCACGAACAAGCCGCGATGAAGGCTGCGAAGCAAATCCGTTGTGAGCATCTGTGGGCCCCATGTCTTCATAGTGTGACAGGATCACCGAGTTGTTTCTGAGCCGGGATCCATCCGTATAGAGTTCTGGCACAGTGCCCATCGCTTCCCCGACGATTGAAAAACCCTGGTCGCCCCAAGACGAAGCGCCTGGCAGGCTGGGTGTCGAGCCGCGACTGGGGGACAGTCGCCGGCACCTGCCAGGCTTTCGCGTCCCGGGTGGCGGGAGATGGAGTCGCACCAGGCGTCAGAAGTAGAATTTCGCAGCCACCTGAGCGGTTCGAGCTTGGTACGCTGAAGTTATCCTCCCGAAATTACCGGAGCTGACGTCGCCCAGATTTGTGTCCGGTTGGAAGAAGTCCGGATGATTGAGCGCGTTAAACATCTCGAATCGGAATTGCAGGCGCTTACCCTCGGCGAAATCCCAGTATTTTTGAATGGCCATGTCCCAATCGAAGTAGCTGGGCCCATGAAGATTCGAGAAGAACCTGGGAGCGTCTCCGAACGTGAAGTTGGTAGGTTGCGAAAACGCGTTCGGATTAATCCAGTTGTTAATCGATTGATTTGCTGGGATCGCGTTCACACCTGGCACGATATTGGGGCGCTGGTTAAAACCGAAACCGACGTTGTTCGAGGCTGGTTGGATGGAAAGAGGCAATCCCGATTCCGCAGTGAGGATCCCGCTCCACGCCCAACCGCCCAGCACCGCGTTCATCGGCGCGCTCCAATCGGAGCCAAATCGTTTACCCTTGCCCACCGGCAATTCGTAGATGTATGAGGCCACGAACCTGTGAGGGACATTGCTCGCATCAACGGAATAGTCGGCAGCGAGGTTGTACGAATTCAGGTTGCTGGTCCCGCTGCCTGGGAACGCCCAACCGGCAGCTCCTTGCACGTCATCCCTGAATTTCGAATAGGTGTAGGAAAGGTTGAGGTCCAGGCCAGAGTGCCAGCGGTGCGTGTAGGTCACCTGCAGTGCATCGTAGGACGAGGTACCGACGGTAGGCCCGCCCTCGAATACGCTGCAGTATTCAGGAAATGGAGCCAGCGATTGCGCCACGGTAATCGTGGGATTGTTGAGGCCGCAGCTGCTTGACGTTATGTGGCCAAAGAAGGGGTTGGGTACGGCATTGAAGAGGGCGTTCCCCTGAGCCAGATTTCCCGGCGACATCTGATCCCACTGCAAACCGGTTGCGAGCAAGTTCGTACCGTGATTCCCGACGTAGCTGACGTCCAGCATGTCGTTGGGGGTAAACGAGTACTGACCGCCAGCCATCCACTGCTCTACATACGGGGTTTTCCTGTTGTTGTTCACTGCGGCGGCCCCAAAGCCGACGTCCTGCAATCCTCCCGCGGAATTGCCAGTGGGCAGCCTTTCCGTGGTGAATGCGGGACCACAGGGCGCGAATATACCGGGAGCAGTTTCACAATTGGCGTTTACATTTCCGCTTAGAGTGGAGGCGGGATTTAGGCCGTTGTTTAGAGTTGTGTTCCACGGTGTTTGCTGCGAGAACCCGTCATTGGGACCTTGGCCGTAGAAGTTCGGCACGTAAAAGATCCCATAACCGCCGCGGATCACAAGGTTCTTAGCGGCCTCAATAGCAACCGAGACGCGCGGAGCAACATTGCCGTACGGAGTGTTGTAAAGGCCTGAGTTGTTGGGCGAGTTGAAAATAATCTCACCAGGAACGAAAGAACCAACCTGGGCGCTTATGGGGTTCTCCGCTGTAAAGCTAAAGTAGTTTTGCGCATTGTGACGTTCGGTTGGCGCGGTTTGGATTTCGTAGCGGAGCCCCAGGTTCAAAGTAACTCTGGGCGTCACCTTCCAGCCGTCCTGAATATACCAACCGAGGAAGTGCTTATCCGTGGCGGGAAATGCTTGAAACAGCGTGCAAAGTTGGCACGAAGTACCGTTGTCCCCGCTGCCCACTCCCAGCAGGAAAGATGCGAATCCGCTTCCGGTGCTCCCGATTGCGTTATTCGGATCCGGTCCCTCCGTGGAGGCGGTTTGGAAGTTGAGCGCCGTTTGGCCGAAGTGACCGCCGTCAATCCGCAGCCACACGTCCGTGAAGCCAAAAGCCAATTCGTGCCTGCCCTCCATTTTCGTGAAATCAACCGAGCTGGTCCAGAATGTTTGCGGCACGATGTAACTGTTGTTCCCGCCAACCGCTCCCAGGGGGGCATAATTCCCACCACCACTAAAGGAGATCTGCGGGAAAGCCGGGGCAATCCCGTCAATGAATGTCGGGAACCCGAGACTCGACGTCGCGAAGCCCAAACCCTGCCCGGTTGCCTGCTCGACGTGGCGATTTACGCCGAAATTCAAGTTCATGGTAAATGTGGGATTGAAAATATGGTTCAGGCCAACGTTGACGCTGTAGCGATTGTTGGGATTGAGCAGTCCCGGGCCCGCCGGATCATCGGGTCCGTAGAAGTCGGGCGTGTTTGTTTTCGTTTGGAACTTCTGCGAAAAGCGCGCATAGAGCCGGTTGCTCTCGTCCACGTTGTAGTCCACGCGGCCCGAGTACTCGTTCGAGTGTTCCGCGGCAGCTCCCGTCGGCGCAAAATTGGTTCCCGTCGATCCCGTTCCAGTTGGCGTAGGCCAAAAGTTCGCAGCCGCGATATTACCGGCGATCGTGTCCATGAGTGCCGCGGGAATCTTGTTCGTGACACCTAGCCCGGTCGAGATGTTGCCGGAAATCGGGTCTCGAATGAATGCCGTGGTGCCGCCGCAGGTTACATGATTCCCGGTGACGGGATCCGTCCCTCCGCAGGTAACTTGGCGCGTGCTGAACGGGTTGTAGATCTCGCCAGCAAGGACTGGCCGTCCGAGATAGTCGGTCCCAACCTGCGCTCCCAACAACGCCGAGAAGTCTCCGGTCCTTTCCGCGGAGGTAGGCAGTGTGTAATTGTTTGTTGATGGCGTGGACTGCCTCTCGCCTTCGTAGTAGGCAAAGAAAAAGAGTTTGTCCTTCTTGATGGGGCCGCCGATCGTCCCGCCAAACTGATTGCGATTGAATGACGGTTGGGCTCCATTATTGAAATAGTATCTAGCGTCCATGCCGCTGTTCGCGTAAAACTCCCAAGCGTCTCCGTGGAAACCGTTACTTCCCGATTTGGTCACGATGTTCACTACGTTGCCGCTGCTCCAGCCATACTGGGCCGTGAACGCGTTGGTCATAATTTTCATTTCCTGCACGTCGTCCACTGACGGAACGTAGATGACCCCTCCCCAATCAACACGCGTGTCCCAAGTTCCGTCTAGCAGATATTCCGCGGTGCCAAAGAAGGTGCCGCCGAAATTCAGAAACGAGATATCCTGATCGGCAGTTTGAGCCAGACCCGGCGCTCCCACCACCTGCTGTTCCGCGGCGTTGTTGACCGAAGAATTGATCAGCGTCAAACTGATGACGCTGCGAAAGTTCAGCGGAAGGCCTTCAGCGAATCTAGACGATAGGTCCTCTGAAATATTCGCGTTGTCCGTATTCAGAAGTGGCGCCTGCGACGTGACTTTGACGGTTTCGGTCAGCGCCCCGACGGTCAGGCTTACCTGCTGCTCAACATTCTGGCCGGCCGCCAAAGTAATTCCCTCTTGTGTGTACTGCTTGAATCCAGGAGCTCTCGTCTCCAAGGCATAGACACCCGGGGGCAGGAACGTAAAACTGTAAAGGCCGGAATCTCCGGTCGAAGACGTGCGCGTAAGGCCGAGCTCGGCGCTGGTGACGGTCACCGTCGCACCGCTGACAGCCAACCCTGCAGGATCCGTGACGCGGCCGCTCAGCGTGGCCGTAAATGCGGCGGACGACTGACCGTAGACCGGTTTGCAGCAGAGGAATAGAACCACCAGAGCGCTAAGTAACAACCCAAGTTGCCGTGAACGTTCTCTGCCTGACATTCGGAAATCCCTCCTCGAAATTCTGGCTGACGCCAGGACTCCACCCCGTACGGCTCGATCAACCGGCCAAGCTTTGCTGTCCCTTGACCACCGCACATGCGTCTTCAAATTTTGCGTGAAAGCACCAGGACACGGTGCACTGCACTGGCCAGAGTTATAGAGAGTCGCGTGCAAGCTGGCAACGGTTTTCAGGTAAAGGAACGGGGATAAGAGCGATAAGGCCATTAATTGGCGCTTATCGTACTGAATTCTCACAACTTGCAAAGCGAGCCGTAATGACCGAAAAGCGGCGCGCGCGCACCTTTTAGATTGCACGCTCGTCTAAAGCGCAGTAACATCCATCGAAATCAACTTTGCATTGCTAGAACTAGTCGAGGTGTGGGTCGATTTGACCGCATGGCGACGCACGTCACCGGGGGGTGGGGTGGTTTACGTTGCAACCAGAGCAAGTAACGGAAAACTGGACACCGTGTAGCGAAGTCGAAAGAGGCGCCGTTGAACAGCAACTCGAATTGCTGCTCGCTTCACCCTTATTCCATTCCAGCAAAAGATACCCGAGGTTCCTGAGATTTGTGGTGGCGCGAGCATTGGCCGGCCAGACCGACCAACTCAAAGAACGCATCCTCGGCGTGGAGATCTTCGACCGGCCAGCCGATTACGACACGAACACGGACCCAATCGTTCGAGTGACTGCGGCGGAAATCCGCAAGCGCATCGAACACTACTATCAAGACCCCAAGCGTAAATACGAAATTCGCATGATCTTGCCTGCGGGATCCTACGCCCCGCAGTTTTACTGGCCGGGCCATCCCAGCGGTCCTCCGGCGGTAACTTCTCTGGAATTGCCAAGCGACGCTGCGGATGCCGTCAAATCCCAACTCGCCGCGACGCTGCCGGTTGTTCCACCATCGAAGCGTACTTTCATGGCACGCAGGATGCCGGCATTCGCAGTGGTTGCGCTGACGCTGATGATTGCTGCGGCGGCGTTATGGCATGTGTCCCGCCCGCCGGTCTTGAGACAGTTTTGGGAGCCATTCGTAAACTCCCCGAATCCGGTGCTCATCTGCGTGGCAGACCAAAGCCAGTATTCCACGATACGCCTGCGCGACGCTGCCGATCCCTCGCACCAAATCACCTTGCCCGACAGCATGGTCGCGCTCATCATCGACGATGTAAGTCCCCTGGTGAACGTTGCAGCTCTGCTGCGCAGCTACGGCAAGACGTCCCGTGTGCTTGGTGAGTCAAACACGACGCTGACTGATTTACGCCGAGCCCCTTCGATATTTATTGGGGCGTTCGACAATAGCTGGACGTTGCGCATGACCTCCCCTTTGCGCTTCCACTTTGCAAACGATGCCGCGATGAACAAGTTGTGGATTGAGGATCGCGCCAATCCTGGAAATCACGATTGGATGATGGATCGTACGATTCAACAAACCGGAACCTACTCGGATTACGCCATCGTGGCGCGCTTTGTGGATCCCAACATCGAGCAATTGGTGGTCGTGGGCGCAGGCATCGGTCGCGGCGGCACGGTCGCTGCTGGAGAATTTCTGGTGGACGAGCAACGCATGGACGACATGCTGAAGCGAGTGCCCAGTGATTGGAAACGAAAGAACATCGAAATCGTTCTCGAAACGCAGGTCATTGGAGACCGTTCCGGCCCTCCCCGCGTCAGCGCGGTGTATGTTTGGTAGTCGGAGATCAGCCAGCGGACCAACACCGACAGCTTGGGCGCGAATTTGGAGGCGATCCCGGAGGGGCAACGTCGCGCGGTAGAAAGCGTCGAGGCTTGTATTTGGACCCAAGTTCAGGCAGCAGCGCATTCGTTATGAACAAGAGTGAATTGAAAATAAAGCAGTAAGTGGTCGGGGAGTGGAGATTTGAACTCCCGCCCTCCTGCGCCCAAGGCAGACGTAGAAACACTATCTTGTTGCCCTGTCTAGCTTTGTTCTGTGTCATGTGGCAGGTTTCTGGGCCCCGTTTGGCAGGCGTTGGACCCAACTCCAAGAGGGGCGCCCTTTTATATTACGTCGCGTAACCCGACATCTTCTTTTGGCTCGATGTCCGGTTTGCGCAGCGCTAGACGGGCACGCGGACTGGGTGAGGCCTCCGGCTGCCGTTCTGGCATCGTGATCCCACTGATATACTCAGGGCATGACGCATCGGAAATTTGAAGCATATCCGGAGAATGCACCCGGAGCATTCTTTGTGGAAAAGGACCTGTGCATTACGTGCAGGGTTCCGGAACTAGCCGCGCCCGATTTGATCGGACTCTACGAGGGCCCGTCAGGAACCAACCGCAAGAGCCATTGTTACTTCAAGAAACAACCTACAAGTGCCTCCGAACTAGAGCGGGCGATTAAGGCGGTGAGTGTAAGCTGCTGCGGCGCTTATCACTACGCAGGAACGGACGTCTCAGTGAAAGAAAAACTGAGCGTCGCTGGTCAAGCCGAAGCCATCGACCACGTTTAGTTCAGACCGCAATGTGAGATGTCCGGTTCCAGCTGCAGGCATGTGGATTACTTCCGTCTAGCCCGTTACCCGTTCTGCCCGGAATCGCCCCATCCGACGATAGCTACTCTATTTAGGAACCTATCCCTTATCGGACAGTTTTACCGTTGCCGCAGTGGGACACTGCTCGTGCATAACAGGGGGTTACTGTGACGAGAAATACAGTTCCACCAGTGGGCGGTAGCGAATCCCCTCCCACTGCCACCGGCGCGGAGTCCGTAGCCGATATTCTTGAACAGGAACTCGACCGTACCATTCATGAGTGGATAGCGCTCGTCGAGAAAGAACCTGATCTAATTCGCATCCCGTTGAATTTCGAAGAACGCACCGGCCATCTTCCGAAACTTCTCCATGACGTAATTGCCAGGCTGCGTCTCGACAAAGGATCCAAAGCCCCGATTTCGGTAGCCGCGAGCCGCCACGGAGAGCTTCGACGCAAGCAGGGCTACACCGCGGCGATGGTCGTGGACGAATCCCGAATCCTCCAGGTCTGCATTTTTTCGACGCTGCACAGGAATGAGCGTCGAGTGATATTTAGCAGGCTGCTGCCGGACGTCGTGACCATCGCAGATGAGGTAGATGCGCAATTAAAGCAGCAAGTCCTCTGCTTCCTGCCTGTAGACGCACCGAGAACACGTGCTACGAACTGAATCTGGTGCCAGTGCCCCTATGAAAATGAAGAAACCCAACACGGAATCACCGCAGACCTTTCTCGATACTTCGGGAACGGCAAGGAAGGTCACTGTATTTGGCAAGGACGAGCAGATTTACAGTCAAGGTGACTCGGCCAAGAGCGTCATGTACATCCAAAAGGGCAACGTAAAATCCTCCGTGGTCAGCGCGTCGGGCAAGGTGGCTGTGATCGCGATACTCGGTCCGAACGATTTTTTTGGCGAGGGCTGCATGGCGGGTCAGTCGGTCCGTGTGGGCTCGGCTACTGCCATCACGCCGACCACCCTTGTTGCCATCGACAAGAACGAATTGTCACAAATGCTCCGTACACAAGACAAATTATCGGACTCTTTTGTCGGCTATATCCTCAGTCACAAAAACCGAGTCGAGGAGGATTTGATCGATCAGCTCTTCAATTCGTCCGAGAAGCGGCTCGCCCGAGCGCTGCTTGTGCTCGGCCGGTACGGAAGAGTGCAGCATCAGCCGGACAACGAACTGCCGGTGGTTTCGCAAGAGACTTTGTCCGAAATTATCGGCACCACGCGGTCTCGCGTGAATTTCTTCATGAACAAATTCCGGAAACTCGGTTTCGTCGAATACCACAACCGTAGAATCAAGATTAACAAGTCTTTGCTGACATTCGTACTGGACGAGTAGCACAGTGATGTCTTGTCAAGAACGGTGTTCGCTTTCAACGCTCACACTGACGGCGAACACCTGCCCGCGATTTCCGATGATAAGGGCGATTGAACTGTTGATCGTTCCCAAAGTTCTGATTGGTTCTCGGACATATACCCGCCTAGTACTCCGCCTGTTGAAGAGATGCCGGTTCCGCTTTAAGGACCGGGCTCGATTCCAATCACGTCGTTCACGGCCTCTCGGAATCGCTGTTTGCATCCTAGATATTTCTCGGTCGTCTGCACCGAAACGTGCCCGAGTAAGAACTGGATCTGCTCCAGCTCGCCACCGGCGCTGTGACAATGCCGAGCGCAAGATCTTCGCAAATCATGAGGCGCAAGCTTGGAAATCCCCAATTGTCCGGCGTACTGTTTTACAACGTGCCATACGACCTTCTCGGTCATTTCGGTACCCCATGGCATCCCCGTTCGACAGACGCGGCGAAAAACTCTACCCTCCGTCACGCGAGATGCCTGCAGCCAATCATCGATCGCCCGCTTGACCCAATCGGGAACGGGGACGGTTCGGATGTGACCTCCCTTTCCAACCAAATCAATTATCGCCCAGTGCTCCTCGCGCCGCTGAAGGTGATCGAGCGTCAAATCCGCCAGTTCACTTCTTCGCAATCCACAACCCAGCAGAACCGCCAACAAGGTTCGGTCCCTCTTGCCCTGAAGCGTGCGGGTGTCGGGAACTTGCCAGAGAGAGCGTGCTTCGTTCACGGTCAACCAATTTCCTAAACGGATGCCCAATTTCTGCGACCCCTTGACCCGGCAAATACCTGCTGCTCGTTCGGGACTCAATAAACCCGTATCTGCCGCCTCGTAAGCGAATCTGCGCTCCGCGGCGAGCCTGACGTTGACCGTGCCCGGAGCCAATTGACGATCCTCCAGATGGATTCTGTAGCGTGTGACGACAGTTTTGTTGAAGGAGAGCCGAGGTTCAGAACAATACCAGAGAACAAATTCATCAATCGCGTGTCGATAACTGCGCTGCGATTCAGGGGACCGCGGACTGGCGAGCACTGCTGATTTGGCTTGTTCGAGATCGGGAAGCCCAAGCTTAGTTTTCAGGCGAGCAATTTTTCGCCGTTTGCTTTTTCTCATGGTTGGCCGCCTGCGAGCGGTTGCCATGAGATTGCGCCTGCCCTTAATAATTTGGGATGGCGACGAGGTGCGGCCTCTGACGAAACGGGACTTCAGATATGTGATGGCTAAGTCGACCAAAACCTCGCGCCGCGTTTAATCCGATCAATCTTGTCTTCAGCCAACCCAGCCAAGTCGGCTTCAACTAGCCATCCGTCGGAAAGCAATCTCGCGAATACGTCGAGCAGTACCGAATATCTGTAATCATAGAGCGCATCTACGGTTCGCCTACGCTGAGAGAGATAATCATGGACTCGCCAAATGTCGGACGGAGCCGCAGCATTTGCGATCATCTTCACTGCTTCGGCTTTGATGGATGCGCACTGCCTTTCAAAAGCCCGAGCGAATGCTTTCCGTGCGACTTTCTTTTCGATTGGCGTCCAAGGGATATGCTCAATGAAATTATCGGGAGAACTCATGGATTTCCCTCCGCGACGTGACTGTGGCGTTCGTGGGTGAACGGCAAGAACGCGGAAATAATAATCCTCAAGTCCCTCTTAGTTCAAATTAAAGAACGTTCAGTCCTATTCGATACATCCGCAGCCTGATCGGATGAGGTGCTAGCCCGGTACATGTCCGAGAACGCGACTAACCAAGTGGAACTAGTTCTTCGCAATTACGAAGAATGTCTTCGATGCCTTCTTGGTTTCGAACGTTTTGGAATTTCCTCTGCGAAATACCACAGATGTCCTTCGGGATCCTCGGCGCCGTAGCGGCGAGCACCGGAGGACGTAGCTTTGGGCTCTTCGAGAATTGTCGTGCCTGACCTCCTTGCGCGTTGGCAATGCGCATCCACGTTGTCCACATTGATGTAAAGGCTCTGCGTTGCCTCACCAAGCCGTTTCGGATTCTTGTATTTAGGGCCAGGGTAACCCATCATGATTAGGTCGTCGTCGAGTCTCAGCGCGGCGTGACTGATCTTGCCGTCGGGCCGCGTCATTTGGACGCCGTACTTCCGAAAACCAAATGCTTTCGCCAAAAACTTCAGTGCTCCGGCCACATCTTGGTAATACAGATACGGTGTGATGGACATGAGATTCGCTCCTGCTCGTGTTCCTGGTCAGGCCAGGATGGCTAATTCCTAAGGCCCGGGATGCGACCAGGAGTTAGCCTCGAACCGCAGTGCGGTTGCGCCTCCATCGTGAGTCTGCAAGAATCTGGTGAATGGGCTCGCTAGTTCATGTCACAGCTTGGGAGCGAGTATCAACGGGGAGACGCCTCCTATGCGCGTTCGCGCGCGTGGCGGCCTTGATCCTCTTACTGCTCGCGCTTGGGTCCATCTACTACCGATATCGCTATCCACTCACGGCGAAGATTTGGCACTGGAAACATGGATACAGTACAACGATGGGAAATTATGAAGTGCCTGTCCCAGAACATTGGCTAATCATTGATCAGAACTTCGTAGCCTTTACCCTGATGAATTCCGCACCGAACGTACCCAAAGATGCGGAATCTCACATGGCGGCAGTGATAACTGTTTCTCCGTTTCGACAACGTGGCATTGGATCCGATGGAGTGGCGTTTTGGCTCTCGCAACAGCGTCAGTGGCTAGTGCGTGATGAGGTCGAATCCGTTGAGGAAAAAACGTTGGTATTCGGGAATGAAACTATGACCTGCATCGGCGGCCGCCAACTGAGCGCAATTCTACGAAGTAGCCCAAATCACCTTGAAACGGACATCATCTCTCTCAATTGCATGTCGGAGCGTGGCCTTAATATTCTATTTGAGGGCGAACCGTCAGACGTTCAATCCTTCTATACCTTCGTCTCGCAGATTCGCAGGAAAACATGAAATCTCGGTTTTAGGAATCGTCCGTGTACTCATCGCCTGATTAACGCTGCGGGTTCAGAGGGTC
>Ga0210391_10002806_pt1 | contig 14934 bp, 11 predicted proteins | sample IncBWC12OmetaG_FD_160573 | JGI IMG/M metagenome (GOLD analysis project Ga0210391, IMG submission 160573) | Forest soil microbial communities from Barre Woods Harvard Forest LTER site, Petersham, Massachusetts, United States - Inc-BW-C-12-O ... | reverse complement strand
AGGGCGCTGGGGCTTCTCTAATTATAGCCGGGGCAGGGGAGGGAAGAGGATCGGGCCGCGCACCATGCGCCGGGCGATTACGATCAACCCGCCGATAATGATGCAGATGATCAGGATCACGGGCAGAAAGATGATCGGTGGAAGCACTGTATGTGGCTGATCGCCGACGCTGGGGTCCTGATGCAGGTGTCCACCGAAAATAAATACCTGGCCGCCAATGTGGGCGCTGCTGGTGAGGGTGACGTTGCCGCCGAAGACCAGCACATTACCGCCCACGGAGCCGTTAAGAAAAACGTTCCCCGCGAACACCCGCACGTTGCTCTCGGTATGTCCGTTCACTTCGGCGGAACAAAGGAAGCAACCGGCGCTCTTTACCGTCTCCCCCGCGGCGACCAGAATGTTCCGGCCAAAATGGCGAACTTCCGGTGGCGACTGGCCAAGTGCGGCCAGCGATGGCACCAGGATCAAAGTGCAAAGTACCAAGCACCGCATGCGCGCCTTTCCAAGGGACTGCTTCCATTCGATCATCCGCTTGGGTTAAGGAGAAGTGACAAAGCAGTTTCCGGTAAGGTGTAAACCATGCTGAAACGCTGTCTAGGTCTCCTTTGGTTGGCTGCTTGTTTGATCAATGTGGCCGCGGCCGCCCCCATTCTGGGCTACAAAGTAGTCGCGCGCTACCCGCACTCGACCGAGAGCTACACCGAAGGATTTCTGTACCTCGATGGATTGTTTTACGAAGGAACGGGCATCGCCGGCCAGTCAGCCCTGCTTGCCATCCAGCCGGAAACCGGCAAACCGGTGCAGAAGCGTGCGCTCGCGCCTGAGTACTTTGGTGAGGGCATCGTCGATTGGGGACCGAACATCTACCAGTGGACCTGGAAGTCACAAATCTGCTTTGTTTACGACCGTTTCAGCCTGCGCCCTGTCAAGCAGCTCGGCTACACCGGTGAAGGCTGGGGCATGACCCGCACGGCGAAGGAGCTCATCACCAGCGACGGCACAGCGACTCTTCGCTTCCGCGATCCCAGCACTTTCAAAGAGACCCATCACATTGTGGTCAAAGACGGTGGTAGGACGATTGACGAGCTCAACGAACTTGAATTCATCAAGGGAGAAATCTACGCCAACGTCTGGCACTCCGACCGGATTGCCCGGATTAGTCCTCGCGACGGACACGTAATCGCCTGGATCGACCTGACCGGTCTGTTGCCGGACGATCAGAAAATCAACGAAGAATCCGTTTTGAACGGCATTGCCTACGACGCAAAGCGAGACCGCCTCTTCGTCACCGGAAAGCAATGGCCCACAATCTTCGAAATCAAAGTTGTCCCCCGCTAACGCTGCGAACGCGAAGGGAGGAATCAACGGGCTTGGCCCTATCTCCACCCCATCGGCGGGAAATCAGACTACTATCCCGCCTGATATCCACCCATCCCAATTGCAGTTTTCCAGGTGCCACTACTCTCTCCTTGTCATCCCGACCGGAGCTCCGTAGGAGCGTAGTGGAGGGATCTGCAGTCCTTTCCTCGCCAACCGATCTTCAGGAAGAGCACCGCTCTACCTTTGCTTCTATGCGCGGTAGGCAATTGCGATCGAATGGGGCTATCGAGTAAAGAGCGTATTGTGCGTGTTGAGGCATTTCTCAATCGCCTCCTGCCATTCCGGACCGCTCTCCCGATCCCGGGTTCCCATGGCCTCGACCTCATCGTTGACTGCCACATCGAGCGCCGTGCGAGCATACGTAACCTCAACACTCGTGTGTGCCGCATCAATCGAAGTCAATCGCACATCGACCGTAAACACCAGTGTGTCCGGGATGAACGACACATATTGCATGCGCCCTCCCGCTATATCGAATACAGTGTTGACCCAAACCGCCCGTTGAGGACCATGCTGCACCGTGAAGACCGCGCCCTGCACATCCTTGCCCGGCTGGGGATACACAAACTCAGGATTCCAATGCGGACCAGCCCAGCAGCGCTCACCCTCCGGGCCAAAAAGAGTAGCCGCGCGGCTCAAGGGTGCACGAACCACCAGATGAAACGTATTGCTCACGTGTGCCGGTTGCGCAGCTGACAAAATAATCCCCAAAACAATACCCCCTCTCACTTGCGCTCCTTTAACTTGTGGCTATCGGAGGCGCGAAGCGTCAAGCCGTAGATATTCCTAAGCTGTTCGATCTCCTTCAAAGTCTGTGGAGAGAAAGGAGCCTTGCCCTCAAACGCATGCAGCACGATCCCCTCCAGCAGGTCGCCCAGGCTCATATCCTTCAACTCCGCCAGCCCCTTCAGAACTTTGAGCAGCCGCTTCTCCATGCGGACACCGGTTTGAATTCGTTCCACTTCAATCATGTGTACCAATGTACCACGGTAACAATTCCACTGTGCCATGATCGAAAGAGAAAAGGAGAGCAAACCGGATGAGTTATGTACCAAACGCAAAGCGGTATGACGGAGCGCAATTTCGGAGGTGTGGGCGATCGGGGATTGATTTGCCGCCCGTCTCCCTGGGCTTGTGGCAGAATTTCGGCGGAGCCGACGTCTTTGAAACCGGCCGTGCCGTCGTGCGCCGGGCATTCGATCGCGCCGTCACCCACTTCGACCTAGCCAACAATTACGGGCCGCCCTATGGATCTGCCGAAGAGAACTTCGGTGAGATCCTACGCAAAGACTTCCGCGACCATCGCCATGAGCTGTTGATCTCCAGCAAGGCGGGCTGGGACATGTGGCCCGGACCCTACGGTATAGGCGGTTCGCGCAAGTACCTGTTGACCTCGCTCGAGGAAAGCCTGCGCCGTATGGGGCTTGACTACGTCGACATTTTCTACTCCCACCGGCCCTCTCCAGACACGCCGCTAGAAGAAACCATGGGAGCGCTGGCCCACGCCGTTCGCCAGGGAAAGGCACTCTACGTGGGCATCTCGTCCTACAGTCCGGAGAGCACGCGTCAGGCAGCACAAATCCTCAAGAGCGAAGGAGCGCCGCTACTGATTCATCAGCCCTCCTACTCCATGCTGAACCGCTGGGTAGAGAAGGAACTACTGGGCACTCTGGATGAACTGGGCGTAGGTTGCATCGGTTTCTCTCCCTTGGCCCAGGGACTGCTGACCAGCAAGTACCTCAAAGGCGTGCCCCAGAACTCGCGCGCCAAAGCGGAAGGCAGTTCTCTTCTCAAGGACTTCCTCAGCGAGCAGAACCTCAACCGTGTGCGAGCCCTGAACGAAATAGCAACCCGCCGCGCACAGACACTGGCGCAGATGGCCATCGCCTGGGTGTTGCGCGACAAACGAGTGACCTCGGCACTCATTGGAGCGCGCGACGTGAAACAACTCGACGACTCCCTCGATGCGATCAAGAACCTCCACTTCACTGATGAGGAGCTAAAAGAAATAGATCAACACGCACAAGAGGGAGAGATCGATCTCTGGAAGGGAGCTCGCGAAGGAGCAGCCTAGTTTGCCGTCTCAAGGGACTACTTTAACCGGAGCCTGCCAGAAGGCAGCCTTTTTCCCGGTGGGGTCCAACACGGAAATCTGGCACTCATACTCACCCGGCGGAAGCTGATTGAGAGAGATGCTAAAACTGAACGGCATAGTCTGTAGCCGGTTGTTCAAACCCTGTGTCATCTCCATTGGTGGCGTCTCCAGCGCTTTCGTTTGTTCCTGGTAAAAGCTCACGAACGCCACCAACGGCTGAAATCCCGGTGCGCCCTGCTCGTACGCCTGCAAATAGACATACATGTTCTGGCCCTGGCGAAAAACACGAGTTACGCTGGGAATAAGCTTCTGCCCATTCTGCACCAGCGGGTTCACCTCCTGCTCTTTTGCTCGGTCCTTGTTCTTCTCCGCGTTATAGAGAGCATCTTTCAGATCGACCCGCTGGCTGCTAAGCACCACCGAGCTGATCGGAATGTGGGCAGCCTCTTTATTCAGGTTCGGAATCACGAAGGTCGTTTGATACGTGCCGATTCTCCCCGTTTCATCATCCCTCGCCAGGAACTTGATCATGTACTTGCCCGGCAGCAAAGTGAAACCAGTGTCATATTCGATAGGCCGACGCGCGAGCTCGGCGGCAGTCGCGTCGCTGAGTTTGATGTTGACGTTATCGCGGACATTGCTCACCGTCGTCCCCCCGACAAGGTCTTTGATCTCGCCGACAAAATCGATCAAGGTATGTTCCGCCCCTCCTCGCTTGGCCAGCGCAAGCTCGCGGCCGGGGATCTTAACGACGATAGGAACAAAATATTCCGCACGGTTGAGCTGGAAGTGATCGATCTCCATGGCAATAGAAAGTTCCGTAACCGGATCCTCCAGCATCAGTGCGTCTTCGAGCTGTCGTTCTTTGTCGACCGCGGTAAATTTGTTGAATTCTTTATCAGCGTAGTAGCCCTGGCGGTAGTCGAGTTTGGCGGTAGCATCCTGGTTGAGCGAGATCTTCACTCGCCGGAAGTGGCCGTTCCTGGCTGTATTGCTGGTGTAGTAGCCAACCACGTAGTAATCGGAAATAGCCTGCTGCGCCTGTACGATCCCGTGCGTCAGATCGTTAGTGTCGAAGAGAGCTTTCCCCCCGGTATCGCCGGCCAACGCATAAAGCGTGTCCTGCGATTGCTGAAAATTGTTGGTGTTGGCCAGCGCCGCTGTGCCGGAATACATACCGGAATTCCCGGGTGAGCCCTGGGAAGCATCTCCCAGCGGTGCCTGTGCCACCAACCCCCGCGCATCAATCGGCCAGAAAGAGACGCCGGCGCGGATAGCCGCGTCTACCGTCGCATGCAGCTGAGCCTGGTTATCAATCCCGTTTAACCGCAAGCCGCTGGCGAAGTAGATAAGTGACTTCTTCTCCTGCAGCTGGCTCAACATTTTCGACGCTGTCTGCAGTGCAGAGAGCTGGCGATCTGTATTGAAGACGTTAAACTCCGTGTCGTCCTGGCCAAACGCGGCGCCCGTGTCGGCGCTGCTTGCGTCGTCCACCGTCTCGACCGAACCCTGACCTTCGCCGACGATCATCGTTTCCAGGATGCTGAGCAGCTTGTTGCGATCGGCGGTGAAGTCCTGCAAGATGTCGACCGAGCCGCCCTGGTAGCGGAGGATGGCAACCAGATCAACTGTCGTCATTTCCGCACGCAGAAACTTCTCAGCGGCCGAAAGCGCGCGCAGCTGGTCGGGCGGGCGCATCGCGGACATATCGAAGTAGAGCGCGAGCAAGCGCCGGTTCTTATAGCGGCTATTTTCGGGTGCCTCCGGTGCCAGCTGAGTACGGCTAAGTCTCTTATAGATTTTGATGTCTTCTGTGCCGCGCGCTGCCGTCGGCACTGGCGCCTCTTCAGCAGCCAGATCCTGGTGCTCGCAGAACCGGATTGTCTGCGGCGTACCGTCCTCAGTAACGGTAAAGTCTTTTGCACTCAATCCAGGAATAAACTTACCCTCTTTATCTTTCACCACAACCGTCTCGACCACCAATTGCGATTTGGCAGTGAGGGTATAAGTACCCGCTGTGCTCGACGACGTGTTCTGGCCGATCTGCTGTGCATGAACCGAAGCCGCGGTCAGAGCCAAGAGAAATAACAAACCATACATCGAGGCCCCACAACTCCACACGTGTCGTAACAAACCAAACCTCCCAGCCCCACCGCTCCAGAGGGGTGCCCCACGTTCGCCCCAGTGTACGTGGGCCGAAAAAGATGGGCGAAGCCCAACGACAGCTTTCATCCTCATCTCAAAACCTCAGACGCAGCGAAGTTTCCAGGCTGCGCATCGCGTTCGGGGCCAGCGGCAATCCAAATTGCGTGCTGTTCACCGTCGTATTCCAACCAGTAAACACAGGATGATTCAGCAAGTTAGTCGCCGCCACTTTGGCATCAAGAAAAAAGCGCCCGCTGGGTCGGAAAGTCCGGGCAAGGGAACTATCAAGACTAATCTGGTTGGGGCCGGTAATCGAGTTTCTGCCCGCGGTTCCCCATTGGCCGATTAACGGCGCGCCAAAAGCAGCAGGGTTGAGGTGCTGCCTTCCTTGCGACAAGGTAATGGGTGCGCCTGTAGGATCCGGTCGAACAGTGCCGGTGACCCCTGTTCCGGGCACGGCCGCCAGGTAGACCGGTGTCTCCGGAAGGCCGCTGCCGATGACCGACGTGGCCACGACAGTCCACTCCTTGAGCAGCCTGCCGCGCCAGCCTCCCAGCAGCGTTCCCCCGCCGAGCCCTTCCCCGCTGGTGTACTGGGCCTGCAGGCTGAGCAGGTGCCGTTGATCGAAGCTGGAAAGCGAGCGCTCCGCATGCAGGTTAAGCCAGTTCTGCGCGATGGCCGGCGTCGGCGACGCGCTCTGCGTGGTAGTAGCTGTAGTCCCTGTCGAACTCCCACCCGAGCCCTGTCCGGTCGGACCCGGTCCACCGGAAGGTGCCGCAGTCTGGTTACTGCTGGAGACGTGGCCCTGGCCGCCCAGGAACGCGTCATCGTCGATCGATTTTGAAAACGTATAAAGCAGCGACGCAGTGAACCCGCTCCGCAGTCTGCGCCGCAACTGCAATTGCGCCGACTCCCGTGTGGAATCCCCGCCGGACGCTTGATAGACAAAACCCGCTGGACAGCTGGGACAAGGATTGACTGCTCCGATGGGATAAGTATTGGGCAGGAACTGCTGCACTCCTCGCGTCCCTTTGACGCCCAGGTAGGTTGCGGTCATCTGCAACGCAGCTGGTAGATCGCGCTGTATCGCCAAATTCCAGGTCTGCGCATACCCGATCCTGAAGTTGGGGTCAACGGCGAACGTATTCTCAGTAATCGAGGGACAGGGCTCAAACCCGTTGGCCAGGGTCAGCCGGCACGCGGGGCTATTCTCGACGCTCAAACTCTTCGAGAGGGGCGCCTGCTGGGCCAGGTAAAGCGCGGATGTCTGATACACAGACGTGTCGTCATAAATGCCATACCCGGCGCGCACCACAATGGTGGACGCAGGAATAGGCCGCCAGGAAATCCCCACCCGCGGCTCGAAACCGAGCTTGTCCGGGCGGATCAGCGACGTAGGGTAGTGGCTGCCGGTCAGCGGGCCAATAGGATCGCTCCCCAGCACTGGAGCAACGTCGCTAAACCCGGGAGCAACATCAAGATTCACCAGCCGCCCATAGATTTCCGTGATCGGCTCGCCATAATCCCAGCGAAGCCCGGCGTTGATGGTCAGGTTTGTCAGGACGCGCCAGTCATCCATGACGTATGCGTCGTAGACGGTTTGGCGTAAATATTTATCCGCGTTTCCGAACGCGATGGAGCTGGTATCCGGAACGCCAATGAGGAAGTCCGCCAGGTCAGAGCCGCTGGCCGTAACGCTGTTGGATGTTCCCTGGGTCGCGGCTCCGGTAAAGGTGAAGGTGCCTCGCGGATCCTGCTGAAAAAAATCGTTGTATTGCTGCTTGCGCAGATCGCCGCCTACCGTAATGTTGTGCCGGCCGCGATAGACGCCAACCGATCCGGAAAAGCTATCGGTGCGGTTACGATTGAACGAGCTTTGTTCATCCATGAGCGGCGTAATGCCGCTCGAGAAGGTAAGCGAAGGCGGGCCCCAGTTCGCCGGGTCTTGATTATTGCCCGAGATACCGGCCTCCCCGGAAATGTTTTGCCGGTTTTCAAAATACGGCACGATGTGCGTTCTCAGCCGGCTGAACCGGTAACTGCTGTTGCCGAAAATGTGATGGTTGAAACGATGTGACCAGTTAATGTTGGCGTTGATCCCCAGAGTATCGGTGGTGTCGACGAATTGGAAAAGATTGGTGTTGCCCGCCCGAATGCTCTGGAAGTTGAAGCTCCCGTAAAGCTCGTCTCGGTGGCCGAGCGTCTTATCCAGACGCGAAAGAAGAGCATCCTGATGCTGGCTGTTGAGAACCGGCACCTGGTAATTGTAGAGCGGGTTACCGCTTATGTTGGGCAACGGATAGAGTTGTAACAGTGACTGTGCTTGTGAGCTGACCGGGACCATATTGCCGGGAAAGGGCAGCCCGGTGGCGGGATCATAAACGACGAGCGGCTGGCCAAGTGGGTTGACCAGGCCCGAAAGATCGCCGGTACGCTCTGCCTCAGTCGGCACCAGGCCGGGGTCGGTCGCGGCGGTATGGTCCCGCGCCCACTCATAGGCGACAAAGAAGGTCGGCCCGCGCGGCAGCAGATGTGGAATCCTGAGCGGCCCGCCCAGGGTGACGATGGCCGTGACCCGATTGTAGGAAGGCTTGGGTGTATCAAGTCCGCTCAGCGAGTACGGCCGGGCATCCAGCGCGGAGTTATCTACAATGGCAGCAAAGCCGCCGTTGTAGAGCGCTCGACTGTTAGACCTGCGGTTACCAAATGCCTGATCGAGCGAATAACGTGACGTCGCTGCGTTATTTACGCTCCCGTTGACCAGAAAGCCATCCGAAGACTGTTGGTTTGCTTCCTCAGCCGGCTTCGGCAGTTCCGGGGCATTCTCATTTGCGGCAGCAGACGAGGTAGGTGCTTTAGGCTTGGCGCTGAGTGAGGGTACGGGAGCAGGCGGAAGCTTGGTGAGTTTCGTGATCTGGTCAAGTGGAAGCAGTGTCAGCTCCCACTTGCCGGGGACAGTGGCCGGGGAAATAGTAACATCTGCGGTGGCAGTGGAGAAACACAGCATTTCGACTTCGATCTTCGCTGGCCCGTCGGACAGGTCAGGAAAAGTGTAGAGACCTCCCTGGTCCGTGACAGCGATCGCCTTCTTCGTCCCTTGTGTAACCGTCACGGTAGCGCCAGGAAGAGGCAACCCGCCAAACGTAACCTGGCCGCGATACTCCGAGGCCGCGGCTATGCAGGGGAATGCTATCGCGGCAAACAGCCAAACCAGGTAGAACACTCTTCGCGCTTGCCGCCAGGCCATATGCGGTTTCCGAGGGGGTGTCAGTTTTCCGAAGGCTTCTCGACATGATCGATGACGATCACGTCATCCGGAAACTTTCCGGGTGCCATTCTTAAGCCGATTTGCTCCTGCATCGCCGTGTACAGGTTGGGTGGGGCTTTCGGGTCGTCGGGCGGCGGCGGAACGACTGCTCCGGTGCCTCGGAATTGTCCGAACTGCGATTCATCCGGAGTCCATTTCAGCTGGAAGTCGTATCTGCCCTTGAGCTCGGTTTCATCGACCACCGGTTTGTCCATCACTCCGGATTGCATCCAGGTGGCAAAATCGGTCATGGTCTGGTTCCTCACCGTGAGATCGCCCAGCGCCCGGAAGAAAAAGGCGGAGGGATCGTTCTCGGCAGAGGTGCTCTTTTCCATTTTGGGTCCACCGCTCGCCACCCTGATGACGTAAACCGAAAGCTCCCTCTTATCGTGGTGAAACTTCAATTGGAAGCGATCTGTCAGCAGCTTTTGCACCATAGCCTGCATTTGTTTTTGATTGGGACGGCCCGGAGCGTCGGGCTTGGCCTCAATGTCAAAGAGATCGGTGCCGGACCAGGCGGGTGCATCGACCAGCTGTTTGGCATGCAGTCCATAAGCAAAGGCAACCAGATCGTTCAGATTAGTGTTGCGGGTGACGAAATGACCCGCCCGAAATCCAAACCCCTTGCCGCGCTGATCGGGAGCGCTCGGCTTGATGGTAGCCACCTCAAAGCTGGGGTTGGCGTTCGCGTCCATCGGCAGAACGGGCGGTTCCGGCGGCGGGATCGTCCATTCCGTCTCCGGCGTGGCGCGGGTCAGCGTAAGAGGCAGCGGTGCTCCCTGGGTCCAGGTGCCGGTGATCGTCTTGCCGTCTCCACTTAGTTTGCCCTCGTACGTACCGCCAATCGCCTTGACCGAAAAATTTACCGTGCTGCCATCAAGGGTGACTTTATCTACAGGAATGCCGTTGCCGCCCTGGTCGATGCTGTATGTAACCGCCTTATACCCGCCGTCATCCGCCTTCGTGATCTTGAAGACCACGCGCAGGTCTTTACCGGCATGCAACGTGCCCTGCCAGGTATCGGCAATGGTCTGGGTTTTATTGTCAGTAGGGGACTGAGCCCGGCTTTGTGCCGCATCTACCAGGACGAATAAGGCTACCGCGCCAACGGTCAACCATCCGGCCACACTCAGCAAGAGCTCAATAGTGAAATGCAGTCTGCGCACACGGTTAGTCATGATCCGGGAATCCTCGCTTGAGATCGGCCCCTGGCAACTCCGGACTGTCAGTTAACGCATGTAAGGCAAAAGCTGCATATAAGACGTTTCGAATCGTCAAATCTGCTCAGCGGCAGAATTATATTTGTTGCTACGCTAGTCTGTCGTTAAAGTTCCCTCACCATAGGTTTTGACAGCGCGGATTAGTCGTTTCCTTTCGCGCTGCTAATTTTCCGAAGGTGTCTCGACGTGATCAATGACCAGGACCTCCACGGGGCCCTTTTGTGATTCCAGTTTCAGCCCAAGCTGTTCCTGAATCGCCGAGAAAATGGAAGGTCCGGAAGCATCTGTCGAGCCCCCGGCGCCAGGCCCTTGCAGGCCAGGCTCAGGTGCTCCAGGCATTGCGGAACCATTTCTATCTGGCGTCCACTGCAAAGTGAGGTCGTATTTGCCCGTGAGGCCAGTCTTGTCTTGAACCGTGCTCCCCAATTGTTGGGTTAGGACCCGCGCTAAAGACGACAAAGGAAGCCCTTGACCCGTAAGCTGACCAGGTCGCATAAGCATCATGCCCGGCCCTCCGCCCTGGCCGTTGAAGTCCTTGAGTCCGTTCGGGTACGTGTCTCCGGGCTTTGCTTCATGCAGTTTCGGGCCACCCTTCGCGATAACCAGCGTTAATACCGGAAGGTCTCTTACTTCAGTGTGGACTTTTAATTGAAAGCGGTCCGCGAGAAGGGGTTGAAGCATGAGCCTACGCTGATCAGAACTAAGATTGTGCAACGCATCGGTATCCGAGCTGCTCACTTTCGCCTCTATATCGTATCGCGCAGAACCGAGCCAGCTGGGTGCTCCTACGATCTGATTGTCTTCGATTCCATAAGCCTGTTGAATAAGCACCTTCAACGCGATATTGCTTGCACTGAACCCCACAGGCGTGGTGCGAAGCATGGTCATATCTGTGCCAGACTTGTCTGGTTTGATCGAGGCCACCTCGAACGCAGGGATCTTGGAAGCAGTGCCTACAACCGGCGACCCAGGCTGGATTTGCGGTTCTTGTATCATGCCAAATACGACCGGCCCGGCTGCCGCCATTGCTCCAGCGGCGATGAGCAAGAGCTTCTTGCCCCGGTCCAGTTTGAGCGCAACCGGCTTATGCATGATATCCACGATCCGCTTCTTGAGATCAGCACCGGTAACTCCGGAGATACAAGCCAGCGGTGATCCCACACTGAACTCGCAGGTCTTCAGAATGCTCTCGGCGTAGACATGCGGTGGATTGCCTAACTGCAACACCTTTTCGTCGCAAGCCCGTTCGCGCTCCTCCATGAGCCGCGCTCCCAACCACCAAACCAGGGGGTGAAACCAGAAGATGGCCTCCACCACCATATGCATCGCCGCAGCAAGATTGTCGCGACGGCGCACGTGGCATACCTCATGAGCGATAATCGCCTCGAGATGCGCATCCGTAAGGTGTTCGGAGATTCCCGCCGGCCATACCAGAGCCGGCCGAACGATGCCGAAGATCCCCGGCTCCAGTGAATCCCGTGAGAGCAAGAACAGGATCGGCGTTCGCACTCCTGCGATCTGCTCCAGGCGTCGCAGTGCATCCACTTCCGGCCCTTGTGATACGGCCACTGCACCCCGCATCACCGCAGCAGAGACTCGCCACCAGCGCCAACCCCACACGCTGAGGGTCGCGATAAAACCGCACAACCACACGGCGGTGAGAAGTCCTTGTAGCCAGGGGAGGAGATGGGCAGGACTCGACGCGTCTGCACCCGGTACGACGGGAGCCACGGTCTGGGTAAAGGGCTGGCCGAAGTCTTCCACCACGGAATAAAGACCGCTCTGGGTGCTCTCCGAAACGCGCGGTTTGGCCAGATGGCCGCCGAGGCTGATCAACAGCGAAAAAGGTATGAGAAACTTTACCGACGCTGCCAGCCACAGGCGATAGCGAACCCGCGCATGATTTTTTCGTAAAGACAACGTCAGAAATGCGGCCACCACCGCGAACAGCGTCGACTGCCAGAGGTGATTGGCCATTGCTGGCACGATCGCGGTCCACACTGCAGACGAGGAATCTGGGATCATGGCTTTTCCTTCCTCTCCAGCTTGCGTAGCATTTTTTCCGCTTCCTTTACATCCTCCAGGGTGAGCTTTCCCGATTCAACCAGGTGCGCCATCACCGGTTGTGAGCGTCCGCCAAAAAGCGCCAATAAGTCGTCGATAAGTTTACGTTGGGCAGCACTCCGGGAAACTGCGGCGCCGAAGATATGGAAGTTCCCCACCTTCTTCACCCGGCGAACAACACCTTTCACTTCCATTCGGTAAATGGTGGTTTGAATGGTGGTGTACGCCGGCCTGCCCTTGGCCGGAAACGCCTCTTGCACCTCGCGGATGGAGAGGTCGCCTTGCGTCCAAAGCGCCTCCATGATCTGAAACTCTAGCTTTGACAATTTGGGTTCGGCCAATGGCACCCTCCTACGCTCGTAGTATTTTCTACTACAAGTGTATGTTTCTGTCAAAACAGAAATCGCACCCGGGACCCTAGCTCAACGAAAGCGCAACAAACAGCTGAATGTAAGACGTCGATAGGACGGTTTTATTGAACAGCAAGCATTAAATTTGTTGAAAAAGTCCAGACGGATGGGCAGCCTGGTTGCAGCTTCATCTAACCTCTGCCGGCCCGCTCTTTTCCGTGCAATGAACCCCAAACTCGAAGCCGCTGGCCGCGACTAGCCCTAAAACGATTATCTATTCCCCGTCCGTGAGGCGCTCCTTAGGCTGGATGGAAAAGATGGAATTCGAAAGTGAATTTACGCTTACAGGGATTTCCCGCTTACAGCCAGAAGAAAATTCCGGTCCTGTGCACCGCAGCTGCCCTCCACGTTTCCGGATTTTCAGTTGAGTCACGAGCCTCCTCTTGTCATCCTGACCTTAGTGGAGGGACCGGCGGTTGTTGACCCGCCACAATCAGTCCGACGGTACTCGCGTCCCTAGTTAGTTGGTGCCTTTTCTTCAGGTAAAGATGGCTCCTCGGACCTCCGCGCGTCTTCCTCGGCCTTGCGCTTCATCTCGTCGATCCGCTGCTTGAATTCAGGGCTCTCAAAAACTTCGGCTGCCTTTGCCATTTGCCGCTGCGCATCTTCCATCTTTCTCTTGAATTCAGGGTCGCCGAAGATGGCTTTGGACTGCTCCATCTGCCGCTGGGCGTTCTCTATCTGCTGCTTAAACTCGGGACTATCAAAGACAGCAGTCGCCTTTTCCATCTGCCGCTGCGCATCTTCCATTCGCTGCTTGAACTCAGGACTATCGAACACCGCCGTAGCCTTCACCATCTGTCGCTGTGCATCCTCCATCCGTTGCTCGAACTCCGGGTCATCGAGGATCACTCTCCCTTCCGCGAACTTCTTCTGCTCGGCTCTGCTGGGATGTGTAGCATGTCTGGCCGGAGCCGGTTGACTGGAAGGTGCAGGAGACTCAGGCGTCGATACCTCAGGCTGAGCTTGCCCGGTCGCCGAATCGATCGCTGGTGGCGGGGCGCCGTTGGTTTGTTCTGCCATCGTAGGGTTTACGTGAAATATCGCTGCCAGCGAGCCTGTCGCGATCATCACCGCCGCACCGGTCGCCGCCCGGGCAACTCTTGCCCGCATACTCATTTTTGTCGTTTCCATCAGCCGCATGATCCGCTCCTCCAGTGTGTTCTCGTTGAACAGCCCCAAAAACTCCGCCCGACCCGCAATGTCCCGTTCCCCCAGCATGCTGTGCGCCAGCGCCAGCAGGCACTTCGCATACCCAATATCCGATTCCATCTCCTGCGCCGCGATGGCATCGCACACCATCTCTCGTGTCATGCGGATACGTTGTTGTACCGCGTGCACCACCGGATGCCAGACCAGCGGAGAAGCTGCCACTTGGCAGACCAGGTTCATCAGGTAATCCTGCCGCTTCACGTGGGCCAATTCATGGCACAAGGCCGCCCTCACTTCATCTTCCGTAAACCGGGCAAAACCCTCGGGCAACAAAACAATAGGAGCTGTCACACCCACGACCATGGGACTCGACACTTCTTCTGACTCCCGTAGTTGCGGCAACTTGACCCGGAATCGGCTGCTCAAGTCGGCCAACTCTGCCCGGTGCTGAAAAGTCTCCCGCGAATGCCCCACCAAGCTGTGAGCGGCATGCCATGCCCGCGCAATACGAAACAACGCCAGCACCACCGTAGCCAGGTAGATTCTCACCAGCCAGCGCGATACGGTTGCGTTCAGGCTCAAGTCATGTGTTCGAGGAAACAAGGAAGGCGGTTCTTCCCCCGTCGCCACACTCTTTTGTGTAACCATCGCAGTGGCTTGCACTGGTTCGGCCTTTCGCAGGCCGCGCCCCGGCAGCAGCACGGCTAGCCCCAGAACCGCGAGCCATATCCCATGCTGCACGCGGGGGCTCGGCCGGGCCAAACGGACGAACAACCATGCGCCTGCGGCAAGTACGGGAAGTTGCCACAGGGCGTTGACCACATACTCAGCCAGCGCTCGCTCCATCACTCCTCCTTGGGTGGCTGGCTTTCAGCAGCCGCCAACTTTCGCGCAATCCGTGCCAATTCCTCTGCGCTGATCTGCTGTGTATCCACCATCGCCATAAGCAACGCCTCACTCGACCCGCCGAACATACGGGTCACCAGGTCGCTCAACGCGTTGCCGGTTGCCCGTTCCCGGCTAACCACTGGCCGGTAACGATACGCCCGGCCCTCTTGCACCCGCTTTACCTTTTTCTTGCGCAACAGCACGTTCAGCATGGTTTGCACTGTTGTGTATGCCAATTGCGCCTGCAGCTTCGGCTGCACCTCGGCCACGGTG
>Ga0210391_10002805_pt1 | contig 14935 bp, 10 predicted proteins | sample IncBWC12OmetaG_FD_160573 | JGI IMG/M metagenome (GOLD analysis project Ga0210391, IMG submission 160573) | Forest soil microbial communities from Barre Woods Harvard Forest LTER site, Petersham, Massachusetts, United States - Inc-BW-C-12-O ... | reverse complement strand
GAAGATGAAAGATGGACGGACGCTTCTGGCGCACAAGGCGGAGCGACGCACAAGGCGGAGCGACGCACAAGGCGGAGCGGCGCACAAGGAGCACGCGGTGGATCTGGACACGGGTGCGGTGATCGGCGGCGACCCTGCAAGGTGCCGACCAGGGCGACACGAAGACGTGGGAGCAGACGCTGAGCGAAGCGGGGATGGCAGCGAAGCCAAAGGGTTAGATCTCAGACAAGATCCTTGGCGGAATCGCGAAACCGAATAGGCCGCTGGCGGGGCCGCAAACCAGTTACTTCCACCACAGGCGGCTAAGCTGCATTCTCATCACTCGCGGAAACTTGGCGGCCAACTAAATCTTGTCGAAGTCGCTCCATTTGGGCCGCGGCTTCGTTCATCTGCTCGGCATATTCGTGCCCCTGTCGTGGAAGGAAATCTCCGTAATTCTCTAGCAGCAGCCGGGAGTTTGTATTCATGGCAACGAGGTTAGAACGCGCTTGGCCGGAAAGGGCAGATGTCAGTTTTTCTAACTGCAAATCCCGCACGGCCAGCTCAATTCTGCTCTGCGAGCCTTCCTCCGCAAGCAGTCGCAAATGCTGGCGGACCAGCCCGAATAGACCTGCTGCTAGCACCAGCAGGACAGAATTAGAGACAAGGGTTAGGGACAATGCGTGCTTGAGTGCGGCAATCCTCTCGCTGTCGAATCTTGCGTAATTGCCGCTCTCCGCTGCGGAGAGCGAAGACACAATGCGGCGGATCTCATCCATGTAATCCTTGCCTTCATTGGTATCGACGAGCATGAATGAGCGACGGCGATACCCCTGTTGGCGCAAACTTATGGAACGTTCGATCTCAGCCTGCTTTGATCTGGCCAAAACCTCCAACCGCGATTCTAGCGATTGTTCGCGCTGCGTCCGACTAGCGAGCCCTGTACGAAGGCTCGCAAAATCTGTGCCGATCCTCCCCTTCGTCTCCGTGTAGGGCTGCAGGTATGCAGGGTTTCCGGTCAGCAGGTATCCGCGCTGACTTGTTTCCATATCGGTCATGTCTTTCAAAACGCCAGAGAGTTCCGCCTGGATCGCGGAGCTTTCAAGTGTGAGCGCCGCTATTGTCTGCACCCGATTTAAATGGTTGACGGCGAGGTACGCGTTCCACCCAATGAAAGCCAGTAGCGCGGGGATTCCTATTTGCAGCGCAGCTTTTCGGATCATCTAATTTTGCCGCCCTTCACGTGATGTTGAGAGCACCCTCAGTCGTGATTCGACTGGCTTTGCAAATCTCTTCCGCCACCTTGACCGCTGCCTTGCTGCTGTGCACCGGCCCTTCAGCTGACATTACCGAACTGGCAGCCAGAGTAAAAAGCAAAGCATCCTGCTGCGTGTCGAAGTAAAGCACAACTTGATTTGCTGCCATGTGAGTAGCTCCTAGATTGCTATAAGCGGATGATAGGCCGATTCAGCACCAGAATGAGGTTATCTTCTTTGGTGCGCGTGACTATGAAATCTTCCGCTCCCCAGATGAGTGACGCGAATGATGCAGTTTTTCCTGTTGATAAGCGTTGGGGGCTTGTGCCACATGATCGAGGCAGCGGAACGCCACGTGACGCGGTGGCCCAGGTTAGGTGAGGAAACCGCACTGACTGCCAGAAGACTTAACCCAGTGGTGCGCGGATTCAGCGCGCGGAAGCCCCGATTCGAACCGCCTGATGTATTCTCAAGCTGTGTTGGCCGTCGAAGAATATAGGCAGCGTCTCAAAGACCGTGAATCTCTTGTTGCTCACCACGAGAAACTTCACATTCAGATTGGAAACATTCGCCTTGCGCTGGCATTGGCAGCAGCGGGGATGGCCTGGGAATCGATTGGGCGGCATGCGTTCTCGTGTTGGTGGCTGGCTGTGCCAGTGGTCGTGTTCGTGTTCGTCGTGGCTTATCATTCGCGTATTTCGCGAGCACGAGCCACAGCGCAGCGCGGGGCTTCCTTCTACCGGATGGGGATCGCTCGAATCGAGGACCGTTGGGTGGGAACGGGGCAGACGGGCGACCGTTTCAACGATCCGCATCACGTGTATGCAAGCGATCTGGACTTATTTGGTCGAGGCGGGCTGTTTGAACTTCTTTCCACGGCACGCACGCGCATGGGGGAGGAGACCATCGCAAAATGGCTGCTCTCGCCTTCAGCGGTTGACCAAATTGAGGAACGTCACGCTGCGATTAACGAACTACGCGATCAACTCGATCTCCGCGAGGATTTGGCGATACTCGGGGAAGATGCCAGTGTGGGAGTTTATCCCGCAGCGTTGTTGGACTGGGCTGAAGGTCCGAACCATTTGAACCCTGCATGGCTGCAAGGGTTGGCACCGATTCTTGTGATTGCCGCAGTCGTGGGCGCTGTGGCTTGGGGGTATCGGGGAATCGCCACACCCTTCCTCTTGATCGTCTTGATTGAGGCCATTGTAGGCTATCGACTCCGCAAGCCACGGGAAGAAGTCCTGCATGGTTCCGAGAACGCATTTCGCCACTTAAACCTGCTTTCTGGCATTTTGGCACGAATCGAACAGCACACTTTCCGCGCACCTCGCCTCCAATCACTGCAAGCTGAGCTTTCGTCATATCAACTCAAAGGTTCGCGTGCGGTTCGAAGGCTAAGAACTCTGGTTGAGTTAATCGACTCTCGTGAGAACGTGATCGTCCGCATCTTGGATGTTCCTTTCTTGTACTCGGTGCAGGTGGCGTTTGCAGCAGAACGCTGGAGACGGGCTCACGGCCATGCGGTGCGCTCGTGGTTAAGCGTGATTGGCGAAATCGAAGCACTGGTATGCTTGGCCAGCTACAGCTATGAGCATCCCGGCGATCCCTTCCCCGATTTCGTCCAAGGTTCTGCATGCTTCGAGGCTACGGGTATCGGGCATCCGCTGATCCCGGCAGCAACTTGCATTCGTAATGATGTCAGCTTATCTGATGGCAGGCACGTGTTCTTGGTAAGTGGCTCGAACATGTCTGGCAAAAGCACGTTGCTGCGTTCGATTGGAATCAACGCTGTGCTCGCCATGGCTGGGGCTCCCGTGCGGGCGCGGCACCTTCTTATGACTCCTTTGCATATCGGCGCTAGCATCCGGGTAAACGACTCTTTGCAGGAGGGAAGCTCCCGCTTTTACGCTGAGATCACACGACTCCGTAAGCTTTTTGACCTCGCGGGCGGCAATCCGTCGTTGCTCTTCCTGCTGGATGAGCTGTTGCAAGGCACAAATTCAAATGATCGCCGGGTTGGGGCTGAAGGCATCGTCCGTGCTCTGCTTAATCGCGGTGCGATCGGGTTGGTAAGTACCCACGATCTGGCGCTAGCCGACATTGGTGAGTCACTAGACGGGCACCTGTACAACGTCCATTTCCAGGAAGAATTCGAGAACGGAAGGATGCTCTTCGATTACAAGCTGCGAGAAGGTGTTGTTACGAAGAGCAATGGGCTGGCGCTGATGAGGTCGATTGGGCTGGATGTTTGACAAATCGCGCCTGGGGACTAATCCTGAACCTTCTCCTCGATCGATTGCAGAAGCAGTTTCCGAGCTCAATCCCAGAACGCGAGACGATGCTACGAATGTAGGTTCGCGACCGGGCTGGAGCTGGGTCCGTGTGCGGTCTCGGGAGTCACCGCGGAATCGAGTCTCGCAGCTTATAGAGTGCAGCCATCTTCTCCACCACACTCTTCAGGGTTCCGCTGATCAGGTACGTGTTGGTCACGGTGGAGCCGGCCGGATAAGCGGTGTAGCGCACAGAATCAACAATCATGGTGTCGGAATCGAACTCGCCCGTGTCGGTCGGCGGCCCAGGGCAGCTCCACGTGAAGTTGAGAACCAGATAGTCGACCGATCCTGCCTGAGTGGTATTTACCGCGTAAATCCCGATGGCGGTGTTTTCATCGCCAGTGGTTGCAATCACGCCGCCATAGTCGAGAGCAATCTGCACAGCGCCGTTAGAGCATTGGTTTTCGTTAAGTCGAGCCGCTTGCGCATCGTAAGTAAACATCCGATAGAAATTGGCTCGCGCGTAAATCACCGGAATTTCGCGGGCGGTGCCGGAGGCAAGCGCCTTGGGAACCTGCATGAAGGTGGAATAAAGCGCTACTGGACCAAGTCCATTGAAATCAAGTGTCAGGTCTTTGCCGAGCATGACATCGGGCCAGACGACTGGATTGTCAGGTCCGCCGCCAAAACCCGGACATGGCCCCGCCGGCGTCTGGTAGTAGCATTGCTGGGTGCCGTCGGGATCGTATTCGAGGGTGATAGATCGGGTTCTTTGGGTAAGCCCATCGTTCTCGACAAGCCCCAAGGGCGATCCATGGTTCAGGGCCGGCGCGGAATCATTGCTCCAAGTGTCGCCGGCTTCAGTCGGGTTGGCATAATCGAAGGGAAAAATATCTGTCTGAATTTGACGGCCATAATCCCAATTGTTGATGACCTGAGTGCCGTTCCAGGTCCAATGCCAGAGCGAACCACCGGTGACTTCATTGGAGTCGACGGTTATACCGCCTCCGCTGAGACTGAGAAGCTGGGTTCCCCTGTTGTAGTAGCGCTGATAGCCGTAAACGCCCAGCGGTTGGTCGGTGTAGCCTTGTCCGGTTTCGAGTCCAGTGGAATTTCGCAGTGAGTGATGTCCAGTTGATGGATTGTAGGTACGAATCAGTTCCGACGTTCCCGGCTGCTGGGCGACAAAAGGGTATCCCAGAATCTCCTCGACATGGTAGCCCTGAGCCGCACCTTCGTCGGGATTGAGTGACACCATATGATCGCCACCGTTGAACAGGCGATAAAGCGGGACCGTGCCCAGCGCCGGATGATCCTTCATGGGCACATAGAAGATGGCTCCATCGAGCGGGTAGCTGTCGCGCTCTGTGGGGTCAGCGGTGATCGTTCGGTCTCCTCCACCGGTCCGAATGCGCCACAAGACGTTTAACGGTAGGTAGGGACCCACGCTGCCGTGGTAGCTTTTGTCATTGGCCGTCACCCGGACGCCGTGATTTGATGCCTCACGGAGTGACCGGAGCCGCAAGTCCGTCGGCTTGGACACATCGGAACGGTTGGAGGACACAATGCTGGCTGCCTGCGGACTCTGCTGAGCTCTCACAGTCTGGCTGCCAACCATGCCACCCAGCACGAGCCGACCGGCGATCGTGAGCACCGAGGCCAAAAGGCGTGAATCGCTTGTGAATATAATCGTCATTGCAGTATGCAGAAGTTACGCTCCAGTTTAGCCGAGGCGCTCTTCTAGTTTAGTTCGAAACGATCGGAAGAAGCGCGGTGGGCGGCACATCCCAGAAGTTGCCGACATATACCATACTGCCGGTACCCCGTAGGTCCACGCTTCTGCCAGAACTGTTGGTATTGAAAGACGTATTGCCAGTTAGCATGACTCTGTTATTGGTGGTGCCAGTTATAGAGTCATTCAGGAAATTGAACACAGAGTTCTGAACAATAGTGCTTCCCATGGTATTCGCTCCAATGTATATTCCGTGTGCGTGTTGGTTGGATGGCAAGCCCCCGAAGGAGCTGTTTCGCACTATAAGTGAGTTAGTGGGCGCTGCGAAGGAAACAACGTGATAATCCCTGCCATCATTTGCGCCGCCGATGCTGGCTATGTCCACGTTATTTATCTCTACGGAATTGTTGCCCGCGCCGAGCAGCCAACTGCCTAAGCTCCCGTCCGTGCGAAAATCATAGATGAAAAGGCCACTGCCAACGCCAAGGTTGAAACAGGGCGCGCTGCCGGTCGAAGTACCGCCGAACACAACGATGCCGCACTGTGACATCGAACCCGTGAAATTGTTCTGGAACGCATAAATCCCGCCTGAGCTGGTATCTATAAGCGTTCCCATCCCGTCCCACGCCACATCAAAGATCGACCCACCCAGGAGAGCGCCGGAGTCGATGAGAATACCGTAGCGCCAGGAAAAAGTTTCCGTGTTATTCACGACCAGAGTAACGGTTCCTCCGGCAGTAATATGGAAAAGGGCGTTAACGTGGTTGGCCGTGTTGACAGCCGCCTCGCAAGCTGCAGAGAAGCTACAGATATTCAACAGTGGACCCGGAGTGAAGCGGTTGTTGCTGAGCGCCCAGCTATCCCCGGTGTTAGTCAGATTAAAAAGATGATGGTACGCCCACATTGTGGAGTTGGAGATCTTCACATCCCCAGAGCCGCCGCCCGGCGTCGTTGTCATACCATCGAAGGCGTTGATGATAACGATATTGTTAATAACGCCGTGGTTGAATCCCTTACTCCTACCACCGTCGCTGAACAGGGGTGGATAGCGGGTGGTGCCACTCGCCTGATTCGGCCAATAGAAGTTGATGCCAGAAATCTGCCAGCCAGTTTCCAGTCTAAAGGGTGGTACGCTCTCGCTGGTCAGCAAAATGGTAGTGCCGTAATTGCCGGAATTATCCCCCGCCGGAGCTCCCGCGCCCACCATGGCGCAATGGTCGAGCGTGACCGTCGCAGCGCCGGTTAGAAGGATCTGTCCTGCGGGAAGAATTAGCTTTGTCCCAGCAGCACTGCAGGCCGCAGCGGCCGCAGCAAGTGCTACGTCGTCGGAGGAAATGCCGTCGGCCGCAAGTTTCGGGTAAACGTATTTATCGGCGTCCCGAGAACTTGACGGGCTGGCGGTGTTTACCGAAATGATCATTGAGAAAATGACTGCTGCGCTAATACGCACAAAACGTTTCGGACCTGTCTTGTTCATAGCTTCCCTTCATCCGTAAGACGGTAAGTGGCATCATCCTGCGACTAAGGCGCTGAGCGTCGAAATGAGGCTTCCCTTTATTCGTGGACTGTGGTGCGAGATAGCGTTGAGGCTTGTATTTTGTCAGATAAAAACAGAAATGGTTCCCCGACGCCTGACTAAAACCCCGATTCCGTTGTAATGTTGCGTGGTCTTTTGGATATTAGCGGACAGACTTGCCAGGTTGTGCGGTTCCGTATCTGCTCCTGCATCCCACGGTTGCAGCCGTCAACCATGGGGATTCATGATTACATCTCCGGGGAAACGAAACTCAATGGGCTTGCGGGGTCGGGGCACTTATCAGTTCGACAAACATCTTGTTGAATCTCGCAAGATCCAAATCCATCTGGATCTCGACGAGGCGCTCTCCAAGCCCCGGCTTGTCTTTGTCCGTCCACGTCAGCGTGTTTCCGTAGGCCGCACCGTGATCGATATCCACACTCATATACAACGTTTCTCTCCTGGTGATCAGCGTCGGATCGATCCACGCAGCGGCGGCCAGTTCGTCCCACATATAGAAACCGCCCTGATCCTGCATAAAGAACTTCACCGCGTATTGCGCGGCGGCACTGTTACTCTTCTTAATCTCCGCAACCATGGCGTCAGTGATTTTGGTTTTGACCGAGATGTCGACCGGTGTGCAGATGATTTTCTTCCATGGAGCCGCTAACACGCTCTTCGCGGCCTCTGGATCGAACCAGAAATTAAATTCGTGACGCGGGTCGCTCTTGAACTCCGGATCGTCGGTCTGCGGGTTTAAGCTTCCGCCCATGAACACCAAACCTTCGGCCAGTTCGGCAAAATGGGGATCGATTGCATTGGCCAGCGCCAGGTTCGTCATGGGCCCGCCCTCATAAATGGTCACTTCGTGCGGATACTTGTGCACCATGCGAATCAGAAAATGAGCCGCATCCTCGTCGGCCGGTTTGGTAGTTGGCTCACCTTCCAGGAGTCTGGGAATCACGTCGTGCTCGTGCCACCAGCGATCGTCCCAGGCACCGGCGAATGCGACCTTTCCATATATTGCCTGCCACAACTGAGCTCCCTTGCGGCGATGCACGAGTGGAAACACAGCTCCGGGTACGACGGGAATATCGGTGCGGCCAATTAACTCCAGCAATCGCAGAGTATGTGCTACCTCTTCGTCGCGCCACTGATTCCCGCTGACCACAGTGATCCCCAGAACTTCCACCGCAGGAGATTGAATCAAAGTCAGCAGGGTTTGCATATTGCTGCCGCCGGGCCCCGAACAATCCTGGTTGATGATGACTTTGCGACGTTGCTGCGCGAATCCCAGGCTAGTCGCAATCAGAAGGAACAAGATCGTAAGCCGTAGTTTTAAGTTCCTCATCAGAAACCTTCTGCTCCCGTTTCTTCAGTCACGTTGTTCCTCTTCCCATCAGCGGTCTTGCTGTCCGGTACAAAGAGGTCAATCAAAATCGAGATTCCCCATGCGTATTCGGTAAAGGGGCTGAGGTCATAAGTGACTTACAACCAGCGAAACTGGGGCGTTCAATCCGTAAGGGACGTTCCAGTTCCAATCCAGAAAGCTGCAAGGCTCCTCAGGTTCTTCTTATAAGTGCGGGTCACGGTATATTCTCTTCCATCCTTCACGCGAAGCTGGTACTCGCCCGTGGCGCAAGGACGGATCTCTTGTACGAAAGAAGCGTTCACCAACACCGACCGATGAATTCGAACAAATCCATAGGCTTTGAGCTTCTCTGCAATGGTCGAGATCGATTCTCGCAGCAGCGCCGAACCTGTCTCCCGCTGAAGCAAGACATAATTCCCCTCCGCCTGCACCACAACCACATCATGAGGATCAACAAAGAGAATCCTCCCATTACTCTTGATTCCAATCTTGGAGTTTGGCGCTGTCAGCGTCCGCAGATGGGGCATGAACTCCATTAATCTTGCCGCCCGCTCGCTCGCCGTCCTTTGACAGGCGAACTCCAGAGCCTGGTTCACGCGTTCCCTTGAAAAGGGTTTCAGGACGTAGTCGACAGCATGTTTTTCGAAGGCCGCCACTGCATGTTGGGCGTATGCGGTCACCAAAACCACAGAAGGCAACGGTCGCTCGCATTGCTCCAGACGACCCAATAGTTCAAGACCCGACAGCTCCGGCATACTTATGTCGAGCAGCATCACGTCATAATTGTTTTTGGATAGATGCTCCTGAGCCTCGATCGCATCGCAAGCTGAATCGAAACCCTCGACATCGGGCCTGGCAGCCAAAATCTGCGCCAAGGCAGCCCGGGCTAGGGGTTCGTCGTCGACGATGAGAACGCGCATAACCGATCCTCCCCCTCGAGGGCAGTCTGGGTGTCGCGCCCGCGTAAGCCAGCAGGCTGCGAATGCAAGGCCGGCAGGGCCAAACTCACAGTGGCAGTTCGGTCTTGAGCGATGGTGAGATGCAGGCTGGCGTCACCCGAATACAGATATTTCAGACGGGCCTCAGCATTGCGCAATCCCACACCGGTGCCAATGGACGGTTTGCCACCCACGCTGTTGCGCACACGGATGTTCAGGATTCCATCGCCTGCACTCGCCGCGATTTCGATCCACCCTCCCTCGCGTGATGAGGCAGCGCCATGCCGGATTGCATTTTCCACCAGGGGCTGAAGGATCATCTGTGGCACCAGCAACGGACAGGTCTCCGCAGCCACCAACCACTCGATTTGGAGTCGGCTCCCGAAGCGCATCTTCTCCAGATCGAGGTATTCCCCTACAAACTTGAGTTCGTCCTGAAGAGGAACTAGATCCGAACTGTCGCGGTCGAGCGCTGTCCGCAATAGACTCGACAGTTTAATGATCATAGCCTTGGCATTCTTGGCGTCACCGTCCACCAGAGTTGCAATCCCATGCAGAGTATTAAAAAGGAAATGGGGATGGAGTTGCATCTTGAGGGCTTGCAGTTCGCTGGCAGCGAGCGCCTGCTGATACTCATATCTCTCCCGTTCTTCTCTTCGCAGACGTTTCAAGTACTCGTAAGCGTGGGCCGCCACAACGATTGCAATGTAGATGAACATCTGGTCGGCAAATCCGCCTCGAATCATCTCAAGCCACGAATGAAGGGAGCGCGACACATACTTCTGCAGGGCGTCGTCGTAGGGAGGAACAAGCACCCATAGAATGCTCGTATAAAGTAGGACAAAGGGCGCCGCGCCAAGGCTCCAGAGCAGAGCGTAGCGAAAACGACTCTTCGAAAAACTAATGTATTTCCCAACCAGATAAAAAATAGGCGGCGTCCAAAAGGCTAACGCAAAACCTCGAAGCGCCACCCCGACCAGCAGGTCGACCAACCAGGACCAGAGGTTTTGTCGATTGAGTGGTCTGTACTGCAGGCCCATTAGTAGAGCGAACCCGCACCAAAAGGCGATCGACATCAGGTAGGCTCGCGCGATTCCACGGAGGCGGGGCGCCTGCATGCCGCCATTCTACTCCGCACCGCTCGATTCGAGATGCAAAAACACAGAACAAAAACGTTCCCGTTCGGGAGACTCGCCTTCAAATGACCGACTGGACTATCGTACGGTTTTCGGTAGAACTTCTCATGCTGAATTTGCATTTTCATAGGCGAGCCCACGATTCTATCGACCCGTGAACAATCGCTCATCCACACCCGAATCTTGACCACGTATGCCTGTTGCTGGTCTTTGTAGAGTCGGACCTGATTTCTTCCGTTTCGTAATTCTGCTTGAAACTCGAGCATTGCGTGTCGTCGACGGCAGGATGGATGCACACAGTCGCTGAGGGAAAACCATGGCGATGCTCCGAACCTGAGACTTGCCTTCGTGCCTTTCGGGAAGGGATGAACAGGTATTTGCGTCGGCCTTCCCTTCCGGGCCTGGTGTCGGTCCTGTTGCCTAGATGAGCCTCTAATGTCTCTTCGCCTTCGCCATTGCGTGGAATGTCCCAAGTGCCACACCTGCTATCTGATTGGCTTCAGCCCCTATAGGAACGGGTCTTATCTCACGCGCTTTGATGCGTGCTCTCGTGAAGAATACAATCTTTATTGCCTCTGCGATGGAGCCCAGGTGCCGAGCCGCTCGAGATGGTGCGAAGTGAAACCGTGTGAAGTTTCGAAAGCAGCTCATGATCGCGGCTACGGCACACTCGACGAAATTTGGCCCATAAGCCGTCAGCTGCAAGATAAGCGGTGGTTCGACATTACCAAATATGTCCAGGGCTAGGCATAGCCGGCTCGGCGCTATTCCGTTCGCCCCTACATTGCGGCGGCGAAGGGGAAAGTTGTGGGTCAGTCGACACCCGCTCCGGTTGCATGACCTACTTCATCCCACCAATTCTTTCAGTTGACTGCACGACTCCTACTCGCAACTTCACCCCGTCTGAAGTCACCTAGGCTGATTCAAAAAACGATCATTGTCCGTTAGACTGAGTGTTCGCCCGAGGACAAGCACTTGGACAAATTCACTTCGCGTGCGCATCGTCAAATTCTTCTATTTCTGTTTGTACTTGCAATCTCAGCAGTTGCTCAGAGCGTTCCGTCAGAACTGCTCAATGGGCTTAAATGGCGCTTAATTGGCCCGTTCAGAGGCGGCCGAGCGGTTGCCGTGGCCGGAGTGCCCGGCGACTCTACTACTTTTTATTTCGGCGCGGTCAATGGCGGCATCTGGAAAACCAGCGATGCTGGTGTCGTGTGGACACCAATTTTCGATGGCCAACCCGTCGCATCGATTGGCGCCCTCGCGGTTGCACCGTCGGATAGCAACACGATTTATGCCGGAACCGGCGAGTCCGACATTCGCTCTTCTCTCTCCTTCGGCAACGGCGTGTATAAGTCCGTCGATGGCGGTCAAACCTGGCTTCACATGGGACTGGAGGACACGCGTCATATCAGCCGGATGGTTGTCGACCCGCAGGACCCTGATCTCGTCTATGTTGGCGCTCTGGGACATGTCTATGGTCCCAACCAGCAACGTGGCGTTTACAAATCCACCGATGGTGGAAAGCATTGGACCAAGGTTCTCGATCAAGGTCCAGAAATCGGCGCTTCCGATCTGGCAATTTGTTCCGGTCATCCGCAACTCTTGTTTGCCGGCATGTGGCACACCTGGCGTCCTCCGTGGAGCAGCTATGCTCCGATCGATCGGCCCGGTGGCGGTCTTTACCGTTCTCAGGACGCGGGCAAAACCTGGTCTCGACTCAGCGGAACTGGCCTGCCGGAAGGTGATTGGGGACGGGTTGGGGTCGACGTCGCGCCCGATGGCAAACGTGTGTACGCGCTCATTCAAGCCAAGCAGGCGGGCCTCTATCGTTCCGATGACGGGGGCAATACCTGGACGCTTACCAACAACGACCCCCGGCTCACTAGTCGTGCATGGTATTTCAACAGCATCACTATCGACCCGAACAATCCCGATGTGGTCTATATCCCGAATGTCGCTCTCTACCGCTCTGAAGACGGAGGAAAGACCATTTCAATCGTTCGCGGCGCACCCGGCGGGGATGACTATCACCAGATCTGGGTCGATCCCAGAAACTCTTCCAACCTGGTTCTCGGAACGGACCAAGGCACCACCATAAGTCTCGATCGGGGACGCAGCTGGAGTAGCTGGTACAACCAACCCACGGCACAGCTCTACCACGTCACCACCGACAACCGGTTTCCCTACGCGGTTTACGGGACGCAGCAGGATAGCGGGAGCGCCGCTGTTCTGAGCCGCACCGATCACGGCCAGATCACGCCGCGAGACTGGTTCCCAGCCGGGCCGAGCGAGAGCGGATACATGGCGCTCGATCCCAAGGATCCCGATATCATCTATCTGGGCGCGAGTTATGGTGGCGTCGCGCGCTTCGATCGCCGGACAGGTTTGAGCCAGGATGTCACTCCATGGCCGGTGTCAATCTTCGATTCGGAGATCGATCAACGCAAATATCGTGCACCTTGGTCTCCCGTGCTTGTGTTTTCTCAGGTTGATCCGGAGGCGCTTTTTCTGGGCACGCAGTACGTGATGAAAACCGTCGACGGAGGTCTTCACTGGGAAACCATAAGCCCCGACCTCACCGGCTCAACCGCAGTTTCAGCCGAAAAGAAACCGAGTGGCGCGCCCACCGTCGACAATGCCAAGCAGAGAGGCTTTGGGGTTGTCGCCACGATCGCGCCCTCTCCGCTAGACGGTAAATTGATTTGGGCGGGAAGCGATACCGGTCTGATTCAGCTGACCCGCGATGGGGGCAAAAGCTGGAAAAATATTACGCCTAAGGGACTCGGCGACTGGAGCGAAATCTCGCTGATTGAAGCTTCGCACTTTGACCCCGCCGTTGCCTATGCTGCGGTTGATCGCAGCCGGGTCGATGATCCGAGGCCACTGCTCTACCGAACCCGCGATTATGGCGCAACCTGGCAGGCGATCACCGCAGGCATTTCCGCCCCCGCATTCTTGCGCGCAATCCGAGAAGATCCTCAAAGCAAAGGTTTGCTTTTCGCCGGAACCGAGCTTGGGGTTAACGTGTCTTTTGATGACGGCGATCATTGGCAGTCCTTGCAATTGAATCTGCCCGTCAGCTCGGTCCGGGATCTCACGATCCATGGCGATGACCTCGTGATTGCTACGCATGGACGTTCCTTCTGGATTCTCGACAACATTACGCCATTGCGCCAGACATCCGACGCCCGCAGGGCGAAGACGGCTTTCCTTTATCATCCCGCTGCTGCCATCCGTGTGGACAATGATGATTTTGTCGGTACACCGCTGCCCCCCGAGGAACCCACGGCACAAAATCCGCCGAATGGCGCCTCCATCGACTATTTCCTGAAGTCTCCAGCGAGCAGCGTGACGCTTGAGTTTTTCGACGCGCAACACAACCTTGTGCGGAGGCTCTCTTCAGAAGATCAAAACCCAGGGAAGCATTCGACCATTGCCGTGGCAGAGCGCTGGTTCCCCAAGCCGGAAATCCTGGCGAAAACTCCTGGCATGCATCGCTTCATCTGGGATCTTACGTGGGGTGGTTCGGGTGGACCGGTCGCCGATGAAGACGCTGCGTTCCAAAACCCCAGCGGTCCGAAGGCGGTCCCAGGGATCTATCAGGTCCGCCTAACAATTGATGGACAATTTCAGAGCCAACCGCTGGAAGTCGCAATGGACCCGCGCTCGGCCGCCACTCCTGAGGTTCTCCTACAACAGTTGCAGCTCGGGAACCAGATCTTTGCGGAAACCGTGGAAGCGCGTCGCGCGCTGGCGGAGATCGCCTCCGTCCAGAAACAGATTTCGGAACTCCAGCCGATGCTCGAGGAAAAGAACCCGGAACTCAAGTCAGCGCTGGCCGAGATCCAATCCGGAATCACCAAAATTATTACAAGGAAAGACAGCGACCCCCAGGCCACCGCTGGACTGCAGGAAGCATACAAGGACCTTCGATCAGCGCTGCAAGTTGTCGAACGGGGCGACCGTGCTGTGCCCTCGCAGGCAGTCGCCGTCTACAAGGAATCCAGCCCACAAGTAAAAGAGTGCATTGAGGAGTGGGCCACTTTCAAGCGAACTAGGTTAGCTCTGCTTAACCAGCAACTGCGAGAAAAAAGTCTTCCCCCAATCGCGATTTCTCAAACTGAGGAAGAAGTTGAAAGCCTGACGTCACGCTAGATTTACTGCGATTGACGCGAGTCGTGGGACGCACGACAGAGGCGCTTTCTGCGATGTCATACACCGCACTCATTTGCTACGCCTTCGGTTGTCGAATATAGCAGTACCGTCCTATTGAACCGTCGGGTTCTCATCTTCCGGCGCGCCGTGCCGGCGTAGCAACTGCGGCAGGTTCTGCGAGAAAGCCGAACGGGGCAGGACCATGTCGCAACCCACTTCGTGCGCCTTCTGCTTCAGATCGCCCTGCACGTGCGAGAGAAATCCAATGATGGAGGTTCCCTTCTTGAGCTTGCTCTTCAATTTCGGAATCAGCGTGAGCGGCTTGGCGTTGGCATTGTTAAGGTCGAAGATAATGAGCGATGGCTTCTCGTCGCCATTCTGCTGCATGCGTGCGGCAAGGTCTTTGTCGTTCTTGGCAAACTCGACCTTAACGTTGAGTTTGCGGGCCGTCTCCTGAATCTTGGCCGCGAAGAAGAGGTCGTCGACGAAGGCAAAGATCCGCGAGGTTGAATCCTCGCGCAATGCGGGCAAAGGCTCAGGATCGGCAGGGGCAAAGGGCGCGGCAAAACCCG
>Ga0210391_10002803_pt1 | contig 14941 bp, 13 predicted proteins | sample IncBWC12OmetaG_FD_160573 | JGI IMG/M metagenome (GOLD analysis project Ga0210391, IMG submission 160573) | Forest soil microbial communities from Barre Woods Harvard Forest LTER site, Petersham, Massachusetts, United States - Inc-BW-C-12-O ... | reverse complement strand
GCAAACGGGAACCGCCAAAGCAGGCGTGTTTTTTCACCGGTTTTGACGGACTGATTCCCAATTTGGGAAGATTGTACGTGTAACTCATTTACGATCAGCACCTTGGCGCAAAGTTTTTCTGGGGGGAAGAGGGGTTCTACGCCCCTATCAAGCTTCCTTTAGCAACGCCCAGCCAATTCATTACCAACGAGAGTAACAACCAGCCAGTGACCATCCGAAACAACGATAAAATCTGACCCAGTCACCCAGTCAAAGGAGATTTGGGCCCCGATGCTGCAGTACGACGAACTGCTCAAGGAATTTGAGGTAAACGGACGCTCCTCAAAAGGGTCGATGGCTCTGATGGAGCAGGTTGCGCAACGGCTCCACGAAGCCATGACTCGCTACAACTGGGTCGGGTTCTATTTGATGGACACCTCCACTCATGACGCGCTGGTGCTTGGCCCCTACCGCGGCAGCTTTATGCCCACCCTGCGCATTCCGCTGGAGAAAGGATTGTGCGGCGCCGCGGCCAGCTCTGGAAAAACAGTAGTTGTCAATAATGTGAAAACAGATTCACGCTATCTCGGTTCGGACCTGGTGAAAGCGAACATCGTCGTGCCGATCTTCACCAAGAAACGGGTGACGGCTGAGCTGTGCATCGAGAGCTACTTTGCAGACACCTTCACCGCACCCGAGCAGAAATTTATCGAGTCCTGCGCCGCGCTTGTCGGCCGGGCGCTCGAGAAGGACGGCGTGGGCTCAGCGTAGGAAGAGCAACACTCACCGCTGCTTGGTCTTCGGCTTGGGCTTCGAAAGCGGCTTGTAGCGACTATCCAGATAGACGACGGTATTCGGAGCGATCCGATCAGCTCTGTGGCTGGTTGCAACCTTGGGACGACCAACGAGCGGACGGTTCGGGCTGGGTCTATCAACGGTCGCGACTTTCTCGGACCTAGGGCTCGGCGCATTTTCCTTGTCAGGCATTGCGGCGGCCGATGTCGGTGTGAAACTGCCGTCGGAAGCTTTCGCGGTCTGGCGAACACCGAAGGCAAGGAATAAAGCCAGCAGCACTATGGCCGCAAGGGTTAAAGCCGCAGGTACCACCGATTTCCTTTCGATGGCGCGATCGACAAGTTGCGGCTTCCACGTCGGCAGAATTACTGCCGGCCCAGTCAACGGCAAGGCGATGGAGGAGGTCTGACGTGCGAAATAGCTCAGCGGTTCGCCCGGAGTCTGGCGTTCTATTGTCGCTGCAGACTTCGCTTCGGATGGCATGGCTTCGATGGGCAGGCTCTCCAACTCTAAGGACTGGGGAGCCGCGTTAGCAGAGTCAACATCCGCTTCGATATCAGCGACATCCGGGTCAACCTTGATGACCACGGGATTGTCGAGAACGCGAGGCACAACCACTGGTGGTGTGAGAGTGAACTCTTCGATCGGAGCCTTCACGCGATGGACAAATTCAAGCGCGGCGGTGTGCTGGCCTGCATGCGCTTCGAGGCTCGCGACCAACTGGTCGCCGGACTGCCCGTCAACCCGCAATTCGAGGTCAGCAAAGTTATTGGGGATGAAATCGGGTGAAACAATTTCTACCGCATAACCGCGGCCAAGCAGATGAAACGCCAATTCGCGTGCGCAAAGATCGGAATGCGTGATGATTCTGGCCAGAGCCATGACTCTCCTCCCCCCGGAAAATGAGCCGGGTATAGGATGCACAATCGGCTCGCCGCGACTATCTATATTGCTGCAAGACCGTGACGGCGCGGTTTAACGCCGCCGCCAGAACTGCGATCTGTTGCGTGGTCCGGTTTAAATCGCCGCGATCGATCGCTTCATTGACACCCGGGATCACTACCGCCGCGTAGCCTGTGTATTGGCCAGGCGCGTAGATGGCATGATGGTACCATGGCCGGTTGGGCAATCCTTCTGGAATCAGGAGGGCACGCTCGGCCTGCCGCAGCGTGGCGTTGAGGCGATCGGGCGCGGCGGGCAGTTTCCGCTGCTTTTGCAGGATTTTGGCTCCTGCTTCTTGCAGGTGCCGAGCGGCTTCGACCGCTGGTGAGAAATCGGGCGCTTTGTCTCCAAAGTGGTCTTTACCTTTGTTCTTGGCGGCGTCGAGGTAAACCAGAATTTCCTTTCCGTAGGTTTCATAGTCATAGGGCAGAACGTCGACGTCGGACATGCGCAGCACTTCCATGCCGAACATCCGTGCCATCTCCTGCTCATAGAGGAAGTCGGGGTCGCCGAATTTCTTGAACCAGGTGAAATCGTCAAAGGTAGAGTGATAAACGCCGTAATCTCCCGACGAACTCATGTCGGTCGAGGGCACACCGAGATGCTGCAGGAATACGGTGTAGTCGGATCCGCTGCCGAGATCGCCCACCGGGACATCATTTTGCGCGGCGTTCGGCGGCGCGCGGAAGCTGGCTGTCTCCTGCGGGTGATTGGCTTCATTCGGCTGGCTCGTCTTCTTCCACGCGGCGTAGACGGTTCCACCTTGCGGCGAAGGAACCGCCTTCGAAATCTCACGGATGAATTCTTTGAGGGTTGGCGTGCCGGAAGCGCCGAATTTCTTGCCGGCCACGGCTACGTCCATATTGAAATAGGCAGCAGCATTGCCGAGATCCTGCGCGTGATCTTCGCCCCACTCGGTCGAACCGATCAGCCCTTCTTCTTCGGCATCCCAGCTTCCGAAGACGATGGTGCGCTTCGGCTTCCAGCCCGACTTCAGCAGCGCGCCCAGCCCATGTACGCCTTCGAGCATTGACGCGGTGCCACTGTTCGGATCGACCGCTCCGTAGACCCAGGCATCGCGATGGTTGCCCGCCACGACCCACTCGTCGGGCGACGCAGTGCCGCGAATTTTGCCGATCACATCCCAGATGGTGCGGAACTGATAGTCCTGCTTAAGGTGCATCTTGACTTTGGACGGGCCGGGACCGACGTGATAGGTGAAGGGCAGCGCGCCCTGCCACTCGCGGGGCGAGGCTGGACCGCCGAGATGCTCGAGGATGGGCGCGGCGTCCGCGTAAGAAAGAGGAGTGACCGGAATTTTTGGCAACTGCTCGGAGTCGGCGGGAGAGATGCGCTTCGAGTCAGGCAGCGACGGACTGGAGGCGATGCCGGGAGTGGTTGGGTCTCCTGGAAACTGAAACATGTAGCCGATCGATCCGCGCTGCACGCCGGTTGCAGGGCGCCACGGACCCTTTGGATAGGCGTCACCGCGATAGTAGCCGTCATCTTTCGGATCGGAATAAATAATGACGGCGGCGGCGCCGCGCTCCTGTGCGACGAAGGCTTTGACGCCGCGGAAATTTTCTCCGTAGCGGACGATAACGATCTTGCCGCGTACGTCAATATTCATCTGCTTGAGCTTGTCGAAGTCGGCAGGCGAGCCGTAGTTGGCGTAGACGACCTCAGCCTCGGCGTCGCCCGAGGGCGACATGCCGTTGTAGGGAGTGACCACGCGCGGGTCGTCCTGAAAGGGATCCTCGTCGACGTGCTCGCGCTGCGGTCCGTGCATCTCGACGCCTGGCGGCGCGGTCATATCGACGCGAATCTCGGTGGGGTAGTTCATCCACACTTTGTACTCGACGATCTCGGTGTCGAGGCCGGCCTCGCGAAATTTCTGAGCGACGTAGTCGGCGGTGGCCTTGTCTTCAGGCGAGCCGGCGATGTGCGGCGCCTGGGTCAGGATGCGCAGATGTTCTTCGGCGAGTTTCGCGTCGGGCACGGCGAGGAATTTCTTTTCGATTTCCAGTTCGCTGGCAACGTCGCGAAAGCCGCTGATGACCCAGCTTTCGGGCTGCTCATTTCTGTCGGCATCTTTATTTTTGTCTTTATCGCTATTGGCATCGACGGCTCGAAGGTTTGCACCTAGCAGCAGGAAAAACAGGAGGGACGCGGCAAGAAGTTTCATGAAGTTCCTTGAGATGGTTTTCGAAACAGCTGTGATTCTGATTCTTTCGAACGCTGCGGAGCTCGACATCGAATTCCTCCGCAAAACGAAGATTGTATCGCGAGCACGGAGGCGGCTGCCGAACGCGTTACACTAAATAGCGATGACCATCTCTTCAACGGCTCGTTTTTCTGATCGGGTGGAGAATTATATCCGCTACCGCCCAGGATATCCGCCTGAAGTTCTGGGCCTGCTGCGCGCGGAATGCGCCTTGCGTCCAAGTCACATCGTCGCCGACATCGCTTCCGGCACAGGCATGTTCACTCGGCTTCTTCTGGAGAACGGGAATTCCGTGTTTGCCGTCGAGCCCAACGCGGAAATGCGCGAAAGCGGCGTGCACCAGCTGGAATCATACAGGCGTCTCGTGTCCGTGGCCGGAACGGCGGAAGAGACCACGCTCGGCTCGGCTTCGGTCGACTTCGTAACTGCTGCGCAGGCGGCGCACTGGTTCGATCTGCCGCGCGCCCGCGCGGAGTTCCTGCGGATTCTGCGGCCGGGCGGATGGTGCGTGCTGATCTGGAATGAGCGGCTCACCTCATCGACAGCTTTTCTGCGCGAATATGAACGACTTCTGCTGGCCTACGGCACCGACTATGAAGAAGTGCGCCACGAAAAAACTACGGCGATGATCCATGAATTCTTTGCACCCGCGCCGTGCGAGGAGCGTGTTTTCAGCCTGCGGCAGCAATTTGACTACGACGGCGCGGCGGGGCGGCTGTTATCTTCTTCGTACGCGCCGCTTGAGGGTCATCCTCGATATGCCCCGATGATGCAGGAGTTGCGGCGGATGGTTCACGCGCATGCCGTGGACGGGAAGATCGATTTTGAATATAAGACGCGAGTGTATTACGGTCAGTTGTGATTTGTCATCGCTGATTTGCGATTTGTAATCGCAGTACGTTTTCAAATTACCGACCACAAATCACCAATTACAAATTCTCATGTCTGATCCCAAAAGTTTTCACATGTCGCCCGAGGAGTTCCGGCGCCAGGGCCACGCGGTCGTGGACTGGATCGCCGATTACCACTCGCGGATCGAAAGTTTTCCCGTTCTGTCACGCGTACAGCCCGGAGAAGTTCGCGCTCAATTGCCGGCTCACGCGCCGGAACAGGGCGAGGCTTTCGACGCGATTCTTGCCGACATTGACCGCGTCGTACTTCCCGGGATCACGCACTGGCAGTCGCCTAATTTCTACGCGTACTTTCCCGCAAACGCCTCTGGACCGGCGATTCTTGGCGATCTCATTTCTGCCGGACTGGGCGTGCAGGGCATGCTGTGGTCGACCAGTCCGGCGTGCACGGAAGTTGAAACCCACGTGCTCGATTGGCTGGTGCCAATGCTGGGGTTGCCCGACAGATTCCTTTCGACCAATACCGGCGGTGGCGTGATCCAAGACACGGCGTCCAGCGCCACACTCTGCGCGCTTCTCGCCGCTCGCGAGCGCTCGACAAAGTTCGCCAGCAATCACAAAGGCTGCGATGGACGCCTGGTCTCCTACTGTTCTTCCCAAACTCACTCATCCATCGAAAAGGCGGTGAGGATCTCGGGCATGGGTTCCGACAACCTGCGGCAGATGGAAGTGGATCAAAACTTCGCCATGCGGCCCGAAGCGCTCGCACGTCAAATTGAACGCGACCTCGAGGCCGGCCTCACTCCCTGCTTTGTTTGCGTGACGGTGGGAACGACTTCATCGAACGCGATGGACCCGGTGCGCGAGATTGCCCGCATCTGCCGCGAACACAATCTCTGGCTCCACGTCGACTCGGCCATGAGCGGCACCGCTGCGCTTTGCCCCGAGTTCCGCTTCATCCACGATGGGGTGGAGTTCGCCGACAGTTACATCTTCAACCCGCACAAATGGATGTTCACCAACTGCGATTGCAATGTTTTCTACGTCGCCGACCGCAAACACCTTATCCAGACGCTATCGGTGCTGCCAGAGTACCTGCGCAACCAGGCCACCGAATCCGGTGCGGTCATTGATTACCGCGACTGGCATGTTCCCCTTGGCCGCCGCTTTCGCTCGCTAAAACTCTGGTTTGTAATTCGGCACTATGGGATTCAGGGCCTGCAGCATCACGTTCGCGAGCATGTGCGACTGGCGCAGGAATTCGCCGGATGGGTGCGCAACGATTCCCGTTTCGAAATCGCGGCGCCCGCGCTGCTCAATCTAGTCTGCTTTCGGCTGCGATCGGGAGATCATTCCGATCAAGATCAGGCCAATCAAGTTTTGATGGAACGGCTGAACGCCAGCGGTGATCTTTTTCTCACCCATACCAAACTCGATGGCAAATTCACGCTTCGCCTTTGCGTCGGCCAAACCAACACGCAGGCCCGGCACGTGGAGCGCGCGTGGCAGCGCATCGTCGAAGAGACCGCGAGGTTGGGAAATTCCTAAAGCGTCGCGAGGTTGCGGTTCGCGATACAGTGTAAGGAATGCCACGAGAGATTTCAGCGGGTGGGGTTGTACTGCGGGAGATTTCTGGAGTGTGGTACGTAGCCCTGATTGAACCTCACAAGACTGAACCCCACCTGGAAGAAGCGCCGGTTGACGGCGCCAAAGCGGCTGCCTTGCCGCAAAAGTCGCCGCGCAAACGCAGCCGCGCCGTGCTCGCCCTTCCCAAGGGCTTGGTGGATCGGGGCGAAAAGGCGCAAGCGGCGGCAGTGCGCGAAGTGCGGGAGGAAACCGGAATTATCGCCGAGCCGGTCACCAAGCTCGCCGACAATAAGTATGTTTACGTACGGACATGGGGCGACGGCGAACGCGTTTTCAAGATTGTTAGTTTTTATCTGATGCGTTACGTATCAGGAGACATCGATAATCTCGCGCAAGAAATGCGGATCGAAGTGAAGCGGGCACTCTGGGTTCCGCTCAGCGAAGCGGGCAGACAGATTGCCTACAGCAATGAACGCAAGGTGCTGCGCGAGGCCGAGGAATACGTCAAGGCTAAGGGCCTCCTCTCTTAGGAATTTTAGTATCGATCAGGCGCTTCTCCTCCGGCGTAAGCTCTCGCGTCGCGCCCTTCTTCAGATCGCCGAGCACCAGAGGCCCGATCGACACCCTTACTAAACGCAAGACACGAACGTCCAACCCCTCCAGCAAACGCCGAATTTGGCGGTTCTTGCCCTCGTCTAATGTGATTTCCAGCCAGCTATTCTTATCGCCGTGGCGCATCAAGCGCGCCGCCTTAGCGCGCAAATGTTCCCGGCCGGCCCAAGCGGCGCTTCCTGTGACTTCCGCGCCCGCGCATTCGCGAATTATTTTCGCGAGCAGACTATCGTCCGCTACGCAATCGACCTGCACGTGATATTTCTTGTCCAAATGACTGGCAGGGTCGGTGATCCTGGCCGCCCACTCCGAATCATTGGTCAACAGCAACAGGCCTTCGCTGGCCTTATCCAATCGACCGACGGCACCGACCCACGGCCAGCTCGCGCCGAGCAGACCGTAAACTGTCTCGCGTCCTTTTTCGTCAGACGCGGTCGTCACCACGCCCCGCGGCTTATTCATGAGCAGGTAGATCGGCGGCGATTTGCCAAGCCGCAACCCGTCGATCTCAATCTCGTCAACAATACGGCCATTGTGCATTCGCGCCGCCGCTTCAGGGTCTCGAGTGATACGCCGGTTGAGAGTGACACGCCCAGCGCGAATCAAAGTGCTCGCCTGCGAACGCGAACAATAGCCTTGTTTCGAAAGCGCTCGCGCCAAGCCGATGCGTTTTTGCGGAATCACAATCCCTATGCTAAATGGCTGATTGTCTCCCGAGCTCGGCAACCTCGCTCGCTCTCCGCTACACGCACGGTTTTAACGCTACCCACGGCTCCCTCTCGCGCCTATAATGTGGCGATTTCGCAGGCTCGAATTTCGCTGCATCGGAGGCCGTTTGCTCTTGTCGCTTGACACTCGAGAGGTAGGACGCGTCACCGTCGTGCATTGCAAGGGACGAATCATTGGCGGTCGCGAGAGCGAATCTTTGCGCTCGCACATGGCCTGGCTGCTGCACACGCGCCGCTCTTTCGTGCTGCACCTGGGCGAGGTTGGCTTCATCGATAGCAGCGGCCTCGGCACCATGGTCCGCGCCCTGACGAGCACACGCCAGGCGCGCGGAGAGCTGAAGCTCTGCAACCTGCCCGATTTTGTGCGCAGGGTTTTAGAGATGTCGCGCCTCACCAGCGTCTTCGACGTACACGAATCGGAAGAGAAAGCGGTTGAAGCGTTTTACCGCCCCGGTGCTCGCGTAGAAGCACCGGTGCCAAAAGGCCGCAGCGTTTTGTGCCTCGATTCCAACGCCGACGTGCTCGCCTACTTGCGCGAGCTGTTGCACCGCGCCGGATACGACGTCCAGAGCAGCATGCGCGTGGGCGACGCGTTGCTCTTGATGCGCATCACGCATTTCGATCTGTTGCTGGTGGGACCAGACATGACCGTATCTCCCGCAAAACCGCCGGCCTTTCAGAGTGCGTGCGCGCGACTGCCGGTGATCGAATTGGGCAGCGAGTTTTCCGCCAGCGATGCGGGTGAGGCGGGTGCGAGGCTGCTGGAGGCGATCGAAGCTCGGCTCGCGTCGAAGTCGGCGTGACGCGAATTTAAGGCGCTGCCTCCCAAGCCTCGTTCCGAAGCCAGGTACTCCTCAGCGAGCTTGTCTCCTGCGCCGCTGAGGCAGAGCCCTCCCTTCTTTGAAGATGGATTATCATGGTGTTTCCCCCAGAGAGGACAAGATTGCCGATGGTGACGCGAGAAACCCCACCCGCACATGACTTGGGTTCTTTGCGCATCCACGAAGGGCAGCGCAAGGGCGGCAAAGCGGGGAAAGTTCTCGCCATTTTCTTTGGACTGTTGATTATCCTCGGCGGGATTGGAGCGAGCGTCTACGCGTTATTAGACTCGAAGCCAACTGTAGAAGTGGTCACGGCGCGGAAAGCCGTAGGGCCAGGAAGCCGCGAAGCATTGCTGAACGCTACCGGATATGTCACTCCGCGCCAGCGGGCTACGATCGCCGCCAAAATCACAGGCCGCGTGACCGGAGTTTTCTTCGACGAAGGCACGCATGTGCACCAAGGCCAATTGCTCGCCACGCTTGACGATGCCGATGCCCAGAGAGCTCTGGGGTCTGCGAAAGCGGATCGCGACTCCGCCAAAGCGGCCATTGCCGACTACGAAGTGCAACAGAAGAACGCTCGCATCTTGCTCTACCGCACCGAGCAACTTCAAAAAGCCGGCGTGGAACCGCAAGAACAGCTTGATAATGCCCGCACCTCGGTCGAAAGTCTTCAGGCAAAAATTGATTTGGCGAAAGCGCAGGCGGCGGCATCCGAAGCCCGCATCCAGGAGGCGCAGCAAGCGGTTGACAACTGCACGATTCGCGCGCCTTTCGACGGCATCGTTGTGTCCAAGGACGCGCAAGTCGGCGAGATGGTGTCTCCTATCTCCGCGGGCGGCGGCTTCACGCGCACCGGCATCGCCACGATTGTGGATATGAACTCGAATGAAATTGAGGTCGACGTGAACGAGGCTTACATCACGCGAGTCAAGCCTGGGCAGCAGGTCACTGCGATTCTCGATGCTTATCCCGACTGGGAGATTCCGAGCCGCGTGCGCACGATTATTCCCAGCGCGGATCGCCAAAAAGCCACAGTCAAAGTGCGCATTTCATTCCTGAAGCTTGATCCGCGCATCTTGCCCGACATGGGAATCAAAGTGACTTTCCTCGGCGATGAACCATCGAGCAAGGATGTTGCCGACAAGCCCGCGATTCTTATACCTCAAAGCGCGGTGCGCGACGATGCCGGCAAGAAAGTTGTCTTCCTCGTCAAGGGCGATAAGGCAGAGCGGCGTGCTGTGACACTCGGCGGGAATCGGGGCACTGAGATCGAGGCGATGGCTGGTTTGGCGGCTGGTGATTCCGTGATTGTCAATGGACCAGCAAATTTGCACGACGGCGAAAGTGTTCAGATCAAGAAATAAATTGGCGGAGATAGCAAAAACACTCAAGGGAGCAGCGATATGGTGCAAGTCGATGGCACAGGGAAAACTAACAGCCAGATTCAGGTGCGCGGATTGGACAAGACGTACCGGCGGGGAGGCGAAGAAATCCACGTTCTCCAGGGTTTGAATCTCGACGTGGAGAAGGGCGATTTCGTTGCCTTCATGGGACCAAGCGGCTCGGGCAAGACCACGCTGCTGAATTTGCTGGGCGGACTCGACGTGCCCACTCGCGGGAGCATCACGGTCGCGGGCGATGAAATCACGCACATGTCGGCCAGCAAGCTGACCACGTGGCGGGCGCGGCATGTCGGCTTCATCTTTCAGATGTATAACCTCATCCCCGTGCTGACGGCCTTTCAGAATGTCGAACTGCCGCTGCTGTTAACCAGCCTCTCCAAAGCCGATCGCCGCAAGCACGTGGAGACCGCGCTCGGCATTGTCGGATTAGCGGACCGGATGAATCACTACCCGCGCCAACTCTCCGGTGGGCAGGAGCAGCGAGTTGCCATCGCCCGCGCCATCGTTGCCGATCCAACTTTCTTGCTTTGCGACGAGCCGACCGGTGACCTCGACCGCAAGAGCGCGGATGAAATCATGGATCTGATTCACCGTCTGGTGAAGGAGTACAGCAAGACTGTGCTCATGGTCACGCACGATCCGCTGGTCGCGAAGCGCGCCGATCTTACCCTGCACCTCGAAAAAGGCGTACTCGTCGAGGCCGGTGAGTCGCAGGAAGTTCCCGCCGGAGGCGCGGCATGAAATTCCGTGGGCTGATTTTCGCCAATCTCTTTCGCAAGAAACTTCGCCTGATCCTCACGGTCGGTTCCTTCGCAGTTGCGCTCTTTCTCTTTGCTTTCCTCGCCGTGGTGCGTGGAGCGTTTAATCGAGGGGCGGATATCGCGGGTGCGGATCGCCTGGTCACCATCAATCGTGTATCCATCATTAACCCGCTGCCGCTTGCCTATCGCGACAAGATTCAGCGCATCCCGGGAGTCAAGTACGTCACGCATAACAATTGGTTCGGCGGCGTATATCAGGAAGAGAAAAACTTTTTTCCCCAGTTCGTGATCGATGTCGACAATCAACGCCAGGTCATGTCCGAGTTGGTGGTTCCCGATGACGAGTGGCAGAACTTTGTAAAAGATCGTCAAGGCGCGATTGCCGGAGCGAAGACGGCCCAGCGCTTCGGCTGGAAAATAGGCGACCGCATTCCCATCAAGAATGCCGGCTATGGCAACACCGGCACCTGGGAATTCATTCTCGACGGCATCTATCACAGCCAACACGCGGGCGGCGACGAGAGCCAGTTCTGGTTCCAATGGGACTACTTCGAAGAGCGTGTGCCGGAGACCTTCAAGGGCAACGTCGGTTGGTATGTCGTCAGACTCGACAGCCCCGACGACGCCGTGAGAGTAGCGAAAGCGATCGATGACATGGCGGCCAACTCTTCCTTCGAAACGAAAACCGAAACAGAATCCGAGTTCGCCGCCAGTTGGGTCAAGCAATTCGGAAATATCCAATTTCTTATCTTGACCATCGGCACCGTAGTGTTCTTCACCCTGCTTCTTGTCACGGGAAACACCATGGCCATTTCCGTACGCGAGCGCGCCGGCGAACTGGCCGTTCTCAAGGCAATCGGTTTCAGCGATCGCTGGGTCCTCTTCTTTGTGTTGGCCGAATCTCTCATCATTGCGGCGGTTGGCGGTCTTCTCGGCCTCGGGCTTGCTCTACTCGCCATCCCCGCTCTGGGAGCGGCTTTGAATGGGCTGCTGCCCACACTCATCTTGTCCCCTGAAATTCTTTCACTCGGCCTCGCAACCGCTTTAGTGGTTGGAATCGTGAGCGGGCTGCTGCCCGGAATCGGCGCCATGCGAATGCGCGTTGTCAGTGCGTTAAGGAGGGTTTGAAATGGCCATCCCCATCGTCTACAACGTTCGCAGTGTCAAGGCTCGCTGGACGTCTTCCATCGTTGCCGTTCTCGGGATTGCCGGAACGGTCGGCGTGTTTGTGGCGATGCTCTCGCTAGCGCGCGGCTTCAGGGCGACCCTGGTCTCTTCCGGTTCCCCCGACAATGCTATCGTCATGCGCGCCGGGGCAACCTCGGAGATGATGAGCGGAATTAAACTGGAGGACATCAAAATTCTTCAGGATGCGCCCGGCGTCGCCCATGCCTCCGATGCTCCGCTCGTGACCTCTGAAGTCGTGGTGGTCGCGCCTTTCCCTTTACGATCGACCGGAACCGATGCCAACGTTCAAGTTCGCGGCGTCTCTGCCAACGTTTTGACCATTCGCAAAAACGTCAAGATCGCTCAGGGTCGCATGTTTCAGCCGGGGCTAGCGGAATTGATTGTCGGAAAAAACGCGAGCAGCAGCTACTCCGGTTTAACCCTTGGGAACACGGTGAATTTTGGAGGCGGCCACTGGCAGATCGTGGGGATTTTCGACGCCGGCGGCAGTTCCTTCGATTCCGAAGTCTGGTGCGATGCGCGCGTGCTCGACGACGTGTATAAGCGGCCGAGCAATATTTTCCAATCCGCCACCGTGCATCTGAACTCGCCCGACAGCTTTCAGCAGTTCAAGGATGCGGTTACTTCCGACCGCCGCCTCAACTTCGACGTGAGCCGCGAAATCGACTATTACGCCAAACAATCCACCACCATGACTCGCCTGATTACCATTCTCGGCGGACTGGTCGCCTTCGTTATGGCGATTGGCGCCGTTTTTGGCGCGCTCAATACTATGTACTCGGCTGTGGCCGAGCGCGGCCGAGAAATCGCCACCATGCGCGCCCTCGGCTTTGGCGGCGGCGCCGTCGTCTTTTCATTCCTCGTCGAGGCGCTGTTGATTTCGTTCATCGGAGGCGTCATCGGTTGCCTGGCCGTCCTGCCCTTGAACGGCCTCACCACCGGCGCAATGAACTGGCAGACGTTCTCGCATCTCGCCTTCGCCTTCCGCATTACACCGGTGCTGTTGCTCGGCGGCATTATCTTCGCTCTGCTGATGGGTTTGCTCGGAGGCTTGCCTCCGGCAATGCGCGCCGCCTGGCGCCCTGTGGCCGTTGCCCTCCGCGAACTGTAGCCTGGGCAGATCCCACGGGGTTGCGTAATCTTGCAATGCGTAATTTTTCAAAAGGAGCGCTGGAGGGCGCGCCCAGCCCAGCGTTTTACGCACTCTGTCTCACGAGCTCGCGCCCGTCAACCGAAGCGACCACGGAGCAATCGTCGTTGCCATGAAGAAAAATGCCTTCAGAGCTGTGGTCGAGGTCGGCTTCATCATGTTCCTTTTTTATTCCAATCTCCTGATGGGAGAATTCGAGCGCTCGGGCATGGGCAGGAAGAGGGGGATAGTTTGGGCAATCGGAGACATTCTTACCGTCGCCAATTTTGAAATTGCCACCATTGCCGCACTGGCCGGTTATGTCCTTTTTGAATTTCTTCGGAAGAGGTTCTAGGCGAAACGGCTCTGATTCCTGATCGCAAGCTAGGTTTGCCTGTCCACCTCGTCCTAGATGTTTAAAGTGGCGGAACGCGCGCCGGTAGCAGCGCGGTTTCAACGCCACCGTGATGGCGCAGTCCCGGCCTGACTTGCGTCTTGATCCGCTCTTCGACGTTGCGGTGAAGTCGGCCGGGTCTGTGCTTTCCTGCGTGCTGCGATTAGATCGCCAGTGCTGTGCTCGAGTCAGGAGCAAGAATCACGAGCACGAGTCACGGTTTCTGCTTTCTTGTCGCCCATCGTGATCGATCCATAGCGAACCTTCGGCGGCGACAGGCTCACCGGCTGCCCTTCGCTATGGCACCTGGAACTTGACGTTGCTGGAGAGCGTGCCGCTCGGCGTTACCACCTGAACTACGCCGGACGTCGCGCCCTCGGGGACGTTGGTCGTGATTTCCGAACTCGATACAACCTTGAACGTAGCCTCCATGCCATTAAATGTGACGCTCGTCGCACCCGTCAGATCCGTTCCCAGAATCTTGACGGCCGCTTTAACCTTGCCGGACGTCGGCAGCGTTTTTACAAACGGGCCGAGACCCATGTCCAGGCTGAAGATCGTGCCGCCGCAGGTGATGGTACAGCTCGGCCACTCAGTACCGCCCACCTGCATTGTCCCGTAGAGGGTGCCATCGGTATCCTGCATCAGCGTGCCGCCGCCGTTCGGGCCAGATCCGTCCGTGCCATCGAAGCTGTGCAGTGTGGTCAGCGTTCCGCTGGGGGTGATTTGGAAGATTGTTCCCTGGCCGTTGACTCCGCCTTGCCACGTTATCCCGTAGAAATTCCCGTCGGTAGCTAGATAAATGTTCGTGGGTTCTGAGCCGTCCGCGCAATGATTCAGGCTGCAGAAGTTGTAAAGGTAGGTCACTTCTCCGCTTGAGGTGGCGGTGAAAAAGGTGCCTCCGGCGCCGTAAGTGCCAGTACCGCCGGCAGAGGTTGTGCCGTAGAAATTCCCGTCCGCACCCTGGATCAGCGCCGAGCTTGGGGGAGTGTAACCCGGAAAGCTGTACAGCGTAGTAAAGGTCCCGGTCGGAGTGATTTTGAAGATTGTGCCATAACCATCGTTGACGCCGTCAGTTCCGCCCCCCGATGTGGTCCCGTACAGGTTCCCATCGCTGCCTTGAACCAGGGCATAGGCAGGGTCTTGGCCATCTGTGCAGGCGCTATTTTCGACGACGGCGCAAAAGGAGTGCAGCGTGGTCTCCTTGCCGCTCACGGTCACCTTGAAGATCGATCCACAAGTACCGAAACAGTTGTTGTAGATGCCCCCGTCGTTGGTTCCGTAGAAGGCTCCGTTACTAGCTTGAATCACTGGTGCATGGGAGGGGGCGTTTCCGGTGTATAGAATTTTCATCTTGGCGGCCGGGGTGATTTGCCAGACGTTACTATTGTTGTCTACGCCGTAGAAGTCTCCGTTGTTGCCGAGAGCCACATTCGCATAGGGTGTCCCGCCGTCCTGGCATGGTCCGGCGGCGAAAAAGTCGCAGATCATCGTCAGCTTGCCGCTGGTGCTAATTTTGAAAAA
>Ga0210391_10002802_pt1 | contig 14943 bp, 12 predicted proteins | sample IncBWC12OmetaG_FD_160573 | JGI IMG/M metagenome (GOLD analysis project Ga0210391, IMG submission 160573) | Forest soil microbial communities from Barre Woods Harvard Forest LTER site, Petersham, Massachusetts, United States - Inc-BW-C-12-O ... | reverse complement strand
ATTGGATATTGATATTACTCCAGTATTCAGGGAAAAGGTTTTGCGCGAGCTAGAAATAACCGATTATCATTCGGGTCCACAAAGTGAGAACTTGAACGGTGGAGCTGATATGTGGATTTTTAGGAAACATATAAAAGGACAAGAAATATATATAAAAGTTACGCTTGGATTTCCAGGAGCACAGGTGATTTGCATTTCATTTCATATTGCAGAACATCCTATGAGGTCTACAAAAATATAGATTATGAAAAGTCCCTTTACAGGCGGTATTGCCGAATTAAAGAAAGAATCCAGGGTCCTGGAATATAGAAAGGATCAGTTTGAAATTTTGTACCATTATTATAAGTGTGTAGATACCGGTGAGCAATTTACCACAACAGAAATCGATACATTGAATATAAACCAGGTACATAATAAATATCGCGCGAAATATGGTATTCCTTTTATTGACGAAATCAAAGCAATTCGTGAAAAATATGATTTGAGTGCAGCAAAAATGAGTGAAGTTCTCGGGCTCGGCGTGAACATCTACCGTAATTATGAAGGAGGGGAAATGCCCAGCGTTGCGACTGGGCGACTTATTCGGCTGGCAGAAATGCCCAATGAATTCAGAAAGCTACTCGAACTCAGCAAGAATGTATTGGAGCCGATTGAATATGAACGCGTCAAAAGGAAGGTGGATCATTCGGCTCAAGGACGGACAAATTTAGAAGACTTAATTAAAGGTTTATGGTTTGACTCCCGCCTTCCCAATATTTATAATGGGTACCGAGTACCCAACTTGAAAAGGATCGGAGCAATGATGCATTATTTTGCTAAGGAGAATATGCCATTCTTAACTGCATTAAACAAGCTAATGTTTTATGCTGATTTTTGCCATTTCAATCATTATGGTTATGGAATTAGTGGGATTTATTACAAGGCTTTACCAAAAGGGCCTGTTCCTAATAATTATGGGATCATTTATAACTATGTCGCAAACGAAGGAATAGTAAAAACCGAAGAGGTCAATTTCGGCGACTATGTAGGAGATCGGTTCGTTACTGAAGGTGTAGAAATCGCAATTTTGGACGATAATATATTTAGCGAAACCGAATTAACAACACTGAAAATGGTATCCAATAAGTTCAAGGGCCTGACGACAAAAAAAATCGTGGATATTAGCCATGAAGAGCTTGCTTGGCTTGATAACGTGGACGATTGTAACAAGATCAGCTTTGAATATGCATTTCATCTAAAATACATTGTTTGATTACTCAAAGATAGGTTCAAGCAATAATAAAATTTAATATCGATACATATGAGAAATAAAAAATCTACCCCACTTACTGACAATCAATATCTCAGACTGGAATTACTTCTATCACAAAGACCGCCTAGGGTTAAAGCCTTTAAAGTAACGGGAATACTATCAAGCAAACAGGTTGTAAAAATAATGTGCATTTTGGCATTTTCTCTAATTCTTTGGTTATCTATTGTTAGTATAATCAAAAATCAATGATTTATAATAATCGGTTTTTGTCACGTTATAAAACCAAAGTTATGAGCAACAATCGAATCTTTATCGAAAGAAGAGACGACCAAAGGGATTATGCAATTCGACGTCCCAACTCGGAGCGTGCAAGCGATGTCCTTCCAACACAACAGGAAGCGATTGATCGAGCTCGCCAAATTGATCCTACAGCAATCATTCTCGTTGAAAGGGTACGCCATACAGATATTGGAAAACCCGACCAATGGCGAAAACCGTAATGCAATCAATGACTTTAGTGCCCATTCAGAAGTCTAACTGGATGGGCACTTCTGTTATAAGCATTTTGTCAAATCGAACCTTTAAAATTCATGTTCAGTAACATTGTTTTAAGACCAAATAGCAGTCATCTCATGGCCTTTGATGGAGGTCAACTTATTGAGTCCTTACATTGCAATGAAACAATAATCCAATGGGCTTAACTAAATCCGAGATATTCGATAAATACAATCTCAGATTGCACCTATGAGGCAGAGCTTTTTTTGCCCAACCACATATTATTTCGCATCATTTATAGCCGCCACCGCATCATCAGCTGCTTTTGCCGATTCACTATCATTAAGTTTGGAGCGCGCCGATTTAATATTGCCGAGGGCAGTAATTACAAATGAGGATATGCCGAGTTGTTTGGTTTTTATTCCAAAGTCTTTAATGGCGCCAATCCCCTGTTGAGCCAATTCAGGACTTTCCACATGGCCTATCATTGCGGCAAATGAGCCTCTGATCATGTTGAATTTTTGCTCAAAGTCCGCTTTATTATACTCGCCAAAAACAAAGGGCCATTGTTCGTTGCCGCCGCTGGTTGCATAAACCATAATGATCGATTGCGTAAGCCCGCCTTCGTTATCTTTTTCAAAACCCTTTGCTAATGTTAACGCTTGAGCGGGGTCCAACTGATCAATAGCAGCCAGTGCAGCACCCTGGATAGCATACGACTGGCTGGTGATGGCCGACGTATACAAACCAATATTGGCTTGTATTTTTAATTGGCCCAATGCATTAATGGCTGCCGCGCGGGCGAGTGTATTGTCATCAGTTTGCGCCGATGTCATTAAAATCGGTAAGGCGGCACTACGGATAGTGTCATTTTTCATATCCAAAGCACGGATAGCCTTAATGCGCAGACCATAATATTTATCCTTCAATGCAGCAATCAACACTTTTTGTGCTCCGGGGTTCGTCTGGCTGGCGGCGGCTGCATCAATGGCTTCAGAACGATCCAGATACAATGGCGCGTTAAAATATTGAAAAACAAATTCGTCTAAACTTTTATTGTCCTTTTTTTGGGCAAGTAATACTTTATCACCGTCAACGTTTACCAGATCGGGCTTTCCAGCAAGCTGGAAGGTAAGCGTGTCCGATTTATCGTTCATCCACACATTACGGCGTTCACTTTTACCGCCTGCATATATATCAACCGCAACGGGGAGCTTAAATATCTGCCCGTTTTGCGTTTGCGACAAGTAAACACTTTCAGTTTTGGTGGCATCGTGCCATTCATAGCTAATGGATAATATAGGATGCCCGGCGCCGTAATACCATTGGTTGAAAAACCAGTTTAAATCAAGGCCGCTTGCTTCTTCAAGTGCCAAACGTAATTGCGGGACTTCAGCATTCTTAAAGGCGTTGGTTTTAAGATAAATGTTCAGGCCTTTAAAAAAGGCTGAATCACCCAAGTAATTGCGCAGCATATTTAAAATGCGGCCACCTTTTGAATAGGTCACAACGTCAAACATATCTTCCTTATCGTCGTAATAAAAACGGACAAGATTCTTCTTGTCGGCGTCGGGTATGTTCATGTAAATCCGAGCTTCATTGTAGCTAAGTGCATCACCTTCATCCTTACCATATTTATGTTCAGCCCACAACATCTCACTGAAATTGGCAAATGATTCGTTTAAGGTCACGTTACTCCAGCTTTCGCAGGTTACAAGATCGCCAAACCATTGATGAAACAGTTCGTGCGCAATAGTCCTTCGGCCATCATTATAAAAAGCATCAAGTAATTCCCGTGGGTTTTCCTGCACATATTCGCCGTGCAGAGTTGCGGTGGTATTTTCCATAGCGCCGCCTAGAAAATCGCGCACTACAATCTGCGAATATTTGTTCCACGCAAAGGGATAGTCCAGCGTTTTGGAATAAAATTCAATTATCTCGGGCGTCATTCCAAAGATTTGTTTTGCGTAAGGCGCATATTTTGGCTCCAGGTAATAGTCAACCTCCTTGCCGCGCCAGTGGTCATGGTAGATTTTAAAGTCACCTACTGCCATCATAAACAGATAGGGAGCGTGTGGTAGTTCCATTTTCCAGTCATCGGTACGGGTGCCATCCCTGTTCAGCTTTTGCGATACCAGCCTACCGTTGGACAAGCTTACGTATTTGGCAGGTACGGTCATTAATATCTCATCGGTGGTTTTTTGGTCGGGTTTATCAATAGTCGGAAACCACACTGACGAACCTTCAGGTTCGCCCTGGGTCCATATCTGTACTGGCTTACCTTTTTCGCTGCTGTCGGGATTTATGAAATACAAACCTTTTGCATCGTTGAATACACTGCTTCCCTTAACCTTCAACTGGTTGGGTTTCGATGTGTAATCGATAAAAATGGTATAGGTCTCGTTGTTATGATACACCTTATCCAAGTGGATATTGACCGTTAGGCTGTCGTCATAGGAGTATTTTAAAGGGATAGCTTTGCCGTTTTTTATCACCGAGATATTGTTCAGGTCCATGCCTTTGGCGTCCAGCCTCAGGCTGTCGGTGGGGTAAAAGTGCGGCTTTAATGTCACCCATTCCTTGCCGTACAGGTAGCATTTCTTGTAGTCGAAACGCACGTCCAGTTTGGTGTGCACCAGGTCATTAATTTTTGCAGGGGTGGCCCGGTAGATTTTCATCATCGGGTCGTTGGGTTTATCCGTCATGTCCTGCGCATGAACTCCGGTCAGTGCCATACCGGCCAGGACCGGCAAAATGCCTAATGTCCTAAATGGGTTTAATTGTATCATATGAATTTTTATTGAATGCGTATTGGGAGAAATTTTATTCGTTCTTCAGGTTTTTTACCGGGTTCGCCAATGCTGCCCGTATTGTCTGAGTGCAGATTGTCGATAAGTGTGAATTTCTTAAACTTCAGTCACTGGCATGGTTCAAAAGCTGATCAAAGGTTTCCAAAACCTGATCAAAATTTTATAGACCATAACCGGCCTGAAAATGCCTATTTTTAGCATTTATCACTTTCAAAAGCCATATGAATGATCATGATTTGGTAAAAACGGCTATCCGCCAGATATTTTTGAAAAACGGGTATGATCCCGATGGCTCTCTATCTCAGCGGGATTTAGAATTCATTCGCAACGAGATCGAAGTGAATACCCGTATACTTATCAGCGTATCCACTATCAAGCGCCTCCAAAAGGGCGATTTCGGCCGCATTCCACAGGTGGCGACCCTGAGTGCCTTGTCGGCTTACCTTGGGTTCAGGAACTGGCAGGATTTTAAAGCTGCTGCACGGAATGGAATGGGTGAGCGTACCGTACCTGAGCTGACGGACGCAAAGCAAAGAGCCGATAAACGGACAAGGTCTATTTCATGGAAATTGGTGTTAGTTGTATCCGTGGTGCTACTCACTGCAATTGTCTTCGGTTTTTTTAATCATAGGAATAAGCCAAATTTGCAAAACTCGTTACCCTATTTCAGCGCAAGGAAAATTACAGGAAATGCGATCCCCAACACGGTTGTCTTTTCCTACGACCTCGCGAACATTCAAGCGGATAGTTTCTTTATTCAGCCAAGCTGGGACAAACGCAGGAAGGTGCAGATAGATAAGAAGGGGCATTTTCTTACGGATATTTATTATGAACCTGGATACCATGTCGCAAAACTAATCGCAAATGACTCTGTTCTGAAAACGATCGATGTTAGTATACCTACAGATGCCTGGATGGTTTATACAAGCAGTTTGGCAGGAAACAAGTTGCCGCAATATATAAAAAGCGGTAAGACCCTTGCTGACGTTAGCGGATCGTTTACTGACAATGTGCTGCAAAAGAACCATATCAGTGTTGATGAGAATACTATATTTGAATGTTCCTATTTTCCGCACATTTTGATCAGCAATGGCGATAATTTTACCTGTAATATGCGGGTCCGCCTAACTAATCTCCGGTCGGCGCAGTGTCCTTTTTTGATGTTCGAGGTTTTCTGTCAGAGAAAATTTATGTATTTCAATATCCCGAATAAAGGCTGCTCCAATCGAGCAAGTGCCGAATTTGGCGACCATGTTCCAGGTAGAAATACGACCGACCTGCCATCTCTGTATTTTGAACTTCAGCAGTGGAATGATATTGGCTTGCAGGTAAAGGATAAGAAGGTTGCCTTTTCGATTAATGGCCGAAAGGTTTTTGAAACGACCTATAATTATTCCTACGGAAAAATCGCAGGAATGAGTATTATCAGTAATGGTTTTTATGACCTCAAGTCCATTGACCTGGAAGGTCTGGATGGGAAGGGTATATCCGAAAATGGTTTTATTCCCTAATGACATCCCATTAATCTTTCGACTGTAGCCCCAGCGTACACCGAACCGCAACTAATAAATGATTTTCAGGTAAGTATAAGAAATCAGCTTGAAATAATCTTGGCGAATTCTAACCAGGTTATCCCCGCTTAATTGCGTGATCTCCAAAAACATTACTCAAAGAAAAAACCGCCCAAAGGGCGGTTTTTGGGGAGATATTGCTTGAGGTCCCGAACGTACGATTTTCGAACCGCTTTATGATGGATTTGAAACGACTGGCTATATTGTAGTAATCGGCGACTATAACATTAAAACTATCTGGCGCTTAGTTATAAGCTCTACACTTGGCACGAAAACATCGCCTTGTCACGTTTTTTGTCACGAAAAGCAGATTTTGTCACATATTTTGTCACGAAAAGCTTAATTTTGTCACGAAAAAATACTCTTGTGGCAAAAAAGGTAGATGAAGAAAGGAATCTTGCAATGCTTAAAGCAGTCTTGGCGGGCTTCTCCAAGGGCGCACCCATCCAAGAAATACATACGCAGTATGGCACTGGGATGGGCAGACGTACCTTGATACGGAGGTTGAATTCCCTCCGAGAACAGGGCATCGTCCGCACAACTGGAAAGGGGAGGGCGACTCTATATCACCTCCAGCAAGTGGCCGAGGTTGCTGCCGAACCCAAGACTACACCGATTATCCCGTTATCAATTAAGGCGCAGGAGGTACAAAAACTTGTACAAGTTCCCCACGATCAGCGCCCTCCGAAAGCCTATGAGGCCGGTTTCTTAAGACGGTATAAGCCCAATTCCAGTTTCTACCTCACCGCCGAAGAGCGGTCCAGGTTGCATGATCTGGGACATACGGCACAACAAGATCAACCGGCAGGCACCTATGTCCGTCAAATACTGCAGCGTCTACTCATTGACCTGTCCTGGAACTCCAGTCGGCTGGAAGGCAATACTTACAGCCTCCTGGATACTCAGCGCCTCCTTTCACAGGGACAACAAGCCGATCATAAGAGTGCTGCCGATGCCCAAATGATCCTCAATCACAAAGACGCCATTGAATTCCTGGTAGAATCGGCACAGGATATAGATTTCAACCGGTACACGATCACAAGCCTGCATGCCCTGCTTTCCAACAACCTGTTATCTGATGCCGCTGCGTCAGGGCGGCTCAGGAACTTCCCAGTCGGCATCGGCCGTTCTACCTATACACCGTTAAGCATACCCCAACAAATAGAGGAATACTTCGACCTGATGCTCGAAAAGGCTCGACAGATAGAGGACCCTTTCGAGCAGGCTTTTTTTATCATGGTTCAGCTTCCCTATCTGCAACCATTTGAAGATGTGAACAAGCGGGTGTCACGGCTGGCAGCTAATATTCCGTTAAATAAACACAACCTTGCGCCACTGTCCTTTGTCGATGTCCCCCAGGATCTCTATGTCCAAGGGTTGTTGGCGGTGTACGAATTTACCCGTGTTGACCTCCTGAAAGATGTATTTCTATGGGCCTACGAGCGCTCTGCCAAGCGATATGCCCAAGTACGGCAAACGTTGGGGGAACCCGATCCGTTTCGGCTGAAGTATCGGGATGAGATTCGAACCTTAATAGCGGAGGTAGTCAACAACGGTTGGGTACAAGCAGAGGCGCAGGGACAAATTGTTGCGTATGCCCGGCAGTTGCCCGACACCGATCGGGCCAGGTTTATCGAGGTGGTGGAAACGGAACTCCTCAGCCTACATGAAGGTAATTTTGCCCGGTATCGAATCCTACCGTCCAAATTTGCGGCATGGGAACAGGTCTGGAAGGTTTGACAGAGTTGATTCTACGGTACGCACTCAATTAACTGCATCTTATCTACAGCGCACTAACTGTGTCATTCAAGTAGATTAAAAAGCAATCAATCCAAAAAATATTTATTGCTACTCCTCAATTGAAAACTGCACATAAACTTAAATAGGAATAATCCATTTATCATTTCCGATCTTTTGATCACAGATATAGATGTTGAACCTCAAGATGTTGCCACCCCCCCATTACGTTACTTAAGGATTTATTCATCTAATTCATTTGTTGGATGAATTTGAACTTGGCCCAACAAATGGCCAAAAACAAGTAACGCCTGAAAAAGCGCAGAAGATCCTGAAGGAACATGGCACCATCGTTACTTTAGAACAAGCAAAAAGAATCGTGGAATTCCTGAGCCGTCTTGCCGATATCGCTATCGGCGTTTACCTCGATGGCTATACCAGCAAACCTAACGAACATCGAAAAATTCAACTAAATAATAAAAGCATGAACATCAGGAATATACCTCAATAAAAAAACCGCCTTTGGGCGGTTTTTGGGGAGATGTTGCTTGAGGTCACGAGCATACAGTTTTCGAACCACTTTATATTCGATTTGAAACGGATTGCGACAATTTATCAATGATCGGCCATCTGCATCTAATCAGTTTTCAATTATTTATCCGCAATTTCTATGGTCAAATTAAAGAGGCAACTTATTGTATATTTGTACTATGAGTTATCTTTCGACCATACAAGAAAAACTTCGCCAGGCAAAAGTGGATCTGTCTGAAAAATACCATATCAACTCTATTGGTCTGTTTGGTTCCATCGTAAGACCTGATTTTCGCCCCGAAAATGAAGGACCAATTTCCTCAAATTGACTGGCACAGGATTAGGGGATTTAGAAATAAGATCGCCCGACCCGGAAGATCCAGCCCTCGAAAGAAAAAGCCACCGCGATTGTACCACATGAGTTACAAGGATGTGTGACCCTGGTATCCCTAAATTTTCATTCTGATCGAAGCGATTTCACCGGATTGGCCACGGCAGCCTTGATGGAATGGAATCCGACCGTCAGGAAAGTGATCAGGATCGCGGCGCTTGCCGCTAGCGGGAAGACCCACCAGGCGATGATGGTCCGATAGGCAAAACCCTCCAGCCAGCTATGCATGGCGAACCATGCGATGGGGCTGGCAATGAGCAGCGCGATAATGACAAGCCGCAGGAATTCGCGCGACAGCAATCTTACAATGGTCGCGACATTCGCCCCGAGCACCTTGCGGATACCGATCTCTTTTGCGCGTTGGATCGTGCTATAGGCCGCCAGCCCGAGCAGGCCGAGACAGGAAATAAAGATCGCCAGCAGCCCGAAATACAGGAATACCCGTTGGAAGCGATCTTCGGAGGAATACAATTTTTCGAAATCCTGGTCGACAAAGGAATATTGAAAGGGCCGTTGTGGCGCCAATTCTTTCCAGCGTTGTTCCAGGGCGGCCAGGGTTGCAGCGATATGGTCCCCAGTGATGCCCACTGAGATGATGCTATAGAAACCGGGGTTCATCACGCGGAAGCCTATAGGCTGGATAGCCTCCTGCAGTCCACGATAGTGAAAGTCCTTTGCGACGCCCACGATCGTGCCGTCCACCCCCCAGATATTGTATTTCTTGCCCAGCGCCTTGCTCGGGTCTGCATAGCCCAGGCTGCGTGCGGCGGCCTCGTTGATGACGATGGCCTTGGTAGAATCTGTGGAGTAATCCCGGGAGAAGGTGCGGCCCGCCGCCAGTTGGATCCCGTAACGCGGGAAATAATCGAAGTCTACCACATAGAAGTTAAGGTTAATGCCCTGCATCTTGCCACTGGGGTTGGCGATCTGTAAATACCAGTTATCGGGATCGGTGCCCGGTTCGCTGCTGGAAAAGGTCACTCCCTTTACGCCGGGAAGAGCGGCCAGCTCGCGGCGGATACGCTCCTGGTTGGTCTGGACGGCGCTGTCGCCATAGAAATTGATCGCTACGGTCTGGTCTTTTTTGAACCCGAGGTCCTGGCTTTGCATATAGCGCAGCTGGTTATAGACGACAATGATGCCGATGATCAGCACCGTCGAAATGGTGAACTGAAAGACGACCAGCGCCCGGCGCATGTGCAGACCTTTCCCCGAAGCGGCAAAACGACCCTTGAGCACGGCAATGGGATCAAAAGCGGACAAGACGAGCGCGGGATAGACCCCCGCGAGGACGCCGATGCCCATGGAAATGCCGAACAGTTCAAGGATATATTCGCCATTTTCGTCGTTTAGGGGAATGCTCTTGTCCAGCAGCCCGGTGAATACGGGTTGCAGGACGTTGCATAACCCCAGCGCCAGGAAGAAGGCGAACAGGCAAAGGAGGATCGACTCACCAAGGAACTGGAGCGTCAGCTGACTGCGGACCGCACCGATGGCCTTGCGGATACCGACCTCACGCGCGCGTTCGGCCGCACGAGCCGTAGTGAGATTGACAAAATTGATACAGGCGATGACGAGAATAAAGATGGCGACGATGGAAAAGATGGTCACATTGCTCTTGCTGCCTGTTGGTTCGCCCACGCCATAATAATGGAGCGCCGGTCCCAAATGCACATCCCGCAAGGGCTGGAGCCAGAGCGTATAGGACATGCCGATCGACTTCGTGATGTCCTCGGTCTGCTTGTTGACAAAGGGTTTGAGCTCGGCCTGGAGCCGGGCGGGATCGGCGCCGGGTCTCAGCAGCAGAAAGGTGAACCAGTTGAAAATACTCCAGTTCGCGTCATACTGCGGATCGAACCGGCCCAACGTCGACATGGAAAGGAAGATATCGCCATGGAATTGCGCGTTTGCCGGGATATCGTTTATGACCCCGGTTACCCGGACGGTGTACTTACCGTTGAACCGCAGCGACCGGCCCACGGGGTCCTCCGACCCGAAATATTTTTTGGCGCCGGATTCCGAGAGCACGCAATCGAAGGGATTTTTCAGGGCGGTCGCGGGGTCGCCTTTTATAAAAGGGAAGGTGAAGATGTCAAAAAGCGTGGAGTCGGCTGCGATGACGTTGTTTTCCTGGAAACGCCGCTCGCCGTTCTGGACGAGGAAGCCCCTGAAATTGATGCGAGCCTGCTGTTCGACCTCGGGAAAATTGGCCTTGATAGCGGGGCCTGTGGGACCGGCGGTCAGACCGGTAGGCAACACTTCGGTCTCCGTCTTTGTATCGCAGTCGATGCGATAGATGCGGTCGGCCTTGGTATTAAACGCGTCATAACTGCGCTCGAAGGCCACATATCGTGAGATCAGCAGGTAGGAAGCCATGCCGACTGCAAGACCGAGTAAATTGATGGTGGAGAATACCCTATGTCTCCATAGATTGCGGAAGGCCGTTTTGAGGTAGTTCCTGAACATGACAGTGGAATGATTCCCGGATTTCCAGCCAACAGGGTGCCATTCTATTAACCTGCTGATCGCCAAAACAATAGTTTGACATGATGGGGTGGAAGTGTCCGGCTTTGATACAGACCTGTGCGATTATACGCATCTTTGACTTGTCTTAAATATCCCGCCTAGGTTGTTTAATTCAAGATCAGATGGTGCCTTAACTGCAATAGTTATACGGTTAAATATTGGCTATTACGCTTAATTAACCGATATGGGTTAAAACACCCTTTCTTATTTCGAACAGTAGTGCCAGAAACTTGTAAAGCTATTTCGTCCTTTTCTTCGTTCCTGGAAAATAGCATTGTCCATAATTCGGTTTAGAGACATGTTACTAAAGCTAAACTATACGGGTGTTTTCGCTTTTGATGCAGGTATTCCATAATTTTCGATTGAAAAAACCGCCAATTTATGAGAACCGACTTCAAACTTGATGATAATGCAAAAACGCCTATATCCCCTGAGAAAACTAAAAAAATACTCAAAGAGCACGGCGCGATTGTGACCATTGACCAAGCAAAATCGATAGTCGAATTTTTAAACAACCTCGCTGAAATTTCATTAGCGGTATATGTCGATGGTAATGCAAGCACCCTTAGCAAACTCGAACCAGAACAACTAACTGGAAAGAACAGCGTTAAGAAGATAAAGGCAAAAAACAGCTAAACCAACTTCAACAAGGTCGAACCGCTTGAAGAGAAATATAATATTTTGATTGTCAGAAATTAAAGCAACAAAAAAAACCGCCCAAAAGGCGGTTTGTCGATAAATGTGCCACATTTGAGGTCCCGAGCGGATTCGAACCGCTGTAAAAGGTTTTGCAGACCTCTGCCTAGCCACTCGGCCACAGGACCATGATAACGGGCTGCAAATATAAGTCAAACCCTTGATTATTAGAAATTTTAGCACAGGTAAGGGAAATTTAGGAAATTGAGGGGATATGCGACGGCTTGCCGAGTCCGAATTGATTCTCAATGACCGCGGAGCGGTGTATCACCTTGATCTGAGACCCGAGGAGTTGGCGCATACGGTCATTACGGTAGGCGACCCGGACAGGGTCCAGGAGGTCAGTAAATACTTTGACGAAGTAACCGTAAAAAGGCAGCACAGGGAGTTCGTGACGCATACGGGGCGGATTGGGCATAAACGACTAACGGTCGTGTCTACCGGGATCGGGACGGACAATATCGATATCGTGTTGAATGAGTTGGATGCACTGGTGAATATCGATTTAAAAGAGCGGATTTTAAAGGAGTCGGTCACGGCGTTGAAAATTATTAGGATAGGCACGAGTGGGTCACTGAAGAAGGAGATTCTGGTGGATAGCTTCCTGGTATCGACACACGGCTTGGGATTGGATAACCTGCTCCATTTTTACCGGCAAGATTCAAACGAAGAAGACAAGCAGTTGATACAGGCTTTCGTAACGCATACCCAGCTCCAAGGGCAGCAACCCTACATCAGTGGGGCAGGAAGCGCACTCCTGAAACACTTCGTGGAGGGATTCCACAGGGGAATTACCGTGACCTGTCCGGGGTTTTACGGGCCCCAGGGGAGGGTGCTGAGGTTGGGGCTGGCGTATCCGGAGTTGATCGACCGCCTGGGAGATTTCCAGTTCGGTCCGCACCGGATCACTAATTTTGAGATGGAGACGGCGGGGATTTACGGGTTGGGTAAGTTGCTGGGGCATACGTGCGTGAGTTTGAATGCGATCGTGGCTAACCGGGTGACGGGGACGTTCAGTAAACATGCGGTACCGACGATGGAGACGCTGATTCAAAAAACATTGAGCATATTGGAACAAGATGCAGATCGAGTTTAATAAATATCAGGCAACGGGGAATGACTTTGTCATCCTGGACAACAGGGATCGAAAATACAGCGACCTGAATACGGAGCAAGTAAAGAAAATATGCGATCGCCGGTTCGGAATCGGGGGGGATGGGCTGATGCTGCTGAACGAAAAAGAAGGGTACGATTTCGAAATGACTTATTTCAATTCGGATGGAAAAGTGGCAAGCATGTGTGGAAATGGGGGAAGATGTATCGTGAGGTTCGCGCATAGACTGGGGATCATCAAGCACCACGCGCGGTTTATGGCGGTGGATGGGGTGCACGAGGGGACGTTGGGGAACGGAGACTGGGTGAGACTGCAAATGAACAAAGTAAAAACGATCCAACAGAAAGACGGGAATTTCATCCTGGATACGGGATCGCCGCATTTGGTCACTTATGTAAACAAGGCGGACGAGATAAACGTAAAAGACAAAGGCGCGGAAGTAAGATATAGTGACCCATTCAAAGACAACGGCATCAACGTGAACTTCGTGGAGCTGAACGGCGACGGTAGTATATACGTGCGCACGTATGAGCGGGGCGTGGAGGATGAGACCCTGTCCTGCGGAACGGGGGTGACGGCTTCGGCCTTGGTGGGCGCGAAAATAAATGGCCCCGGAAAGGTAGACGTGCAGACCCCCGGAGGGCGGCTGCAGGTGGAGTTCACCAGGGTAAGCGACCAGGACTTCGAGGATATTTGGTTGTGCGGGCCGGCTACGTTCGTGTTTAAAGGAGAAATCGACCTATAATGATCCAGTATTTCAAAAACGCGGGCGGGCAAACGATCGAAATCGACAAGCCGGAGGACGGTACCTGGGTGAACATCGTTCCCCCACTCAAGCAGGAGGAGTTCGCAGAGCTGTCGGAGACCCTGGATATCCCGGTTGATTTCCTGACGGACTCCCTGGATATAGACGAACGGAGCCGGTATGAAGAATCCAGTAACGTGAAGCTGATCGTGTTGAATACGCCCACGGAAAACAATTCCTTCAACGAAAGCGACGCTTATTATATCACGATTCCCATTTGTATCATCCTTACGCCAGGACAGATCGTTACGGTGAATTCGTTCGAGAACGGGGCGATCAAGAAGTTCCTGAATACTTTCAAGAACCGGAATCCGGATAAGAAGAATATGATGGTGCTGAAGATCTTCGAGAAGGTCGTCCAAAACTACATGGAATACCTGAAGGAAGCCAACCAGCGCCGAAACGCACTTGAACAAAAGTTATATGCGCATCAAAAGAACGAGGAATTGATGCAGATCGTGCGCATTCAAAAGAGCATGGTTTATTTCATGACGGCCCTTCGTTCAAATGAAACGTTGATGTCCAAGTTGATGCGCAACAATTTCCTGAACCTGAATGAGGAGGAAAAAGAGTTCCTGGAAGACCTGATCGTGGACAATGCGCAGGCCCTGGAGATGGCGACGATCTATGCGAATATCCTGGCGAGCACCCTGGAGGCCTTTTCGAATATCCTTGCAGGGAACCGAAACAGCATCCTGAGATGGTTAACCGGCGTGGGATTGGTCCTTTCCTTACCCCTCCTCATGGCAGCCCTCTTTTGTATGAAGGTGCCCCTACCCTTCGCGGATTCGGAGGCGACTTTCTACGTGGTTCCGATCGTGTCGGTGGCGATTTCGGCTACGATGTGCGCGATTTGTATCAAAAACAAATGGTTTTAAGCGATGTTCAGCATCAGGGTTTATGGGATACTGATCGAGGGCGCCGGGGCGGCCCGTCGAGTCCTCGTAAGCGATGAATACATCCGCGGCGCCTACATCACCAAGTTTCCCGGGGGCGGCCTGGAATTCGGAGAAGG
>Ga0210391_10002801_pt1 | contig 14945 bp, 8 predicted proteins | sample IncBWC12OmetaG_FD_160573 | JGI IMG/M metagenome (GOLD analysis project Ga0210391, IMG submission 160573) | Forest soil microbial communities from Barre Woods Harvard Forest LTER site, Petersham, Massachusetts, United States - Inc-BW-C-12-O ... | reverse complement strand
GGTTAAGTTTCGATTTCCTAAAGACTCAATGGTGGGATAGATGCCCCATATGCGATGTGCGGGAACGTTGCTGAAGGCGAAGGAACCGTCTCTGTCAGTTCCCACTCGCATATCACTGAAGCTCTCTTCGTTGAAATGGTCGAGCGGAATCATCACAACTTCGGCCTGCGCGATGGCAGCGCCGTTGGGCGCCACCAGTCGGCCCATGATCGTTGCGCCCTCTGCCATTACGATGGAATTGACTGCGGACCCGGGCAGTACAGTCACGATTTTCTGTGCTAGACCCCGAGGACTGACCTTGAGCATGATCTTCTCGACAGGTCTAGTCGAATAGATTACAAACTCGCCGGATGCATTCGTGACTGCGAGTCCGTCCATCCAGTCCATGGTGCCGAAGGAGCTAAGATTGGCAGATTCAATCGCTCCGACCGGCTCGATGACTGCGCCGCCGATGGGATTTCCGACCAGGTCGGTGACGCGGGCGTGCACGACCTTGGATTGGTCTGTGGTCGGCCCACGTTGGGTTAGCTTGATGGGCTGCAAGGGGCCTTGGGCTGGATCGACTCCGCCTTTGGCGGTCGCGGTAAAGCCGTCCTTGACCACCAGTAATCGGAATTTAAGAGCGGGATTTAAGCCAGCGATCGTAAATTGGCCTTGGGCGTCCGTATCGGCACGCTTGCCGCAATCAACAAAGCAAGTCGGACATACGATGGCATAGCCTTGCTTGAGTCGAGCGGAATAGACAAATACGGTGGCGTCTTTGGTGGGTTGACCGGAGTCGTCGATGACGGTTCCTGTGATGGTGGCGGAATTCTCGGATGTTTGTTTCGCGGTCGTGGTCGTCGCGAAGCCGAAAATGGAAGCAGCCAGCAGCAAAGGAGGTATGGCAATTTTGGCGGTAAAGGGCATGTCCTTGTCCTTCGGATCGAACGTTAAGGTCGTTTTACCCCGATAATTGGCTAAACGCCATGCGGCTCAGGCTACGAAGTTGAAGAAGGGGGGAAGGCCGAATCATTCTCCATATAAAGGAGTACATTGGAACTGTGCGTCCTGAGGTGCTGTCGACGTGTAGTATGAATTCCTCGGCCTTGCCCAATCGGCTATTGCCGTTCGCACTGCACTTTTTCCGACAGTTCCTATGGGGCTGCGTTGGACTCCTGGTCTTCTCAGTGCTCGGCCGCGCGGTGTTCGCCTCGATTGCCTATGCCACGAAACGTCTGACGGACACCGTTCTGGCAATGCACGATCCTGCTGCCGAAGCGAGCACGCTCCTCGGTCCGTTTATGCTGTTCGTCGCCCTGGTCGTGGCCCGCTTTGTGATGGACGGCGGCATGTGGTTCAGCTCTTACCACACTCGCTCTCCGATGTTGGTTCGAATTAAGGAAGAAGTCTTCGCGTACGCGCAACGCCTCTCGAGCGCCTATTTCGAGAACACGCTTTCCGGAAAGATCGCGCATCGGACCGTGCTCCTACCCGACCAGGTGCTCGCGCTCTTTGACATGACGGTGTTCGATTTCATTCCGGGGGCGTTCTTCTTCGCCTTTGTCGCAGCGTACTTCTATATCGCGAGTCCTTTGTTCTCCGCCGCGGCCTTCGCCGCAATCGCCGTGTACTTCACAGTTAGCTTGTTCGTCGGTCGCGAATGCACCCGTCGCGCCATCGCGAACAATGAGGCCAGGGCGGCTGTTACCGGCCGCGTGGTCGATGTCCTTACCAACATCCGAAACGTCTTCTTCTTCGCCAACCAATCGCTCGAAGACGAGGAACTCAAGCGCTACACGGGCGAAGAGCGAGATCGCCGTCGCGCCTCCTATCGCGCCGTCATTCGGCTGCGTTCCGTCCAATACGTCATGGATATCGCGATGTGGATAGTCTTCGTCGGCGGTGCCCTCTACGCCTGGGTACACCGGCTGATCGGCGCGGGCGACTTTGTCATGATCACGGCACTCACGAGTTCCCTGCTGCAGACCGCCTACAACATCGGACAGCGAATTCCTGAATTCTATGACCAGCTAGGCTCAGCCCGAGAGAGCATCGAGACGCTGATTGTGCCGGCGACGATTGTGGACAGGCCCGGCGCACCAGAGCTGAGGGTGACGCGGGGCACCATTCGTTTCGAGCAGGTCGCTTTCGCGTACGACGCTCCCTCCAAGGACAGAACGCGGCATGCCCGCAATGTCGTGAAAGCCTTTGAGCTCACGATCCCTGCAGGGCAACGGGTCGGACTTGTTGGACCGAGCGGCGCCGGCAAAACCACTCTCATGGGCCTGTTGCTGCGTATGCACGATGTGGACCAAGGCGCCATTCGCATCGATGATCAGGACATTCGTGAGGTGACGCAGGAGAGTCTCCGACGATCCATAGCGCTCATACCACAAGACACGAACCTGTTTCATCGGGGTCTTCGCGAGAACATCCGGTACGGCAGACCGGGCGCGACCGATGAGGAAGTCGAGTTGGCGGCGCGCCGAGCACATGCGCACGAGTTTATCGTAGAGCTTGATCAGGGCTACAACACTCTGGTGGGCGAGCGCGGCATCAAGTTATCCGGCGGGCAGCGGCAGCGCATCGCGATCGCGCGGGCGATCCTCAAGGATGCACCGATTCTGCTCCTGGACGAAGCAACCAGTGCACTCGACAGTCACAGCGAGCACATCATTCAAGCAGCCATGCGCGAAGCGATGGCCGGCAAGACGGTGATTGCCATCGCTCATCGCCTGAGCACGGTCATGGACATGGATCGGCTCATCGTGTTGGATCGAGGATCGATTGTCGCCGACGGATCGCATGACGAGCTTTTGAGGCAGGGCGGCCTGTACGCCGAACTGTGGCGCAGACAGTCCGGCGGCTTCAATCCCGTTGCAAGACCGGCCGAACTCGAGCAAACCAGGGAGATTGGCGATCTGGACGAGCACCCGATGGGGATCGTCGAGCGACCTGCGGCTACGGAAGAAGGCGAAAAGGCCTGAAAAAAGAAGAAAGGACGAAAACCCTCATGCTTATTACTCGGCTGGCAGTGAACGTCGCGCTCCTTCTGCCTGCGCTAATCGCATCGCCGGTTGCGGGTGCGGTCTCAACACCGGTAGCGCGATGCCCCGCTATCGCCACCAATGCGCCGAAGCTTCCGGCCGCAAAGTTCGACGAGGGGCCGACGATCTCGCAGGCCGATCTCGTGGCTGACTTTGATGCGTGGATGTCGGGCTTGCGCAGGCTCAATCCCGGCATCTCTATACGGGCTGACCTGCGCGCCGTAGACCGGCAAGCCGCGCTCATCCGCCGCTCGCTAGCGGGGCCGATGACTCGGCGGGAGGCTTGGAAACAATTCGCCCGCTTAAATCCATATCTTAAGGATGGTCATAGCGGGATCTACATGCCCGATTATCGCGAGGCCCTTGACGCGCATGTCACCGCTGGAGGGCGCATCGTGCCTGTCGAAGTGCGGTTCGCTGCGGACCAGTCCCTGCGGGTGTTCGCGGTGACGCCTGGCGCAGGCGATATGAGGCCCGGCGATCGCCTGCTGTCCATCAACGGTCACAGCACCAAGGAACTGGTGGCCGCGATGGTGGCGCGCTCACCCGGCGACACGCCGGCATTTCAGCGCGCCTATGTAGAGCGACGGTTTGCCGCGCTTTACTGGTACTTGTATGGCGACACAGGCGAATACGATCTCGCCGTCGAATCCGTACAGTCCAAATGCCACCTTCAGGTGCGAGTTGAGGGCGCGATGACGTTGCCGGAGGCACTGCAGCCGGATCCGACGGCTCAAGATCTCTTCGACTGGCGCATCCTGCCTGGCGATATCGGGTATCTGCGCGTGGATGCTTTCGACGGGCGACAGAGTGACGCATTGGCGGGTGTCGCCAAAACGGCATTTGCGCAGTTCAAGGAGCGGGGCATTCATGCGCTCATCATCGATGTTCGCGAGAATGGCGGCGGCGATGATCCGCTCTGGCAGCAAGACCTGATGGAATACATCACCGACAAGCCTTACGCTCAGTTATCGCGTTACGTACAACGAATTACCAAGGAGAATGCCGACCCGGGCGATGTGGTTGGCGATCTGAAGCGTGGTGATTACACTGACCGCTTCAGGCCAAAAGCGAGCGAGCCAATCCGTTTCCACGGTCCCGTCTACATCCTCGCGGGTCCGTTTTCTTATTCGGCGACCATCCAGTTCATGGTGGCGGCGCAGGATTTCGGCATCGCCAAAATCGCCGGGGAGGAAACCGCTGCGCTCTCCTGTCAGACCGGACAGGTCCATCGGATCGAACAGGCGAAAACCGGCCTTGGCGCCTTTACCCCCGTCACTGCCTATACCCGGCCATCCGGCCACGGTTGCGAGCGTGGCGTTATCCCCGATGTGCCGATCGCTATCAATGAAGTCATGCCGGACGAGACCTTGAACTCGCTCCTGACTTGGATAGGCGCTAACCAACGAGTCGACTAGACGCTGGGCTGGGCGCGAAATGGACCCGCAAAACGGTCTTGAACTGGATCTTGACTCGAGAGGGCATTGAAACCCAGCATGGTTCCAAAGCAGATCTGACGAGGGACATGGGGGGAGCCGTTTGGATTGCGCTGCTCGCAGGTCACTTTTGCGGATGCGGTTATTGAGCCTGGTGCTTTTTCTTGGCGCCAGCGCGGCTGACTCCTCGTTTGCCAATCCCATTATTCTTGGCAATGCTGTTGTGGCGCTCAACGGTCCCTGGCGATTTCACCCTGGCGACGATGTGCGCTGGGCCGAACCCGATTTCGACGATTCCAACTGGGAATCCGTCGACTTGACGCCTGCGGCGGGTGCTCACGACTCCGATGTCGGGTTGACCGGATATGTACCTGGCTGGCAGGCGCGGGGACATCGTGGATATATTGGCTACGCTTGGTATCGCGTTCGTATTTCGATCGAATCGGCGCGAGGCGAGAGCTTGGCGCTCAGCGGACCTCCGTACGTTGACAGTGCTTATCAAGTTTTCTTCAATGGTCGCCTCTTGGGCGAGTTCGGCGATTTTTCCGGCCCGCTACCTGCGGCCTACGGCATTCATCGTCCGAAGTTCTTTGCGCTAAACGCTGCCGTCGTAGAGAAACAGAATTGCTGCGTGATCGCGGTTCGCGTGTGGATGGGACCCTGGATGCTGGGTGATCCGGAGTCGGGCGGAATCCATATTGCGCCCTCTTTCGGTACGACTGCCGGCGTCGATGCTCGGTATCAGGCACAGCAATGGGAAACCCTTCGCGGCTACATCGTGGACGCGGTCGAGGCGGTGAGTTTTTGGCTCCTGGCACTCGTGGCTTGCAGTTTAATTCCCTTCGATCGATCAAACCCCGCTTATCGTTGGATGGCGGCCGCGTTGGTGTTTCTCGGAATCGCGCGCGCCAATCAGGCGGTGTTTTTTCTGTGGGAAATCGAGTCGTTCAGGGGATTTGAATTGGTGACGGTGGTTCTCATGATTCCCCTGAGTTTGGCAGCCTGGACGCTGGCTTGGTATTACTGGGTCCGGCCCCGATATTCCGCCTGGTTACCCCGCGTTGTGAGCGCGCTTACCGTGGCATTGATGACCTTGACGATTCTGCGCCGCTCGTGGTTCTACGGCATCTTTGCGCCTTCGTTTGAAGCTGCGGTTCGTTTCTGCTCTATGTCCGTGCGCCTGATCTTCTTGATTTTGACGTTATTCATTCTGTTGCGCGTTTTGCTCCAGCCAAGTCGTGAGAAGTGGTTTGTGATTCCCGCGATACTTTTGCTGTCCGTAGGATTATTTGCGCAAGAACTGTCCCTCGTCGGCATTTCCGGGATTTGGTTTCCGTTCGGTGTTGGCGTGTCGCGCACAGAATATGCATATGCAATTTTCGATATTGCGTTGGTGGCGCTATTGCTGCGGCGACTCTACTCATTCCGCGCTGTCCAAGGACCCCCCAGCGGCCGCTAAGGGTCGCGATTACCAAACGCATCCGGTAATTGTTCGTTGCGAATGCGAGGACTAATATTGTGTCCCCGCGCACGGCGGGTACCAAAAGGAGTATTCATGGGTGGGTGACCACCAGCTGAACGAAATCGATTAAACCACACAATCAATCATTTCAGGAGTCGGCAATGAGGCAGCTATTCAAGCACCTGTCGCTGGGCGATCAGGTGGCGGCGAGGTTGGTTATTATTAGTCCAAGTCGGTCTCAATATTATTTCCGGTCGATGCTGTTTTTGGCTTTTCTCATCAGCTTCGCTGCGTTTGGATTAGCACTGCCATCGTATGCGGGGGTCACACAGATCAACATCACGTGCGTGCAGTCACCCACCTTCGGCGGCGCGAGCTTCGGCGGCGTCGGCCAGTACGAACTCATTCAGGGAACCTTCACCGGCGAGGTGGACCCTTCCAATCCACAGAACGCCGTGATCGTCGACATACAGAACGCGCCGAGAAATTCTAAGGGACTGGTGAGCTATTCGGCCGACTTTCAGATTTTTCGGCCAATCAAGCTTTCCCAGGGAAACCATCGAGTTATTTTCGACCTGCCGAACCGCGGAGGCGCTACCGCCTTGAGCACGTATAACAACGGCACCGGCAATGACAGGTCGTGGTGCAGCTCGGGATTGCCGGCGAAGTTTACCGTCGGCGACGGCTTTCTCATGAACGAGGGATTCACGGTCGTGGACGCGGCCTGGGACATCACGGTCACGCCGAGCGGCAGCAACAGCTCGTCCGCCTTCGGCGTGAGTTTTCCGGTGGCGACGAATCGCGATGGCGCGGTCATCACCGGTCCGGCGACCGAAGAATTCGATATCGACTTCAACGCGACGGCGGCCACTGAGCCCCTGCATTACGCAGCAGCGAGCGCGGATCAATCCAAGGCAACGCTCACCGTGCGGGAGAATTACGGCGATACGCCGATCGTGATTCCGGCGTCGGGATGGGCCTACACGGATTCGACCTTGACCGCCATCACTCTCACGAACGGCCTGGTCTTTGGCGGGCCGGGCACCTACAGCCCGACTGCGCTCTACGAATTCACGTACATCGCGAAGAATCCGCTGGTTGCCGGACTGGGCTTTGCATCGCTGCGCGATTTCGCGACCTTTCTGCGCACCGCGAAGAAGGATGACAGCGGCGTCGCCAACCCTCTGGCCGACGATGTGCAAGCCATCTACACCACCTGTGTGTCGCAGCCCTGCCGCACCACGCACGATTTCCTGCTGTTCGGATTCAATCAGCCGGAGGTCACGCACGGGCGCGGTCGAGGCGATTCGAACGATGAGCATGCTTCCCGAGGTGCGAACAAGCTGGTGTTCGATGGGATGATCAACTGGATCGGCGGTGGCGACGGCATCTACATGAACTACCGTTTCTCTCAGCCGACCCGTACCTCGCGGCAGCACATCGCACGCTGGTATCCGGAGTTCCAGTTCCCGTGGGCGAATCAGGCGCTGTATGACCCGAACACAGGGCAATTCCGCGGGCGTCTGGATGCGTGTTTAAAGACCGATACCTGCCCAAAGGTTTTCGAGCTCAATTCTGAGAATGAGTACTACTCCAAAGGCGGCTCGATGCTCACGACCGACACGGAGGGCCGTGACCTGGATTTGAATGCGACTCCGAACGTTCGCTACTATCAGCTGTCCAGTGTGCCGCACGGCGCCGGCACGGCCGCCGGAATCTGCCGCCAGCCACAGAATCCGCTGAATGCCAGTACCACATTGCGCGCGCTGACGCTTGATATGGATGAGTGGGTCTCCTCTGGAAGGCAACCGCCCAGCAATCGGGTGCCGACACGCGCCAGCGGCACGCTGGCCCCGTCCTTGCCGCAGGCGGGCATGGGCTTCCCCAACATCCCGGGCGTTTTTTACAACGGCATTATGCACACCGGCGACCTGTTCGATTTTGGGCCGAGATTCCGCGAGGGAATCCTCGATGTTCAGCCGCCGGTGCTGGTCGGTACGCCGTATCGGGTCTTCGTACCGAAGACCGATGCGGATGGCAACGACATCGCCGGCATCCGTTTGCCCGATGTTTCCGTTCCGCTTGCAACCTATACAGGATATGCATACCGGGCACAGGTTCCAGGTGATCCGGTGCCCATGGTCGATGGATGCGATGCGTCCGGTCAGCGTATTCCCTTCTTGGAGAGCAAAGCCGAACGCATCACGGCGGGCGATCCGCGCCTCTCGATTCAAGAACGCTATCCAGACCACGCCACCTATGTGAATCAGGTCACGACCGCGGCGCAGCAGCTGCAGGCAGAACGTCTGATGCTCGAGATGGATGTGCAGGCGTATATCGCAGCGGCACAGGCGGCGAGCGTTCCATAAAAACTAATGGTACGACGGATTCCGGGTTGCGGACCCGGAGTCCGTCGTAGCGCCGCTGAGCGGAATCCGGAAGGCCAGAAAAAGAATGTGCCGCCGGTTCAACTTTTTAGCTTCCACTCTGGCGTAATTGCGCCGATCTGGGAGACGCTATAGACCTGTTTTGCGTCGGGGTTTGTTGATTGCCATGGACCAAGGTGATTTCGAGTCGTTGGTTTCGCAGATGGAGCAGCTGGCTCGCGAGAAACCCAAACCTTACCGTCGACGTGTGTTTTTGTTGGCGGCGTTGGGATACGCCTATCTCATCGTTGTCGTCGTAGTTCTCTTGGGATTGACCGCCGCGGCGATCGCGAGCGTCTCCAAGATCGGCATATTGGGAGGCAAGCTTACCGCTGTTGTCGGCGTGCTGTTGATTGCCGTGGTGCGCGGTCTTTGGGTGCGACTGAAGCCGCCAAGTGGCGAAGTGATCACGAGTGCAGACGCCCCAGAACTTTTTCGCCTAGTGAACGCGCTCCGCGTTCGACTCAAGACGGCGCCGATCCATGTAGTGCTGATCACGCCCGCCTTCAGCGCCGGCGTTGCGCAAGTACCGAGATTCGGTCTTTTCGGATGGCATCGAAATTATTTGATCTTGGGTCTGCCCTTCATGAAGGCGCTGAGCGTCGAACAATTCAAATCGGTCCTGGCCCACGAGATGGGTCATTTGTGCCATGGACACACGCGGGCATCGAATTGGATCTACCGCATGCGCATTATCTGGGCCCGGCTGGAAGCGATCTTTGAATACCAGCAGCACTGGGGCTCGGGCCTGATTCGCGCGTTCTTCAAGTGGTACATTCCGTACTTCAACGCGGTGTCCTTTCCGTTTGCCCGTGCCAATGAGTATCAGGCCGACGCGGCGTCGGTGCTCGTTACGTCCGCTCGAAAGGCTGCGCAGGCCCTTACCGCTGTGCACGTCATCGGCATTTACCTTGAACATCGATATTGGCCGGCGATGATGGCCGCGGCCAAGGAGAAGCAACCGGTGGTGCCGTTCGCCGGGTTTACCGCTCAGGCCGTCACTAGCGTTCCGGAGGACGAACTCAAGACGTGGGTCGCTGCCGCGCTCACGCAGGTCACGTCTCACGATGATACGCATCCCGCGCTGGCAGATCGCCTGAAGGCGATCGGCGCGCCTGCGGAATTCGCGCCGCCCGCACCGGGAGAAGGCGCAGAGAAGCTGCTGGGTTCCTCGCGGGCGCGATTCGAGAAGCAATTCGATGCGGCTTGGAACAAGTGGGCCGCACCCAAGGAAGCCAAACCCTATTTTCAGCAGGCGCCGTCGCGGTGAGCGCCACGTGGGCGGGACGGACCTTGACGATCGCACCGCGATCGATCCGCGTAGGTCCAAACGCGGGACACGGACTTCGAACGATAGCATCGTTCGCGCGCACGCAACATTAAACTCACGCAACGGCCGACTCGCATGACTGCATCGAGCAGCGAAGCGCCGGGCATCGTTCGGATCAGTCGACACCTTGGATGCGCTTATTCACAAGAAAGTCGTCGACCGGAGCGCTGCGCGGCCATACGAATGAACTCCAACCGCGCCAGTTGTTCTAAATCAGTCGAGAATTGCGCGAGTGCGACGTGGATCGCACTTTCCAATTTCTAGACTTGCATCAAACATTGGTGTTTGCTCTTCGGCGATTAATGCGTTACACATAATACTAAGAAAAATGGTGGAGGTGAGTGACCGGAGTTGGTGAACTTTGCGAGGTTGAACCTGTGACAACGAGCGCATTGCTTTTCAACGATTTCAAATCATCCTACGACAAGAGCGTGGCGGCGAACCTCACGCTCGAAGAATACTTCGAGCTGTGCCGCAACGATCCTATGACCTACGGGCTCGCGGCAGAGCGCATGGTCAAAGCCATCGGTGAACCGCGACTGGTCGCGACGAAATCCGATCCGCGGCTGCTGCGGCTGTTTGGCAATCGAACCCTCAAATACTACGACGCCTTCGCCGACTTCTATGGCATGGAGGGCGGCATCATCGAGGAGATCGTGGCCTTCTACCGGCACGCAGCGCAGGGGCTCGAAGAGCGGAAGCAGGTGTTGTACCTCTTAGGACCTGTCGGCAGCGCAAAGAGCACCTTGGCCATCAAGCTCAAGAGTCTGATGGAGCGCTACCCCATCTACACGTTGGTGGACGGAGATACCGGCGAGCGCAGCCCCCTGCTCGAGTCGCCCTTGGGACTATTCAACCCAGAGAAGTTCGGTGCGCGGCTCGAAGGTCAATACGGCATCGCGCCGCGCTATCTCACCGGATTGTCGAGCCCCTGGGCGCAGAAGCGCATGCGCAACTATCACGGCGACCTGACGCGCTTTCTCGTTCAACGCATCTATCCCTCGGTGCTCAATCAACTGGCGGTCGCCAAGACCGAACCCGGCGATGAGAACACGCAGGACATCAGCTCGCTGGTCGGCAAGGTCGACATGCGCAAGTTGAGCAAGTTGAGCCAGGACGACCCGGATGCCTATAGCTACTCGGGCGGCCTGTGCCTCACGACTCAAGGGCTGCTCGAGTTCGTCGAAATGTTCAAGGCGCCCATCAAAGTGCTGCATCCGCTGCTGACGGCGACCCAAGAGGGCAATTTCAAGGGCACGGAGGGATTCGGCGCCATGCCCTATCAGGGCACGGTGCTCGCACACTCGAACGAGAGCGAGTGGAAAAAGTTCAGCAGCAATCGCGACAATGAAGCCTTCTTGGATCGCATTTTCATCGTCAAGGTGCCGTACTGCCTGCGCGTGACCGAGGAAGTGGCTATCTATCAGAAGCTGCTGCGCGAATCGACCTTGGAGAAAGCGCCGTGCGCGCCCGGCACACTACCCATGCTGGCGCGCTACATGGTGCTGTCACGGCTCAAAGCGCCCGCCAACTCCAGCATCTACTCGAAACTGCGGGTCTATGACGGGGAGAATCTGCGCGAGTCGGATCCCCAAGCCAAAAGCGTCGCCGAGTATCGCGAAATGGCGGGCGCCGATGAGGGCATGACGGGATTTTCGACCCGCTATGCCTTCAAACTCATCTCCAAGGCGTTCAATCGCGACGCCTCCGAGGAATCGGCCGATCCCGTGACGCTTTTAAAGGTCATCGAGGAAAGCATCGGTACCTCCGACTTCAGTCCGGATTTGCAAAAGGCTTGCACGGTGCATCTCAAGGACTTCCTGATCCCGCGCTATCTCGAGGAACTCACCAAAGAGATCCAGGCCGCTTATTTGGAGTCGTATACCGATTATGGCCAGGAATTGTTCGACCGCTACGTGGCGTTTGCCGATTTTTGGATTCAAGAAGAGGTCTATGTGGATCCGGCCACCGGCGTCGCCTTCGACAAGTCGGCCCTTAACTCCGAACTCGAGAAAATGGAAAAGCCGGCCGGCATCGGCAACCCCAAAGACTTCCGCCACGAAATCGTCAATCACGTGCTGCGCGCGCAGAACAAGACCAACGGTCAAAAACTGATTTGGACCAGCTATCAGAAACTGCGTGAAGTCATCGAGAAGCGCATGTTCGCCGCCACCGACGATTTGCTGCCGGTGGTGTCCTATTTTGCCAAGGGCAACGCCGAGGATGAGAAGAAGCACGAGGCGTTCATCGCCCGGATGCAAGCGCGCGGCCACACGCCGACGCAAGTACGTCGTCAGGTCGAATGGTGGACGATGGCTCGCCGCCAGTGAGCCGCAATTGCCAGGAATTCGCAGCGTGACCAGCGTCATCGTCGATCGGCGACCGGACAAGGGCAAAAGCACCGCGAATCGGCAACGCGTTTTGAAGCGCTTGTCGGGAGCCTTGAAGTCGCAAGTCGATCAGCTGATCGCCCGCCGCAAGCTCAACGAGCATGACAAGGCGACGGAAGTTACCATCGAGCGCAAGGACGTCAGCGAACCGAGCTTCTCGATCGATCCGGCCTCCGGCGATTCCGCCCGCGTCGTTCCCGGCAACCAGCATTATCGGGTCGGCGACAAGATTCCTCGCGATCCGGCCGGCGGCCAGGGCCGGGGCCAAGGGCAGGGTCCCGGCGACGGCGACGATGAAGACGCGTTTCGTTTCGCGCTGTCCCGCGAAGAGTATCTGTCGCTGCTGTTCGATGAGCTCGAATTGCCGGCGCTGGTCAAGAAGGAGTTGCTGGAAATCGATGAGAATCGATTTCGCCGCGGCGGCGTGGTTCGCTACGGCAACCCGGGAACGGTGTGCGTGGCGCGCACGTTCAAGGCGTCCATCGGCCGCCGCGTGGCCGCCGAGGCGCAGTTTGAGGAAGCGTTGGAAGAGGCCGAGGCGGCGCTCAAGCTCGCGCGCCTGAGCGCCGAGCCGGCGCGAGTGCAGGCGGCGCAGCTCGAGCTGAAGGAGGTGCGTCAACGCGGCGCGGACATTCCGTTCTTGGACCCAGTCGACCTGCGCCACCGCAATCTGATCGAAGTCCAATCACCGCGCACGGCGGCGGTCATGTTCTGCCTCATGGATGTATCCTCGTCCATGGACGAGGCTCGCAAAGATCTGGCGAAGCGCTTTTTTACGCTGCTGTATCTTTTCTTGACCCGCAAATACGCGAAGGTTGAGTTGGTTTTCATCCGGCACACCGATCAGGCGCAGGAAGTCGACGAAGACACGTTTTTCAACGGCACGCAGGCGGGCAGCACCAAAGTCCTTTCCGCCTTGGCCAAGATGCATGAGATCATCCGCCTGCGGTATCCGGCGTCGCAATACAATATTTTCGGCGCGCAGGCGAGCGACGGCGACTCCTTCGGCGCGGATTCGACCGAGTCGTCGGCGTACTTGATTGCGCAGCTCCTGCCAGAATCGCGTTACTTCGTCTACGCCGAGGTGGGAGAGGCGTCGAGCAACACACCGACCAGTCTGTGGACGGCGTACTGCAGTATCCAAAGTGAACAATTCAACATGGCGACCGTGAAGGGTCGCAATGAGGTCTATCCCGCGCTTGCCAAGCTGTTTCAAAAGGAACAGCCGGTCGCATACGCCATGGGATGAACCGTCCCATGCGAGAATCGAGCACACTCAGCGGCAGCGAATGGGCGATGGACGACCTCCTCGCGATCGAGCAGTTCTGCGCCGGGCACGCCGAGCGCTACGGACTCGACACCTTCCCCAACCAGATGGAAGTCATCACCAGCGAACAGATGCTCGACAGCTATGTCTCGAGCGGTCTACCGGTGAATTACGCGCATTGGAGCTTCGGCAAACACTTTCTGATCGAGAGCGGCAAGTACCAGTCGGGCGCCAATGCCCTCGCGTACGAAATCGTGCTCAACACCAACCCGTGCATCGCCTTTCTCATGGAAGGCAATTCCCTGGCCATGCAGGCGCTGGTGATTCCGCATGCCTGTTTCGGCCACAACAGCTTCTCCAAGGGCAATTATCTATTCCAGCAGTGGACTCAGCCCGACGCAGTTCTCGACTATATGCTGTTCGCCCGCAACTACGTCGCCGACTGCGAGGAGCGCCATGGCGCCGAGCGTGTCGAACAGACTTTGGATGCCTTGCACGCGCTGCGCGATCAGGGACTCGATAAGTACAAGCGGCCGCGCAAGCTCGACACGCGCAAGGAGCGCGTCGAACAGGCGAGGCGCCTGGCCGTAGCGCAGGAGTCGATGCGCCAAGCCGAATACTACAGCGTCGTGCCGCACGCCGAAAAACCCACCGCCGCCGAGCCGGTGTTCCCGGCGAGCCCCGAGGAAAACTTACTGTACTTCATCGAGAAACACGCGCCCAAGCTCGAACCCTGGCAGCGCGAACTTGCCCGCATCGTGCGCAAGATCGCGCAGTACTTCTACCCGCAGCGCCAGACTCAGGTCATGAACGAGGGCTGGGCGACATTTTGGCATCACCGGCTGCTCAACGACATGTACGACGCGCGGCAGATCGATCAGGGAATTCTGCTCGAGTGCCTGCACTCCCATACCAATGTCATCCGGCAGCCGGAATATGGGAGATTGAACCCGTATGCGCTGGGATTCGCGGCCTGGAACGAGATCAAGCGGGTGTGCGAGGCGCCCACCACGGAGGATCGCGAATATCTTCCTGAGATCGCCGGCCAGGATTGGCTCAAAACTTTCCATGATGTGATGCAAAACTATCGCGACGAGAGCTTCTTGCTGCAGTTCCTGACCCCGAAATTAGCGCGTGATTTTCGCTTGATGGCGATTCAAACCCGCGAAGGCTTGGATCACTGGACGGTCAATGACACGGCGGGCGGCGAGGGGTTCAAGGCGATACGCAGTCAATTGGCGGCCTCCTATCGGCTCGAGTCCTACATACCGGAAATATCCGTGGTGCGCTATGGACGAGACTCCGACCGCAAGCTGGTGCTGCAACATCAAAGCTACAACGGCAGGACGCTGCACTCTGCGCAGACCGAGCAGACGCTGAAGCATTTGCGCTGGTTGTGGGGTTTTGACGTGACGCTCGAGGCCCTGGATCAGAGCGGGCGCACGATCAAGACGTATTGACGCCTCGAACAAGGGACCGGGCGCAGCTCATTTGGACGACTCGCTGCGATCATCGGGCGCCCCTACTGACTGGGGCTTGCAGGAATAATGGTCCTGGGCGAGTTTGGTGACCAGCGAGGCGGCCTTGGCCACGCAGTAGGCGTAG
>Ga0210391_10002800_pt1 | contig 14949 bp, 10 predicted proteins | sample IncBWC12OmetaG_FD_160573 | JGI IMG/M metagenome (GOLD analysis project Ga0210391, IMG submission 160573) | Forest soil microbial communities from Barre Woods Harvard Forest LTER site, Petersham, Massachusetts, United States - Inc-BW-C-12-O ... | reverse complement strand
TTGCGTGGCCTATACCCTGATCCTGGCAGCAATTTGGACCCTGAATCCGTGGCAGAGGTTCTTCTATTGGGCCAGCATCGCCTGGGTGCTTGTCACCACCTGGATTCACCGTCCCACCTGGAAGGGTCTCGGCCTGGGGCTGCCGGGTTTGCTCCGATCACTTTGGGTGGTGGTGGTTGCTGCCTTACTCGCAGGCCTGGCGGTCGTTACGGCCAAAGAGATGCACACGTTGCACCGGTTGCATGGTCCTGTACCCCTGCTCTCGCACTTCTGGGGATATTTGATTTGGGCAGTCATGCAGCAGTTTTTGCTGCAAATTTATTTCCTGCTTCGTTTGTTGCGATTACTGCCAGGCAAGGTACTGCCCGTGGTGGCAGCAGCCGGGTTTTTCTCGCTCGCCCATCTGCCTAACCCGATTCTCACGCCGGTCACCCTGCTGTGGGGCATCGTAGCCTGTATCCTGTTTCTGCGGTATCGGAATATCTATTCCCTTGGCCTGGCCCACGGGATCCTGGGGGTTTGTGTCGCAGTGGTTGTGCCAGACTCTCTGCATCACCACATGCGGGTTGGCATCGGCTACTACCGCTATCATCCTCACCGCAGCCAAAGAGACCAGATCGTATCCACGGAGGCGTGGGTGACGGCCGAAGCGCCCACGCGGCGCTGCTGACGCCAGGCGAGCCCGTAGAAAATGCCGGCCAGGGTCGCCAATAAGATATAGCGCCAATTGAAACCCGCCGCACGCTTGTTGAAGTGCGAAAGGCCAAACAAGGTAGAAGTAATGAGCAACCCCCGCGCCGGCCGGAGACGTCGCTCAAGAAGATTCTGCATCCAGCCACGAAAGAAAAGTTCCTCCGGCACGGCGATAAAAAAGAAAGTAAATACCCAGGCGGCGAGAGCGTGAATACCCGACGGGATGACTGGGTGAAAATGGAGGAAGCCCATCATGAGTCCCAGGATTACAGCGATAGGAGCATAGGCGGCGAACGCGGTCAGCCCGGCCCCGAGATCGCCCAGGCGCAGACGGAGATCGAAGCCGGCGCCGCGCAGCTGACGGATAACGTGAAAGCCGTAAATGCCCGCATCCAGCAATAACATCTTGTTGAAGACGGATAGACGTGGCCCCCACGCCCCCTCAAACCAGCGCAAATCAACCGCGAGGCCGAGCAGCACAAGGATCAGGAAGTCTCGCCAATCTCCTCGCTGCTCTGGGTCAGACAGGCTTGCCTGGTGAAGCAGCAGAGTGATGGCTACAGGCAGCAGGGTATAGAGGGCTAGCCAAGGCCAGCGAAAAACTCCGGTAGCAGTCGAGACCAGGGTGTAAGGAAGACCGAGCAACGCCGGCGCCAGGATGCGAGGCAGAAGCGGTAGCCGCCGCGGCAGCTGCAGACTACTGGGGCAAAATGCTGCGGCAAAAAAAGGGACCAACGTCAGCACTGCTGCCACAGCGATTAGGGGATTTGACAACAGGCGCAGCATTCATCGGCCAAACTGACGCAGGTGGTGGTCGGCGTGCAGGTACCCCCATCGCATCCAGTCCTTCGTGGTCATTGTCCCGAAGATAGGGTGCGGCAAAAGGGGCGTTGGCAAAGCATCGCAGAAACGACCAAATGTCGAGAGCAATGAGTCAAGATCCTGACGGAATTCAATCGGACGCGAACCGCCGTTGCCCTGTTCCACTTCCGGGCGAGTGCGAAACCCTTTAGCCCACGTCAGCGGTACGTCCAGAGCCAACCACTTGAGTAGAGTTCGTTGCAGCAAGCCAGTTGCCGGGCTGACAGTTTTCTCTCCTAGTGCAAACTTGTAGGAGTCATCTAGATGACAAATCATCTGATGGACGGACATCTTTCCCCAGCGTGCGGGGTCTTGCGGCGACAGTTGCGACAGACGGCTCGAAATGTTCTGCCGGTCGGCCGGTTTGCTTAAGCTGTTCACGTTACTTGGCGTCTACCCGATGGCACGCGGACTGCTTCTTGCCGGCAAGCGAATCCGAGTAAAAATTGACAGATCCAGCCGCATCCCACCAGATATATTGTCCCGCTGCATAGCGTGCGCCAGAAGCCGAAGTGACGTTGGTGAAGATAAGCGATGCTCCATTCACCGGAACGATGACTAGGCTGTTTCCAGCACCGTTAATGTATTCGACTGGGAATGCGGCCGCGGGAAGCCCTGTCGCTGCTGCTTGCCCATCGCATTGGTACTGCACTGTCTTGCGCGAGATCGGTTGTGAGCCGCTCAGGTGAATTGTCAGGTCAGCTGCGCCTGCGAGTGTGCTCCACCCCAGTGCGGCCACTATCAGCAGATTCCACTTTGACTGCATCGCAAGGCCTCCTTACGTGCCTGTCGCTACCACAAAGTATTGCGCCTTTTCAGGCCCCGGATTATGAACACCGTGCAATTCATTGGAGTGAATGAATGCTGCAGATCCAGGGCCGATCAGCGTTGTCTTGCCCTCAATGGTCACAGCCACGTTGCCTTTCATGAGCAAAAACAGCTCTTCGTGCTCGTGCCGATGGGGCGGATGCGGCTCGCTTCCCGCAGCCAGGGTGGTCTCATGCACTTCGAGATGCTCGCCTGTGTGCAGGGTTCCATCGAGGATTGCCCGGGATTCGTTTTGCCCATTTTGCTTGACGGGTAGATCGTTGTAAGGCTTGACGAAGGAGGGGATGACCGCGTTGTCGAAGGCGAATGCCCTGGACGCCGCGAGTAGGGGAATTGCCTGCAGTAGAGTACGCCGGGTGTTATCCATAACAGGGTTTGTTATAGGCCTTCAGGACGCGCCAAATCAAGACAGGCTTTGTACTTCACTGTTAAGATCGTCGGGAACAAATTGACCGGGGGCCCCATGGCATTTACGCCCAATCGCCGCAGCTTCATCATTGCAAGTGGAATGACCGCCCTTGCTTCGACCAGAGTCCTTGGTGCCAACGACACGCTTCGCATCGGCGTCATTGGGGCCGGCGGCCGCATGAGGAACCTGCTCGATGCTGCCGACGCATCCGGCACTGACTTCCAGATCGTGGCCGTGAGTGACGTTTATGGGCCGCGCCGCGATGAGGTAAAGGAACGGTCGAATGGTATCGCCACTACCCACCTCGATTATCACGAGGTGCTGGCGAAGGATATTGACGTCGTGTTGATTGCCGCTCCCGATCATTGGCACGTGCGCATGGCCTGCGACGCGCTGGAGGCGGGCAAGGATGTCTATCTGGAAAAGCCGGTCACTCACACCATCGAAGAAGGGGCAACGCTGGCTCATGCAGTTCATTCGAGCAAACAGGTTCTGCAGTGTGGCATGCAGCAGCGCAGCTGGACCCACTTTCGCAACGCCGTCGACCTGATTCAGGCGGGCAGCCTGGGGCGCGTTGTCCAGGTGCGAACCTACTGGTGGCAGAACTACAACCAGGCAAACTGGAAGCCCAAGCCGGTGGACGCCCAGGCACTGGATTGGAAGATGTGGCTGGGAGGAGCGCCGGATCAGGCCTTCAGCGAGGAGAAGTTTTACCGCTGGCGCTGGTACTGGAATTTTGGCGGCGGGGCCATGACCGATCTGTTCGCGCACTGGATCGACGTGGCCCACTGGGCCATGAAGAGCGATACGCCGCGCGATGTGCAGATGCTGGGCGACAAGTACGTGTTTGAGCAGTGGGATTGTCCCGATACTGTTCAGGCGGCGCTTCGTTATCCCGGTTGGGATGTAGTGTACGAGGGCATGATGAGTTCATCGATCGACGATGGAGGACTCGAGTTCCGCGGCACAGACGCGACGCTGAAAATCAATCGCAGTGGCTTCGGCATCTTCCGCGAGGGATTGAAGGATGATCGGAACCCTATCCTCAGTGAAGAAAGCTTTGTCGACGGAACCGTGACCCACATGCAGAACTTCTTCGCCTGCGTTAAGTCCCGTAAGGAGCCGAACGCGCCGGTTGAAACCGGAATCGCCGCGGCGCGCGCCGGCCACATTGCCAATCTTGCCTACAAGCACACGGGTCAAATTTCCTGGCCGCCGAAGGGCTCGGCTTAACTCATCGTGCGTCGGGCAGCAGACCCTGTTCTACCAGCACCGGTGGCCTGCGGTGCCTCGTGACCTGCTCATAGGCGAAGGCCCACCCGAGCAGGTCGCCGTCTCTCCACGGTCTAGCGGAAATCTCCAGGCCAAAGGGCAGGCCGTCGGGGTAGAAGCCGCCGGGCACAACCACCGCCGGCACGCCGATCATGTTCACCCAACTGGTGTCGCTGTGAGGGCCGCCGCTGATCTTCCCATCCTGCGGCATCGTCTCGTCGGGCGGCGGCATCTGTGCTGCCGGGTAGACGTAGCCATCAAGATGTAGCCGGTCCAGCGTGTTGATATAGGCTTCAATAGTCCTGCGCTTGGGACCCAGGAAGTTGGCTTCCGCTTGCGGATCGCTCTCCACGTTGGTCTGCTTCATCGTTGGCCGAACGTTATCGTCGTCTGTGCTGTTGATGATTTCATGCGGCATAGCAGAGCCGACGGTTTTCTCATACTCTTCAATCGAGCGGTACTGCGGCGGCCCATATTCGGCGAGAAACTTTTCCGTTCCCTCGCGGATGTAAGCAAGAGTACAGATGTGCGAGGCCGCTTCTGCGAAGCTGTCGTCGAGTATGGAATCGTCAAAGACGATGGTCGCACCTGCGGCGCGTAGCCCTTCGAGGGCCTTCATGAAAGCCGCGCGGGTTTCCGGCCGGAGAAGTGTTTGCGCCGCCGCTCGATCGGCTGTCGCCATACTCGCTGGCTCCGTCGTCGGCATGCCATGAAAGGGGATCCCCGCTCCCTGGAGAATGAAGGCAGGTACGCCGAAACGTTTGCCTTTGAGCGCGTCAGTCTTCAAGTAGCCGGTGTAGGGGCCCAGTTGAGCTTGTGGGTCATCTCCTGCCATGACGTCCAGCGCGATGGTCGCGTCCGTTACGTTGCGAGCGATCGGCCCTGTGTTGTCGAGTAGCCAGTCCAGCGGCGCGATGCCGGCGATGCTTACCAAGCCGCGCGTTGGGAATACCCCCACCACGGAACTGGTAGCGGACGGCATACGAATCGAATTGCCGGTATCAGTTCCGTTGCCCAGGACCGCGAAGTTTGCCGTGACCGCGGTGACAGTGCCGCCGGAAGAGCCTCCGGGACTAAACCGCACATCGTAGGCGTTGCCGGTGCGGCCGTACGCGGTGCTGCGATTGGTATCGCTGGCGGCGAAGTCCGGCATGTTGGTTTGGCCGATGATGATGGCGCCTGCTGCTCGCAGTTTGGCAACGATGGCGGCGTCTTTGGGCGCGATCAGCTCGTGACCGGGAATCATGTATCCCCGCCAGCCGTCGGTAGTGACCAGGCCCTTCACTGAGGTATTGGCCTTGGTAACGATGGGTACCCCCCACAGAGGGCTACGCTGGAAGCTGGTGCCGCCCGCCTTGGCTTCCGCATCCTCCCGGGCAGCTGTGGCTAGCGCTCCCGCTGCATCCACATTTTGCACCGCGCGGTAGATCCCGTTGTACTTCTCAATTCGCGCCAGGTACCACCGCACCACCTGGGTCACGGTGTATTTGTGGTCGCGATACATCTGTTCCAGCTGGGGAACGGTAACCTCGAGCAGGTCCCGAGTCATGGCATCTCGTGCGCTATTGTCATTTGCGAAAGCCGGTGCGGTGAACACGCTGTGCGCCACGAATAGGCACCAGTAAAGACCTAGCGTCTTGATAGCAGCCTGAGCGAAACCTCGAGCAGACAAAATACGTCCAAGGGTCATACGCGATCTTCTCTTACATTCATGAATCTGTGCTCCCCGTTTCTTCCGGCCCCGATCAAAAATAGACGGCAGGGTCCTCTGGCATTGACTTTGGTCCTTGCAATGGTAGTCTCTCCGCTGGTTGCAACTGCGCAGAACGCTGTCTTCAAAATTCCCCCGGTGAAAATACCTCTTGATATCAAAGACCAGCCGATCACAATTACGGCTTCGGCAATCCTGACGATATCGTCCAGAGATCGCAATTTGAGGATATTGAACCTCCAGCTCACCGGCGACCTATCAGACCTGCAGCGCAACCTGACCAGCCTTCTGAGCACACAGCTCGACAAGGATGACCGCTGTGGAGAGCGCGTGGCAATTCAGAATGCAACCCTGAAGCCTGCGGAGCCAGCGAGTATCGCTGTTGTTCAGCTGCACGTCGAACGTTGGGCCTGCGTAAAGGTGTTAGGCAAACAGGCGGCGAAAAAAGTGTTGGGAGGGGACGCGCAGGTTCCCATCAAGCTCACACCCGTAATTGAAAAAGATAGTACGGAGTTACAACTGCAGCCGGAAGTGGGTGAAATTCAGGCGGACGGTTCACTGGGTGAGGTGCTGCGTTCCGGAGCATTGGGCGACGCGATACAGGAAAAGGTCCGCAGCTCCATCCTTAACGCGTTGCACAAAGGCACGAACCTGGCTGCAACGCTGCCTCCTGCGGTGCAGGGTTATATCACTATTCAGAATGCTGAGTTCAAAGACGAGGGTGATGGAAGCCTCTTGGTGGTTCTCGACGGCGAAGCTCGCATCACCCAGGAGCAGGTAAAGCAGCTCTCTGACCAGGTGAAGGCGCGACTGGCCTCCCGCTAGAGCCGAGATCTGCGCTGTAAGGTTCGTCCGCGCTTCGTCCGGCTCTTCGGGCGAATCCCCTAGGGCAGATAGACCCTGGAGAGCAGGATGGGCGGCCATACTGTCGCCAATCCTGTCCTACGGCAGGACAAGGAATGATGGATCTTTCTCTTGTTACGACTGATAGACTGCTGGCACAATATTCGGTCCGTGTAATCTGCACTCTAGTCAGGGACGATGACGATCGCAGAAGGAACACAGTTTGGTCCGTACCGCCTGATCGAGAAGATTGGATCGGGCGGGATGGGCGAGGTGTATCGTGCGCTGGACACGCGCCTTGAGCGCGAGGTCGCGCTCAAGCTGGTTTCCGACACCTATCTCATCACGGGGGTTGGCAGTGGTTCGCCCTCTCCGCTCACCCCTCACGCTACTCCCGATTCCCACATCTCGCACGAGCGCTTCCTGCGGGAGGCGCGTTCGTCTGCCACTTTAAACCATCCCAACGTCTGCTCCATCCACGACACCGGGGAGCACGATGGCCGCCCGTACCTGGTCATGGAATTGCTGCGGGGCGAGACCCTGAAGCACTACCTGGCGAAGGCGGGTGGCAAAGGACTAACCCCGGACGAGGTGATTTCGTTCAGCCAACAGGCAGCATCTGCTTTGGCTGCCGCCCACGCCAAGGGGATCATCCATCGCGACATCAAGCCGGCTAACTTGTTCGTCGTCGACGCCGGCCGGGGCAAGCGAGTAATCAAGATTCTTGACTTCGGATTGGCCAAGAAGCAACCCGGCGTTGCCCCGGCGGAGTCGAGGACTTACGATCTTCCCGCCAACGGCAGCGCTGACCAGACTGCAGTCGGACCCGGCACGGCGACGATGGAGCTCACCAGTCCCGGATCAGCAGTGGGAACCGTGGCGTACATGTCGCCGGAGCAGGCGAAGGGTGAGCCGCTGGACGCCCGCACCGACCTGTTCAGCCTGGGAAGCGTCATCTACGAAATGGCCACTGGCAAGACTCCTTTTGCCGGCGGGTCTACGGCCGAAGTGTTCGCCGCGCTGCTCAAGGAAAATCCTCCTCCGATAAGCTCCCTGAACCCGGCGATGCCAAAGAAGCTGGATCCCATCGTGGCCAGGCTGCTGGCCAAGGATCCTGCTAACCGCTATGCGACGGCCGAGCAGTTGCAGGAAGCGCTCGATGCTCTGCAGCCGCAATCCGGCAATATGATGGCGGCGCCCCCGGCCGGCGGGAACAGGTCAAATTGGTCTTGGGCAGTCGCCGCGCTACTGCTCCTGGTCGCGGGCGGAGTCACCTGGTGGAAGTTACGGCCCGCGGCGCCGCCCCCATCCCCGGAGAGCGCCGCTGGAGCGGCGCCCGTGGCAACCAAGGACTCCATTATCCTGGCCGACTTCATCAACCGCACCGGCGATCCCGTTTTCGATACCACGCTCAACCAGGCGCTGCAGATCGATCTGGAGCAATCGCCGGTGATCAATATTGTGAGCCAGCAGCACCTGGCACAAAGCGTGAAGTATCTGGGCAAGCCGGCGGACACTCCCCTCACCCCGGAAATCGCACGCGAGATCGGCGAGCGCGAAGGCGTCAAGGCGATCCTCACGGGAACGATTGCCAATTTAGGCAAGGAGTACGTACTCACGCTGACGGCGCAGAATACCGCGACCGGTGACGAAATCGTGAGCGAGCAGGCGCAGGCTCCCGACAAGGAGCACGTTTTGGACGCGCTGGGCAAGGCGGCCGCCGCCATGAGGGGTAAGCTGGGCGAGGATCTGGCCAGCATCAAGAAACTCGACACTCCCTTCGGTCAGGCGACGACCTCGTCGCTGGAGGCGTTTCGCGCCTATGCGCTGGGAGATAAGGCGCACGTGAGTGCGCATGATATTCCCGATGCAGAGGGTCATTACCTTCGGGCGATTGAGCTGGATCCTAACTTCGCCATGGCGTATGCGCGACTGGGGGTTGTGTATATCAATTCCACCCAGGTGGCGAAGGCGAACAAGTACTTCGAAAAGGCTTATGCGCTCTCGAAAAATGTGAGCGAACGCGAGCGGTTGTACATCACCGGCCACTACTACCAGAATGTCACCGGCAACATGCCTAAGGTGGTTGAAGCGTTGCAGGAATCGATCCAGACCTACCCAAGCCAGGTGGACAGCTACATCAACATCACCGCGGCGTACACCGCGCTCGGCGAATTTCCAAAGGCTCTCCCGTTTGCCAGGAAAGCGGTGGAGATGCAGCCTGAGGATTCCATCGCCGCAGAAAACGTGTTGGGGATTTACCTGGGATTGAACCAGATACCCGAGGCCAAGGCGGAAATGGAGCGAGCCCAAAAGCTGGGTCTCGACACCAGCACGCTCGACCTTACAGGCCACCTGCAGACCTACTTTTTGCTGGGCGAACCCGGCGAAGTGCAGAAAATCATGACCAAGGTTGCCGGTCAGCCGGATGAGTTCCTGGCCACGCAGGTTCTGGCGAACACACAGCTTTTTGCCGGCCAGTACAACAAGGCTGCCGGGACCATCCAGCAAACCTACGAACAGGCGGCCCGCGCCAAGGCTCCGGACGTGCAGGCAAATGTGCTGCTCACCAACGCCGCCAGCCGCGGACTCGTGGGATTGTGCGAAGGCAGCGATGCCGAAGTGCAAAAGGCGCTGGGGTTAGACAGGAGCCGGCAGACCGAGTCGTTTGCTGTGCTTGCTTCCGGCATCTGCGGCAACAGCAAGGTGGTGCAGTCGCTGGCTGAGGATTTGAGCAAAAAGTACCCGGACGACACGCTGATCCAGAACGTATATGTGCCCTTGGGCAAGGCGTTTGTCGCACTTGGCGCGGGACAAGCGAAAGAAGCCTTGGAAGATGCGGAACCGGCGCGGGCGTATTACCGGATTTTTCCAGCCGCCTATTTGCAGGGTCTCGCATACCTGCAATTGCATGACGCCAGCCGTGCCGTGAACGCATTTCAGAACGCAACCTTATCGCCTGGCGGCAATCTGCAAGCAACGACGATCTTTTATGCGCAGGCACAACTCGGGTTGGCGCGCGCATATGCCATGAACGGCGACAAGGCAGAGGCGAAGAAAGCTTATTGAAGCATTCTTTGCCACCTGGAAAACCGCGGACCCGGACCTGCCTATGCTGCAAGCGGCCAAAAAGGAATACGCCGCCCTCTAGATTTCGAAAATGGAACGGACCAATCCACCAGTAGAATCATGGGCCTTTGGGGCCGCCCGAGGTGATGAAAATCGGTTTCTGTTCAGCAACTTCACTTTCTGTAAGTGCCGTCTCTCCCCTTTGTCATCCCCACCGGAGTGCAGCGCAGTGGAGGGACCTGCGGTTTCCTCCCATCGCTAGGCCGCTGCTCCGGGCCATAACGACCCTCCCCTTTGTCATCTCGACCGAAGCGCAGCGCAGTGGAGAGATCTCTGTGTGGATGCTTTTCCTGGAAGTGTTTTCCGGCAGACCTGGGCCTGTGCGGGCATAGTTTTTGAAAGCGTAGCGGATCCCTTTCTCACCTTCAGGCTTGTTAATTACAAGTCATTGATGCAGCGACGCTGATAGACTGCTGGCACCGATGACCATAGCAGAGGGAACACAGTTCGGACCGTACCGTCTGCTCGAGAAAATCGGCGCCGGCGGCATGGGCGAAGTCTATCGCGTACTGGATACCAGGCTGGAGCGCGAAGTCGCTCTGAAGCTGGTTTCTGACAGCTACCTCGTTGCGGATCTGGGCAGCGGGTCCCCCTCCCCCACTCCCGGGCACCCCACACCCACTCCCACACCGCACTCCCCCGGCCATGCGTCGCACGAGCGCTTTTTACGCGAAGCCCGGTCGGCGGCGACGCTGAATCATCCCAACGTATGCGCAATTTATGACACCGGGGAACAGGATGGCCGCCCCTACCTGGTGATGGAGTTGCTGCGCGGAGAGACGCTGAAGCGTTATCTGGCAAAATCCGGCGGACACGGGCTGCCGCCAGAAGAGGTAGTGGCCTTTGCCCAGCAGGCCGCCGCGGCGATCGCAGCGGCTCACGCCAAGGGGATTATCCATCGCGACATCAAACCGGCCAATCTGTTTGTCGTCGATGGCCCTCGCGGTAAACGGCAAATTAAGATCCTCGACTTTGGCCTGGCGAAGAAGCAGGCAGGTCTCGCGGTGGCTGACACCAGAACCTACGATCTGCAGGGCAATGGCAGCCTGGACGAGACGGCTGTAGGGCCGGGAACAGCAACCATGGAACTGACCAGCCCCGGCTCGGCAGTGGGAACGGTTTCCTACATGTCTCCAGAGCAGGCACGTGGTTCGCCGCTGGATGCGCGGACAGACCTGTTCAGCCTGGGTACGGTTATCTACGAGATGGCTACAGGGAAGACGCCCTTCGGTGGCGGATCGACGGCGGACGTCTTTGTGGCCCTGCTGCGGGAGGATCCACCGCCGGTAAGCAAGGTCAATCCGGCCATGCCCAAGCAGCTCGATGCCATCGTGGCCAAGCTATTGGCAAAAGACGTGGCCTTGCGGTATGTGAGCGCGGAAGAACTGCAGGAAGATCTGGAAGGCGTCAGCCTGGGCGGCGCGGCTGCGCTCCCGCCAGCCAAATCCTCGGCCGGCAAGCCCAAATGGCCGTGGGTAGCGGGCACGGCGATAGTGGCGCTGCTACTCGCACTTGCCTGGTGGAAATACCAGCCTGCGGCTGCGCCCGGTGCTAAGCCAGAGAACGGGACTGCCGCAACTGGGCCGGAGACGAAGAAGGACTCGCTCATCCTGGCGGATTTCGTCAACCGCACGGGTGACCCGGTGTTTGACACCACGCTGAACCAGGCGTTGCAGATTGATCTGGAGCAATCGCCGGTCATTAATATCGTGAGCCCTCAGCACCTTTTGCAGAGCGTGAAGTATCTGGGTAAGCCGGAGGGCACGCCGGTCACGCCCGCGATTGCGCGCGAAATAGGCGAGCGTGAAGGCATCAAGGCCATCATTACCGGAACCATCGCCAACCTGGGTAAGCAATATGTCATTACCCTTTCGGCACAGAACACCGCTACCGGAGACGAGATCGTCAGCGAGCAGGCCCAGGCGCCGGACAAGGAGCATGTGCTGGATGCGTTGGGCAAAGCGGCTGCGGCGATGCGCGGGAAGCTAGGCGAGGACCTGGACAGCATCAAGAAGCTCGACACACCTTTTGGCCAGGCAACGACATCTTCGCTCGAGGCTTTTCGCGCCTATGCGCTGGGCGATAAGGCGCACGCCAAGGCGCATGACATTCCAGAAGCGGAGGGGCACTACCTGCGTGCCATCGAACTGGATCCCAACTTCGCCATGGCCTACGCGCGCCTGGGAGTGGTGTCTATTAATTCCGGCCAGGTGACTAAGGCAAACAACTATTTTTCCAAGGCTTACGAGTTATCAAAGAATGTGAGCGAACGGGAAAGGCTCTACATCACCGGTCACTATTACGAGGCCGTGGAGGGCAATATACCGAAGGTTGTGGAAACGCTGCAGGAAGCCATCCAGGCTTACCCGGGGCAGATCGACAACTATATCAATATCAACGTCGCTTACCAGTCACTCGGTCAATACGATCAGGGCCTTCCCTATGCGCAGAAAGCGGTTGAGATCGATCCGCAGGAGTCGATCGCTGCCGAGAATCTGTTGTCCGACTACATCGCCCTGGGCCGGATGGCCGATATGAAGAAGGAAATGGAGCGGACCGAAAACCTGGATCTGAACAGCAGCACGGGTGACCTTGTCGTTTATATGGTTGCTCATTTCCTGTTGGGCGAGCCCCAGGAAGTGCAAAGGGTGATGGCGAAAACAGCGGGGAGGCCCGACGAATTTCTGGCTACCCAGACACTGGCGTCGACGCAGCAGTATTCTGGCCAGTACCGGCTGGCCGCGGCGACCATGCAACGCGCTGCCGAGCAGGCGGCCCGAGCCAAGGCGCCCGATGCGCAAGCGGGCTTCGTTTTGGAGGGCGCGTTGGCACGCGGGCTGGCCGGGCTGTGCGACTCCGGCGACGTCGTGCGACAGGCGCTTTCACTCGACAAAAGCAGGCAGACCCAGGCCTTCGCGGCCTTGGCCGCTTCCGTCTGTGGCGACGGCAAGGTTGCCCTGCCGCTGGCATCAGAGTTGACCAAAAAATATCCTCAGGACACGCTTATCCAGGATGTGTTCGGACCCTTGTCAAAAGCGTTTGTGGCTCTGGCCGCCGGCCACGCGCAGGAAGCGATCGACGCAGCCGAACCAGCCAAGCCCTATAACGCGAATTATCCCGCTTCCTATGTGCAAGGCCTGGCATACCTTCAATTGCACGACGCCGGTCATGCGCTGGCCGCCTTTCAAACCGCCACTCGGGCCAACGCAGGGACCCTGAATATTGCAGCTGCACCGTATCTGGCACAGCTGCAATTGGGGCTCGCGCGCGCTTACGCGATGGGCGGCGACAAGGCGAATGCGAAGAAGGCCTACGAGGCATTCTTTACCACCTGGAAAGACGCAGATGCTGATCTGCCCATGCTGGTAGCAGCAAAGAAGGAATACGCGGTCCTCTAAGGAGAAGTTGTGCGTCGAGCAGTCTCCCTCTCTGTCATCGTTTTTTCCCTCCTGTTGTCTGGCTGTCATTCGACTTACTACAAAGCCATGAGCACCCTGGGCAAAGAGAAGCGCGACATCCTGGTGCAGCGAATCAAGGACGCGAAAAAGGATCAGGATCAAACCAAGCAGAAGCTACAAACCACGATGGAGTCGTTCCAGGCCCTGACCGGCTTCAAGGGCGGATCGCTGGAAAAATCTTACAAACGTCTCAACTCCGATTACGAAAGCGCCGCATCGCAGGCGGACAAACTTCACGACAAGATTCAGTCGATTGACCAGGTGAGCAACGATCTGTTCAAAGAGTGGCAGGGCGAGATCAACGCCATGGATAACGGCAAATTAAAGTCGCAGGATAGTGTCATGCTGCGCAACGCGAAAACCCGCCAGGCCACATATATGCGCGCCATGCACCGAACTGAGGACCAGATCGCACCGGTGTTGAAGGCATTTCATGATCAGGTGCTGTTTCTCAAGCATAATTTGAATGCGCGTGCGATTGGCTCATTGAAAAATACCTCAGCCGGCCTGCAAAGCGATGTCGCCGGCCTGGTCCAAAGTATCGATGCTTCCAGCCAGGAAGCTGACAAACTCATCTCATCTCTTGCAGCTTCCGACAACAAGAACTAGCCGCTGGAAACAGGTATAATTCCGCGATTCCAAAAAGCGAGGAAAGAATGACGACAGCTGTGAATTCTCCGGTGACGCCGGAACGCATCATGCAGTTTGCCTGGGGGTATGTACCACCACTGGTTCTAGAAGCGGCCGTTCGCCACCGCGTTTTTGATGTACTTGATGCCGGCCCTAAAACCATCTCCGAGGTACAGAAGGAGACTGGCGCCTCAGAACGCGGATTGACTGCGGTGATGAATGTCTTGGTGGGCCTGAACTTCCTAGAGAAAGATAAGCATGGTGTGTTTTCACTCACGCCGGAGAGTGCCGCATTCCTTGTCAGTAGCAAGCCCGCCTTCCAGGGTGGCATGCTTCGTCACGGTAGCCAGCAATTGATCCCCAGGTGGCTTCATCTGACCAGGGTTGTCGAGACCGGCAAACCCGAGGCTTCCGTTAACCAGCAAGGGCCAGGGTCCGACTTCTTTCAGCAATTCGTCAACGATATCTTGCCCCTGAGCTTTCCCGCGGCGCAAACGCTCAGCCGTCATTTGCATGCGAATGGTGCGGCGGCGGCGCGCGTGCTCGATCTCGCTGCAGGCTCTGGAGTGTGGGGCATCGCGATGGCGCAAGGTTCTGAGCAGGTGCGGGTCACCGCGGTTGATTGGCCTGATGTGATTCCCGTAACCCGCAAGACTGTCGAGCGCTTTGGGTTGGCAGACCGGTTTTCCTTTGTAGCCGGCGACCTGATGCAGGCTGACTTCGGAAGCGGCCACACCGTGGCCACGCTTGGCCACATCCTGCATAGCGAAGGCAGCGAACGCAGCCGGGCGCTTATCAAAAAAACGTTTGCAGCACTTGCCCCCGGGGGAACGATTGCGATCGCCGAATTCCTAGTCAATGCGGATCGGACCGGTCCTCTGAATGCGCTCTTCTTCGCTGTCAACATGCTGGTGAACACAGATAGCGGCGACACCTATTCCTTTGAAGAGATCAGCGGCTGGTTGAACGACGCCGGTTTCAAGAATGCGCGGACTCTCGATGCGCCGGGACCATCGCCGCTCATTCTTGCCGCTAAACCATAGGTCCGAAAAGTGGAATGGCCGCTCTCTGTTAGGAGAGGCCGGCCATTTTTGTTCGTGCGATGAGGAGTTATT
>Ga0210391_10002799_pt1 | contig 14952 bp, 16 predicted proteins | sample IncBWC12OmetaG_FD_160573 | JGI IMG/M metagenome (GOLD analysis project Ga0210391, IMG submission 160573) | Forest soil microbial communities from Barre Woods Harvard Forest LTER site, Petersham, Massachusetts, United States - Inc-BW-C-12-O ... | reverse complement strand
AATAGCACGCCGCAAGAACATTTTCGATCTCGCATCCCTACATGTGATCGTTGCTCCCCGAGATCACATCTTTGGACTTGCCCGCATGGGTCAAGCGTTGGCCGATCAAACAGTCCCGAATATTGTGGTGGTGCGGACCATGGAAGAAGCGTACAAAATTCTAAAGCTTGAGAAACCAGGAGCAGAATAGATCAAAGGCATCCCCTTACTCGACCGATCATGGATTCCCGACCTACGAATTCTCCTTGCGGTGTTCACAGGTGGCAGTGTTGAGGCACGAGTCGGCCAGCTTCAAGCGCTCGACGGGTTTGCCGCCGATGATGTGGGATTCGATGATCTCGTCGACATCGGCCTCAGTGACGTGCCCGTACCAGACGGCATCCGGATAGACGACCAGATTCGGGCCGTGCTCGCATTGATCGAGGCAACCCGATTGATTGGCCCGTACCTTGCCTTTGAGGCCGCGTTCCGCGAGTTTCTGTTTGAATAGCTTCTGCAGCTTTGCCTGACCGGCGGAATCACAGCATCCCCGCGGATTTCCCGGGGGCCGCTGGTTGCCGCAAATGAAAATGTGTTTTTCGAACTTGGGCATAGGATCACGTGAAGGAATTTTAGACCTTATGAACGATTGGCGATACCCGTTCGCACCGATTCGATCGCTCGTTGCTATTCGCTGCGCGGGCGCGATAAGATAACTCGTACACGTCTTTTCCGCTTCCATCCCAGTTAGCCTTTTAAATGCATTTGCCGCGGGCAAGAGTGTGCGACCCCGGGTGTTCGTACGCACGCGCGGCGCTGTTATGCGTCGGCGAAATCCCTGTGACGGAGTTGGCATTGAAACGAGGCAAGACCGCGGTGATTGTCGGCGCCCAGTGGGGCGACGAGGGCAAAGGCAAGATTGTCGACGTTCTATCGGAGAACTTTTCCGTGGTGGCCCGTTATGCCGGTGGCCATAACGCCGGCCACACGGTCATTATCAACGGCAAGAAGTTCGTCCTGCAGCTGGTTCCGTGTGGAGTGTTGCGGGCCGCATGCCGCAGCGTGATCGGCAACGGCGTGGTGCTCGACCCGATGGCGTTTCTCAAGGAAGTTGGTGCGCTGCGCGAGGCGGGCGTGAGGGTCGATGGAAATCTCTTCGTCTCGAACCGCGCTCAGGTAATTCTGCCGTACCATCGCATGATCGAGTTGGCGGCGGAGAATGCCCCCGGACGCGTGAAGATTGGCACCACCTCGCGTGGAATTGGTCCGGCTTACGAAGACAAGATGGGCCGCCGCGGGCTTCGGGTCGCCGATTTGCTCGATCTGCAGCTGCTGAAGAAACACATCGAAAATGCGGTGCGCGAGAAGAACATGATCGCACACGCGCTGTTCAATTCCGAACCGCTTGATGCCGACAAAATGTACGCGGAGTACGCCGCGGCCGCCGAGAAAGTCGCGCCGTTTGTATGTGACACAGCAGTCCTGCTTAACCAGGCCTTGGCGAGCGGCGAGGCCATCCTGTTCGAAGGCGCGCAGGGCACGATGCTCGACATCGACCACGGTACTTATCCTTTCGTGACCTCGTCCAGCGCAACCTCCGGAGGCGCCGCGACGGGCACCGGCGTCGCGCCGAATGCGATCGACTCGGTGATCGGACTCACCAAGGCATATTGCACGCGAGTGGGCGAAGGTCCGTTTCCTAGCGAGGAGAAAGGCGAACTCGGCGAGCAACTGCGCAAGCGCGGCAACGAGTTCGGAGCGGTTACCGGGCGTCCGCGGCGCACCGGCTGGCTTGATTTGCCTCTGCTGCGCTACGCTGGCATGATTAACGGCATCTCGTGGCTGGTGGTGACCAAGCTGGATGTGCTCGACGAACTGGCGGAGATTCCGGTCTGCGTGAGCTACGCGGTCGACGGCAAGAAGACCATGGAAATCCCGGCGCAAGCCAGCGGTTACGACAGGCTCGAGTGCGTTTATCACAAGATGCCGGGCTGGCGGACGTCCACGCAAGGCATAACGGAGTTCGACAAATTGCCCAAGGCGGCTCGCGAATACCTGGCGTTTGTGGAGAAGGAAACCGGGGCGAAGGTGGGCATGATTTCGACTGGTCCGGACCGGAATCAGATTATCTTGATGGACGAATTTGCCAAGGAGATGAAGACAGCCGCATCCCGGAAAATCTAGACTTGACTTCCCATCGGTCAGGCAACGAAACTACAAAACCAGACAATGTAAGGAGCGCCCGATGGTGGTTTTGGCAGTGACATGGATGGCGAAAGCAGGGCACGACGCCGACGTGGCCCCAATTTTTGTGAAGCTGACGGAAGAATCCCGCAAGGAGCCCGGCTGCCTCATGTATCAAGTGCACCGGCACAAGACCGAACCGCGGCGCTTCTTCATCTACGAGCAGTACAAAGATGACGCCGCGCTCGAAGCCCACCGCGCCGCCCCGCATTTTCTGCAATACGCCCGCAAAGATCTACCCAAGGTCGCCGACCGCGTGGAAGGCCACCTGTACGAAGCGCTAGAATAGCCGTGTGTGCCGCGGCCGCCGAGACCGCGGCCCTACTATTTCGCCAGCTCATATCCCGCAAAGAAGAAACTCAACTCAAAGCGCGCCGTATCCTCGGCATCGGAGCCGTGAATGGCGTTGTGTTCAATGCTCGAAGCCCACTTCTTGCGGATGGTGCCTTCCTCGGCGTGGGCCGGGTTGGTCGCGCCCATCAGCTTGCGCAGATCGGCGATGGCGTTTTCTTTTTCCAGGGCCAAAGTAACGATCGGCCCGCTCGACATGAAATCAGTAAGCGAGTTATAGAACGGCCGGCTCGCGTGCACGGCGTAAAACTGCTCCGCCTGATACTTGGATATTTCCAGCATCTTCATGGCAAGAATGTGGAAGCCATTCTTCTCGAATTGTTCAATGATGTCGCCGACCGCATTCTTGGCGACGGCGTCTGGCTTCACAATGGTAAGAGTGCGTTGCAGGGTTTTCATAATGGGTAGGTTGTTCCTTGATAGTTGGCTTCTTGATTTTTTCTGGCTACTGGGTACAGGTACTAGGTACTCGGCACTAGACCTTAACTCCAAGCGCCGCCACAAGCGTCTCTCCGATGGCCGCTGGAGATTTTGCCACGCGGATGCCGGCCGCTTCCATCACTTTGATCTTCTCCGCGGCTGTGCCCTTGCCGCCGGAAATGATCGCCCCGGCGTGACCCATTCGGCGTCCCGGAGGCGCGGTCTGCCCGGCGATGAAGCCGACCACCGGCTTCTTCATGTGGGTCTTCACAAATTCCGCGGCGGTTTCTTCGGCATCGCCGCCGATTTCACCAATCATAATCACGGCTTCGGTCTCGGGATCGCGATTGAACAGGTCGAGCGCATCCACGAAGTTGGTTCCGATGATAGGATCGCCGCCGATGCCGATCGCAGTCGACTGTCCGATGCCACGCTGTGTCAGCTGATGCACGGCTTCATAAGTCAGCGTGCCGGAGCGCGACACGATCCCGATCGAACCTTCCTTGTGTATCGATCCCGGCATAATGCCGATCTTGCACTTGCCGGGCGAGATAATCCCGGGACAGTTTGGCCCAATCAGCCGCGAGCGCCGGTTCTGCAGAAACTCCCAAGCCTTGACCATGTCGAGCGTAGGAATGCCTTCAGTGATGCAGACGATGAGATCAAGTTCGGCGTCGGCTGCTTCCATGATGGCATCGGCGGCGAACGGCGGCGGAACGAAAATCACCGTCGCGTCGGCCCCGGTCTTCTCGACGGCCTCCTGCACGGTGTTGAAAATCGGCCAGCCTTCATGCATGGTGCCGCCTTTGCCCGGCGTTACTCCGCCCATCACCTGCGTTCCGTAAGCCGCGCAGGCCTTGGCGTGGAAGGTGCCTTCGCGTCCGGTCAGGCCCTGCACGATCAAGCGCGTTTTCTTATCGACAAGAATTGACATAAATACGATTCCTCACTACTCACACTTGTCGTCCCGAGCGAAGCGAGAGACCCTGGTTCTTGCCTGCGCCACCAGTGTCGCCTCAGGCGAACACCAGGATCCCGCGCTTTCGCTCGGGATGACAGGGCAGAACTCCCTAACCCCGCGCCGCGGCCACCACTCTGTCTGCCGCATCCTTCATAGTGTCAGCCACGACGAAATTGAAACCGGAATTCATCAGGATCTTCTTGCCTTCGTCCACGTTCGTACCTTCGAGGCGCAACACCACGGGAAGCTTGATGTTAGTCTTCTTCGCGGCTTCTACCACTCCTGTGGCCAGCGTATCCACGCGCAGAATACCGCCAAAGATGTTGATCAGCACCGCTTTCACGCTCTTATCGCTGAGCAGGATTTCAAACGCGTGCGCCACCTGCTCGGCATTAGCGCCGCCGCCTACGTCGAGGAAATTTGCGGGCATGCCGCCGGCATACTTGATGATATCCATCGTCGCCATCGCCAATCCGGCGCCGTTAACCATGCAGCCGACGCTGCCGTCGAGCTTGATGTAGTTCAAGCTGTACTTCGAAGCCTCGACCTCGAGCGGATCTTCCTCCGTAATGTCGCGCAGTTCACGAATATCGGGATGGCGGAAGAGCGCATTGTCATCGAACGTCAGCTTGGCGTCGAGAGCGAACAGCCGGCCGTCAGTTGTGGTAATGAATGGATTTATTTCGAGGAGCGATGCATCCGTGTCGAGAAACGCTTTATAAAGATTTGAAAGAAATTGCACCGCGGGGCTGATCTGCTTGGCAGTTAGCCCAAGCTTGAACGCCATTTTGCGCGCCTGAAAGGCTTCGAGACCCATGCCGGGGTCGATGTGCTGCTTGAGAATTGCATCAGGATTCTCCGCAGCCACTTGCTCGATCTCCATTCCGCCGGCGGCCGAGGCCATGAACACCGGCTTGCCTTCCGCACGGTCCACCAAGATTCCCAGGTACAGTTCTTTTTCGATGGGTAGAGTTTCTTCGATCAGCAAGCGCCGCACCGTGCGGCCTTCCGGGCCCGTCTGATGCGTGACCAGCTTCATGCCCAGCATCTTCTCAGCGAGATCTCCGGCTTCACTGACCGACTTGGCGATCTTCACGCCTCCGCCTTTTCCGCGGCCGCCGGCGTGAATTTGAGCTTTGACCACAACGCCAGTCGCGCCGGAGCTAAGCAGGTCCCGGGCAGCGGCCTCAGCCTCTTCGCGGGAGGTCGCCATGGTTCCGCGCGGCACAGTCACGCCATACTTCTTAAGAATCGCCTTCCCCTGGTACTCATGGATTTTCATAATGACGCTCTTTGCTCGTTGCTCGCTAGCTAAGAATCGGAAGGAACCTGCTTGCGGCTATCGACTGAGGGCAGCAAACTCTTGATTTTATAGAAGGGCAGAGGATTAGGGCAAACCGCTCAACGGTCAATATCCTCCGCCGGCGTCGGTCCGTTCCAGAAACCGACCACAAAGATGCTAGGCTATTGCGCAGTCATGATTCTCGACGCCCTCCATCGCATCGCCAACCAAGGCCAATCGCTGGCGCGGGCGGAAGCTCGTGAAGTGATGGCGGAAGTGCTGGCGGGAAACTGCACGGACGCGCAGATCGCCGCTCTGCTCATGGCCTTGCGCATGAAAGGCGAAACGGTCGAGGAAATCGTCGGCTTTGCCGAAGCGATCCGCGCCGCGGCGACGCCATTGCCCATCGCATCCCCCGGCGCACTCGACTTGAGCGGTACGGGCCGCGACGCGCTGGCTGAGTCATCTCTCGTGGATACTAGCGGCACCGGCGGCGATGCGAGCGGCACCTTCAACATCTCAACCGCCACAGCATTCGTGACTGCGGGGGCCGGCGTGCGTGTGGCCAAGCACGGCAACCGCAGCATCAGTTCGAAATGCGGCTCGGCTGATGTGATGGAAGCGCTGGGCGTGAACATCCAGTTGACTCCAGAACGCGCGGCGCAATGCTTGAGGGAGGTCGGAATCTGTTTTTTATACGCCCCCGACCTGCATTCCTCAATGAAGCAAGTGCAGAAGGTGCGGCGCGAGCTGCGCCTGCGCACTATGTTCAACCTGCTTGGGCCGCTCACCAATCCCGCCCACGCTTCAGGACAAGTTGTGGGTGTCTACGCGCTCGACATGGTCGAAAAGCTGGCCGAGGCGCTCAGCATGCTGGGCCTGCATCGCGCGCTGGTCGTGCATGGTCTCGATGGACTCGACGAGATCACCATCACCGGGCCGACGCGCGTGGCCGAAGCCCGCGCTGGATCGGTGCGGACTTACGAGGTTGATCCGGAAGAGTTCGGCATGAAGCGGGCCACGCTGGCCGACATCTCAGGCGGAGATGCAGCCGAGAATGCAGCCATTGTCCGCGAGGTGCTAAGCGGAAGAAAATCTCCCCGCCGCGATGTGGTCGTGCTGAACTCCGCTGCAGCGCTGGTAGTGGCCGGACGCGCCGACCACCTCGCAGGTGGAGTTCCTCTGGCGGCCCAGTCGATCGACTCCGGCGCGGCCGCAGCAAAGCTGGCAGCGCTAGCCGCTTTCACCACGAAGCAAGTCGTCGGCAGCCGCTGATCGTCTGACGATTATTTCGAGGTGTCGCTTGCCTCGATTTTGAGTACGTGGTTCGTCGTGCCGCTCTCCGGCACACTGCCATCGTTCACCACGACTTCCTCCGGCGGTTTCGGAGCCTCTACTCGAATCACGCCGTTGCTCATGCCGCGCACTACAAGTCGCTCGGTCACCTCTCCGCCGGCAAACTTTACCGTGAGGGGAACCTCCGCTCCTGCCGCGCCCAGATTGCTGACGGTGATGGTGAGCATGTAAGCTCCAGGCATCGTCTTGCGCGCGAATGCGGACTCTATTTTGAACTCGGGCAGGCCCCGGTCGCGATAAACCCAGTCGTCGAAGAACCACTCCAGATCGTGCTTCGTCTGCGCCTGAATCAAGCGCTGCATGTAGGACGGCTCCTTATCTTCGTCCGCGCGGTACGACGCGAGCGCCTTTTTCAGCGCCTGGTCGCCGACCATCTCGCGCAGCATCCACCACACGCACATCGCTTTGCTGCGGTAAAGCTCTTCATCCGCCGTGTTGACTAACGACCGGTTCACTTCATTCTCGGATTTAGGGGCGGTTGTCAGGTTCTCCGTTTCTTTTTCAACCGCGCTCAACGCGGTGCGGTGCAACCCCATGTAATCGAATGCAGCTTGCCGTCCACTCAGATGCTCCAGATAGAGTGCCTGGGCAAAGTGCGCGAGACCTTCGTTGATCCAGGACCGCGGCGAGAAGAAAGCCGCGTGGGTTAACTGATGGGCCGCCGCCAATCCTGCCACCTTGGAATCGCTGCCGGTCAGCGGCGTCAACAAAAGAGGTCCGCTCTCAAAGGGCGGAGCATTTGGATCGGCCAGGTCGGCGGTTTCCGCTTTGCTTCGCGGCACTCCAAACCATTCGGTGATCAGCGGAATCGCTTTTTCCGCAGCGTCGGCATAGATTGCCGCGGAGATGTCGTGGCCACGCAGAAAATGAACTCGAACGCCCGCCCGATCCACCACCTCATAGTCGGCAATCACAAACGTCGGCACCACCTGCCCGAGAGACCGGTATGTGCAATCTGCCAGGAACTCGTGTTCGACCTCGTGCGCCGTCGGGCAGGTTGTCGCATTGACCAGAAACTCCGGTTTGTCCGCTTCGTCATCGCTTAGCACCGAGACCTGTAGATGCATGCTGGAAGCGGCTTCTCGTGCCTTCCACCTGCCAACGCTATCGAATGCGCTGTTGCCCTCTGCAAGACTTCCTGCCTCCGTCGCTATCGGATACCAAGCCACGTATCCTACCCCGCGCACGGCCGTGAATTTTGGACTGATCTGATCCCAGTCCGTGCTCCGCGCCGTAGAGTCCGATGCGCCGATTCCCGCAAGCCGCGCCGCATCGAGCACAATCACGCCTTCGTAGGCAATCTCCAGGTCGACAATGGCCTTGGGCGAGATTGCTTCCGGCAAAGTTACAATTGCCTCGGAAAGCGACCCGGTGTGATCGATGTCGGAAGTATAAGGCTGCGAGACAAACTGCAACTGCTTGCCGCCGGCCCTGATGGAGCGCCAGTCGAGCGAAGAAGAAATCTGCAGCACCGCGATCTTCTGTGGCAATGTCGAGTCATTCCGCAGAGTAATGTGGCCACGAGCTCCCAGTCGTTGCTGCGCAGGCTCAACGCGGACGTTCAGGTCATAGCCGGTAAAGGTAAAAGCCTCGCGGTCGAGTGAAAAAGCATTCACCGCACAAGCACAGAGGAAACCCAGGAAGCAAAAACGCAGGCCGCGCAACTTCATTGCGCACCCGAGGACGCCTCTTTGTTGTTTGGCGGCTCTTTCGCTTGTGCGCGCCTCTGCCGCACAATTTCGTACATCACGACCGCGCCCGCGACCGACACGTTCAACGAAGACACTTTTCCCAGCATCGGAATCGAAACCAGAAAATCACATTTCTTCTTCACCAGGTCGTGCAGGCCTTTTCCCTCAGCGCCCAGAACCAGCGCGCAATCCATGTTGTAGTCGAGGGCGTCGTAGGTCTGCGGTCCCCGCTCGTCCAGACCAACCGTCCAGATGTTGCGCTCCTTCAATTCTTCTACCGTGCGGGCGATGTTGGTCACTTTCGCAATGGGCAAGTGTTCGCTCGCTCCGGCCGAGGCTTTCGTGACCGTCCCAGTGACGGCGGCAGCCCGACGCTCTGGAATGATCACGCCGTCCGCACCCGCAGCATCTGCCGTTCGCAATAGCGCGCCCAGATTGTGCGGATCTTCCACTCCATCGAGCACGATGACGAAGGAATACCTTCCACGTTTGCCGCCGACCACGTCATCGAGGTCGCTGTATTGCTTGGCCGAGGTAACCGCGACTACTCCCTGATGCGCCGCGTTGCCGGCCATACGGTCGAGTTCCACGCGAGTGAGGAAACGCACGGGCACGCCCAGCTTACGACACTCTTCGATCATGCGCTGCAAGCGAATGTCGTGCCGCTCCTTCGCCATGCCGACCCACTGAAATGCCCGTCCGCGAGCCTTAAGCGCCTCGCTGACCGCGTTGATGCCATAGATATAGTTCATGAAGTATCAGTGTACCGAAAGCCGGGGTGTGGCGCGGGCGCCCTCGCCCGCGTGCCTCAAGCGCTCGACGTGTTGGCCAGGACACGCACGATGTCTTCTGGCTCCGGACGCTCGGTGCAATCCTCGCTAGCGGCTGCGAAGAGCACAATGCCGTCGCGGTCGATGATGTAGGTCGCAGGAATCGGCAGCCCCCAACTATCGTCACCGTTCACGAATGGAAGGTTGACGAATGCACGTTGATAGACCGTCCGCTGTTCATCGGGAACGCGGTAGGCGAGCCTGAACTGCCGCGCCACTTTATTGGCGGCATCGGAAAGCAGCGGAAAGCGCAGCTTATGCTGGTCACGCATGAAAAACGATTGCTTCACACTCTGCGGAGAAATAGCGACGAGCGTTGCACCCGCCTGTTCGATCAGCGGCAGGATGAGATTCATGGCTTCCATCTGACCGACGCAGAACGGGCACCAGCGCCCGCGTATGAAGCAGAGCACGAGGCGTCTTTTGGCGAGCAGGTCGGAGGAAGAGACGCTCTTGCCGTCGTGATCAGGAAGCTGGAATTCCGGAATCCTCGATCCGACAGGCAGAACATTCGCGGCTAACCGCTGTTGCTTCAGTTCCGCAACGGCGCGCGCGTGAATCGCTTGCGTCTCCGCCGGAACATACTTCGCGATCAGCTCCCTACGCTCGGCAAAAATCTCGCGCAGAGGGCGAATGTCGGCTTCCGGATTGGCTTCTTCGAGGGAACGCCATTTCATCATTGGGGTTTCGAACTCGATCTTGCGGGTGACGGCTCGGTTTCGTAGGGTGTCAGGCAGATGGAATCGACGATTCGGTCGAAGAGAACAATATCTTCCGGCCGTGTAGCCCTGTATCGGGATCCTCCCCCACCCGCGATCACGGTCTGACGCCACTTCTCCTGGTCGCGCCGCCGACCCCGGCTGTCCGTGCCAACCACTCCCACGCTGGGAGCGACGATCTGCCTTTGCGAAAATTCGATCGAACTCACGAAGTCTTCATCCTGAGGCTCGGTGCTTATTGCATAAGGCCCGAACCACAACTCCAGATAGGCGTCACCCGTTTTGGGCTTGATCAAGTAACGAACATAGTCCACATCAGTCTTTCCGCCGAGGATTTTCACCGCGTGGCGGGGAACGTCGAATCGGATTCGCCATCCGATTTGCTTGGTACCCGGCCGATGCGCTCCGCAAAGTGGAGCAGTGAGGTCATTGCCCGGAGCCGAGAGGGTTACGTGAACTTGCGACGTGTCGGGCGGAATAACCAGAGCTTCAGGCTCAAAACCTTCCTTGAAAAAGTGTGCGACTGCTCCGGGATGTTCGAGGCGGAAAAGACCTGTTTCGTCGGTCGTCGCATTCTCGCTCTTAAACGGACAACAGGTTTTCAGCTCGCTTCCGTGCACAGACACTCCCGCGATAGGCTGCCCGCTCTTCGCAGTCACGATGCCGTCTATGCCCGAATCGGTCTGGCACATTGCCGAGGGAAGGAGTAGAAATCCGAGAAAGGGTAGAAGGAAATAAAACGACCACCGCGACCGCCCTTCAAGAGCATTCCGGAGCATATCGATTTGCCCTGCCCCTACATTCCCGGCAACTTCATCCCCGCCATCCGTCGCGCGAAGCTGGGCTTGCCCATCTGCTTGAACATCTTCTTCATCTGCGCGTATTGCCGGAGAAGGTTATTCACTTCCTGCACGCTCGTGCCAGATCCACGGGCGATGCGCTTGCGGCGGCTGCCGTTGATCACTTCATGATGATTGCGCTCGTGAACGGTCATCGAATTGATGATGGCCTCGACGCGGTTGATCTGTTTTTCATCCACGTTGTCAGCGGCCTTTTGCAGGCCAGAAAACGGACCGATGCTTGGCATCATGCCAATCAGGCTCTTGATCGACCCCATCTTCTTTACATGCTGCAACTGGTCGCGGAAGTCTTCGAGCGAGAAGCCATCGCCGGTGAGGGCCTTGGTGGCCATCTCCTGCGCCTTCTTCTTGTCGATCTGCGATTCGGCACGCTCGATCAGCGAGAGAATGTCGCCCATGCCGAGAATGCGCGACACGATGCGATCGGGATGGAACGGCTCGAGCGCATCGTATTTCTCGCCCACACCGATGAACTTGATGGGCTGGCCGGTAACCTGCCGGATGGAAAGCGCCGCACCGCCGCGGGCATCGCCGTCCATCTTGGTGAGGATGACGCCGGTGAGCGAGAGCTTCTTGTGAAACTCATCGGCGGAGCGCACCGCGTCCTGCCCGGTCATGGCGTCAGCGACGAACAAAATCTCCGACGGATTCAGCAGCTTTTTCAGCGACTGCATCTCGTTCATCAGTTCATCGTCGATGTGCAGGCGTCCGGCGGTGTCGACAATCAGCACGTCGCAGCCGGAAACAACGGCTTCACGGCGTGCTTCCTTCACCAACCGCTCCACTGCTTGTGTGAGTTCCGCGGGCGTTTTTGCTTCGCCCACTTCGCCTTCGTAGATCTGCGCCTTGACGGCCTGGGCCACAACTTTCAACTGCTCGCGCGCCGCCGGACGATACACGTCCACGGAAACCAGCAGCGGACGATGCCCTCCCGTCTTGAACCAGTTCGCGAGCTTGCCCGAAGTGGTGGTCTTGCCTGAACCCTGCAGCCCGGCCATGAGGACGACGGTGGGCGGCTGGGAAGCGAACTTCACGCGCGCCGTAACCTTGCCGAGAGTTTCGACCAGCTCGTCGCGCACAATCTTGATGACCTGCTCGCCGGGAGAAAGCGCGGTCATCACTTCCTGGCCAACAGCCTTAGCCTGGATGCGGTCAATCAGCTCTTTGACTACTTTAAAGTTAACGTCGGCTTCGAGCAGCGCCAGCCGGATTTCGCGCAGCGCCTCGCCAATGTTTTCCTCGCTCAGCCGGGCCTGGCCGCGAAGGCTCTTAAACGCCCGCTGCAGTTTTTCCTGAAGATTCTCGAACATACGGATAGTTTATTTTAGCAGTGTCTACTCAACCTTGGGTCTCACCATCTCGAACCTCTGCGTCGTCCTCGTATACTGCAGCCCACCCATACGTCCGATGAGATCCAGCGAATTGCGATCCAGGCGACCGTCTTTGAGATGCGCATCGTTCATGTGAATCGACACAATCTGGCCAATCACGAGGCTACTGCTGGTGGGAACGGTGGAAAAGTCGAGAATCTGATGCAGCTTGCACTCAAAGCTGACCGGTGACTCAGCGACTCTGGGCGGACGCACGATCTTTGAAGGCTGAGGACTAAGCTTTGCCAACTCGAATTCGTTTACCGACGCGTCGTATTCGCCGCTGGTTAAATTCATCGCCTCGCGCAGCTCATAGGTGACGATATTGACCACAAATTCCCTGGTTTCCCGAATGTTCCGCAACGTATCTTTAGCTTCGCCACGGCGAACCTCCGGCTCCTTGGGCCGCCGAAGTCCGGGCGCAAACGCCAACAATGGAGGATCGGTGCAAACCGCGTTGAAGAAGGAAAAAGGCGCAAGATTAAGCTGTCCCGACGAGCTGGCTGTGGACACCCACGCAATTGGCCGTGGTGCCACGGAATTGAGCAGGATGCCGTAAAGCTCGCTGTGCGAAAGGTCTGACGGGCTGACGATCATGCCCTCGAGTATATCTTTTCGGGTCTTTACTTCTTTGCCGCGAAGACTTCTTTCGCCGCGATCACCGTGTTGCAATGAATGGTCACGGTATCTTCCACATTCCGGGCGTAGCCGCCGGCGAAGGTCACCATCACGGGAAAATCGCGGGCGCGGGCCACGCGGAACACGAGTTCGTCGCGCCGCTTCAATCCTTCAATAGTCAAGGAAAGCCCACCCAGTTGGTCTTCCCGGTAAGGATCGGCGCCGGCGATGTAGCACAGCAGGTCGGGCTCGAACTGTCGCAGGCCGGAGCTGAGCGCGTTGTCGAGCCAGGCCAGGTAGTCGTCATCCCCGACGCCATCCGGCAAATCGACATCAATCGAAGACGGCGGCTTCCACTGCGGATAGTTGTTGTGCTGGTGCAAAGAAATGGTAAAGACGTCTCCGGCATGTGCGCCCCGAATCTTGCCAGGAAGCGCGGAACCTAGCCCGGAACCCAGCGACGAAGGATTAAGCGTCGATGCTCCGGCGGAAGGCAACAGCGCGCTCGCAGTGTGCGTGCCAGCAAAGATCGCCGCCGTGCCGTTGCCCTGGTGCACGTCGCAATCGACGGTCATCGCGGTGCGAATCTCGCCATCGCGCTGCAACCCCCGGATGCCGACAGCCACATCGTGAATCATGCAGAAGCCTTCGCCGTGGTCGGGGAAAGCATGATGAAATCCGCCGCCTAGGTTGATCGAGACGCGGTCGGCCAATGCCTGCCGTGCCGCCAAGATCGATCCCCCCGCCGCCAGCCAGAATGCATCGACCAGTTCCGACGAGTACGGAACTTCCAGTTCCATCTCCTCGCGCGGGGTGAGCGATCCCGTCTTCAACTTGTGCACATACTCGGGCTTGTGAACCAGAAGAATGTCCTGATCAGTGGCCGGCCCGGGTTCCAGAAAGTCTTTGCCCTCGGCAACGCCGGTCGCAAGCAGCCGGTCACGGACCCGCCGGTATTTGTCAGCAGGGAAGACGTGCTCGCCGATGGGCAGGTAGTAAGCGTCGCTGTAGATGAGCTTGAAGGGAAGCATTCAGCACTCAGCATTTGGATGCTGAGGAACTTTCATGATACGCGACGAGAGCAACCGCTAATTGCAGATGGCTGAGCTTTACCGTTTCCTCCCCGGCTGCACCGCCGGCACCACCATGGGCCTTCTCACTGGCACGATCGCGCCCTTCGCCGGATCGGCCGCGGCGTTGGCGCGGGTGAGCACTTCCTGCTGGATATACTGCACGAACTCCTGGATCTGACGCTGCATCTCTTCCATGCGCTCGCGCATTTGCAGGATGATCGCCATGCCGCTGATGTTCACGCCCAGGTCGCGCGCCAGCGAGAGAATGAACTCCAGCCGCTGCAGGTCTTCGTCAGTGTAAAGGCGGGTGTTGCCCTCGGTGCGCGACGGCTTGAGCAGCCCCTCGCGCTCGTATAGGCGCAGCGTCTGGGGATGAATGCCGTACATCTCAGCGACCGCCGAGATCATGTATGCGCCCTTGGATTTACGCTTCGATGGCATGGTCAGGATGAGGCCGTGCGCTCTTATGTAGGAGCCAACAGCTAAAAAGCCAAGCGATGGTTCCCGCTACGTACCATGCAAGGCCGATTCCACCGAAATCATGGGCCCACACCCAAACCAAAATCGTCCCGAGGACAAGCGCGAACGTCGGAGCGCGCCAGGAGGTCGCGTGATGCCAGCTGACTGAGATGGAAAAGCAGAATACGAAGGCGAGAAGTGCAATCGCAGGTCCCGCATGGAAGAAGGCCAAAAATGTATCGCCGAGGTCGGGCTGCCCTTTGAATTCGTCAAGCAGGGGATCTACTGCGACTGCACCAAGAAACGCGAGCGTCAGGGCCGCAACGGCAGAAGCCAGAAGAGCCAGGGGCACCGCTAGGTAGACCGGTATTCTGCGATACGCGCTCCGGACACTCATAACTGAACTAATGTAGCACTGCGCAAAGAAAAGCGGGACAACTCTCGTCGTCCCGCCATTCAAGTCAGATTGCTGCTAGGCCGCTGGTTCGGGCTTCTGTTCTGGGGCAGCCCATCCATGCGGCTTCAACAGATGATTAACGGCGTAAGCCACAAAGCCCGCGGCAATCAGGATCATCCCGAAAGCAAACGAACTCATTCCCCAAATGTATTCGTGCTCGCTGCGCGTCACGGCGAAGCCCAACAGGAGCGCCGGGGGAATGCCGATTGCAATTGCCCCGAATAATCCGCCCGGAACGCGAAACGGCCGAGGCAGGTCCGGCTCGCGGAACCGAAGCACCGC
>Ga0210391_10002798_pt1 | contig 14954 bp, 8 predicted proteins | sample IncBWC12OmetaG_FD_160573 | JGI IMG/M metagenome (GOLD analysis project Ga0210391, IMG submission 160573) | Forest soil microbial communities from Barre Woods Harvard Forest LTER site, Petersham, Massachusetts, United States - Inc-BW-C-12-O ... | reverse complement strand
CGATTTATCCGGAGTACGCAGTCGATCCCTCACAGTTGCGGGCGATGCATCAGCACCGGGACGGCGTCATCGTCGGCAGGGGCGTGATGCGCCATTACGGCTGGACAATCGGCCAGCGCATCACCCTGCAATCCCCCCTCACGCGGCAGGATGGAACGGGAAATTGGTCGCTCGAGATCGTCGGAATATGGAGCGGCGCATCCGATGACGTCGAAGACGACTCGCTGATGATATTCACGAACTATGACTATATCAACGGGTCACTGCCAATCGGTCCGGCTCGCGACACGATGCAATTCGCGGTGTTGCAGATCGCAGCTGCCGCTCGCGCCGAAGCCATTGAGCGGACAATCGACTCGCACTACGCCAATTCATCCCACGGGACGCTCACCCAGTCGGAACACCAAATCGAGCAGTTCCTGGTTGCTCCCTTCGCAGACATCGATACGGTCGGTCACCGGATAGTTGGCGCGACCTTATTCGTTCTGCTGTTCGCGACCAGCGCACTGATGATGAAATCAATTCGCGAGCGTACGCCGGAATTAGAGATTCTGAAGGCGGGTGGGCACTCCGCCACGCACGTGTTGCTGCTCATTCTCGTCGAATCACTCGTTCTGTGTGTTGTGGGTGCCGCGATCGGGCTGTTCGTGGGTACAAGACTATTGCTCCTCGCTCGCTCTCAGGTCGCTCTTGTCACCGTGCCGCACGGCATCGACTGGATCGGCTTCGCTTATGCCACGGTGCTGGCATTTGCGGCTGCAGGTATGGCCGCTTGGCGCGGTCGCAAAGTCCCGATTTGAATTAGCCGAGTGTTAGCGCGACCGAAAAAATAGCCTTGAATTGCCGCTGTATTGGTGCGTTTCGCTGACTCTGCTTCGCTGTAATAAAAGTTCAACACAGCCCCGTTAGGTTTCCTGTTCCGAAACTTTGCCTCGCAAAGTTGTTGCTAAGTGTTAGCACCACAAGAATTGGGAACCCACCGCATGCACACACGCAGCGCTCGCCTCCGTCGCCCTGAATGGCCCGTTCTGGTACTGCTGTCATCGATCACGCCGTTCGCGATGGCGGACGACCAACAGCAGAGCCAGCCCCAGGTACCTACTGTCGTGGTCACCGGCCAAAAGGAGAATTTGGACTCCGCACCCGCGCAGGCACCGACCTTGACTCCGCTTGATGCCGCCGAGCCGACGGTGGACATCAGCCGTTACTTCATCGAAAACAACATGCCGTTGACGAGCAATTTTTCGGAAATCATCGGGCTCTCACCCAGCGTGCAGTCGGTCTCACCCAACGGGCCGGGGCTGATGGAGAATCAGATTCTCAGCATCCGCGGCTTCGTGGATGGCTATTACAACGTCACCTTCGACGGCATTCCCTTTCAGGACTCGAATGACTTTACCCACCACTCGACCTCGTACTTCATGGCACACGACCTCGGCGGGGTAAACGTCAACTATGGTCCGGGCACCGCGGCCACCATCGGCAACGCCACTTTCTGCTGCAGCGTCGACAATATTTCCAAGGCGCCGCTGGCGGACCCGACGCTCACACCTTATCTGAGCTTCGGCAGCTGGCACTCGCAGCTTTACGGAGCCGAGTTCGATACCGGCAAACTCGACCGGTTCGACGGCGCAGCGGGATACATCGACGCCGAGAGTTCCTCGACGGATGGCGAGCTGACCAACATGGGTCAGCAGCGCAAGAACATCTTCGCCAAATTTGCCGCCAACGTGGCCCCGAATACGGTGCTCACCTTCGTCGCGATGTACAACCAGCTCCACCAGTTCGTCGGATTGGGCGCCACCGCCGCGCAGATCGCCCAATATGGCCCGACCTGGGGTTTGTCCACCGACCCGACCAGTCAGGATTATTACGGCTACAACTTCGATGAGATCCACACCGATTTCGAGTACGTGGGATTGCAGTCGAAGTTGGGCGACTGGAATTTCGACAACAAACTCTACACTTACGCCTACTACCACACGGGTCACAACGGCGAGGATCCGAACGGGGAGACCCCGAACGGTACCTACTGGGGGGCCAACGATGTTCCCGGACAGCTGCTGACCAACAACTATCGCTCCTGGGGCGATACCTTCAATGCGACATACCACCTGTTCCTCGGCGACATCAGGACTGGAGTGTGGGTGGACCGCCAGTCCAATGAGCGCGCGCTGCCGGAGGTAGACGAGACGCTGGGGGGCGCACTCAACCCGAACGGTGCCAACTGGATCACGAATGGTGGCCCGTCGAACTACCTCACCAATGGAGGCGTCAATCCCCCTTGCCCCGCCAGCGCCGAGCCTGCCACCGCGGGCTCGACCATTGGCCAACCCACCGCGGCGGAGCTGCTGGGCGCCTATAGCTGCAATGGCGGCCGCCTTCTCAATCAGAAGCTCATCACGCTGCAGCCGTACTTCATGGTGGACCTCGATATCCTTCCCGGGCTCACTGTTTCACCGGGCGTGCGCTATGACCACTTTGAGCGCGAGGTGAACGCCATTGTCGACGTGAAGGATGCTCTGCCAGAGAGCTACGACGACACCTATTCGGCGACATTGCCGTCATTGCTGGTTCACTATGCCATCACCCACGATTGGGCAGCCTATGCCCAGGCGGCCAAGGGCTTCATGGCGCCCAATGAAAACTACTTCGATCGCGGGACGACCGCCACGCCGGGATCCACCGACCTCGCGCCCCAGGAGACCTGGAGCTATCAGGCCGGCACGACCTGGCAGCAGCAGCGGCTGTCGGCGTCGGGTGATGTCTATTACATCCACTTCGGCAATGAAATTCTGTCGGAGAAGTTCGGTCCCGATACCATCTTCTTCAACGCCGGCGGCACGAACTACAAGGGCGTGGAAACCAACGCGACCTACTATCTCGGCATGGGGCTCAGCCTGTACGCGAATGGCTCCATCAATCGCGCCAAGGTGATCGAGAACGCGCAGACGAACTGCACCACCGGTGACTGCACCGGGGGACTGTGGGTGCCGAATGCACCGAATGCCACACTGGCCTACGGCGTGATCTACAACCAGTACGGCATCTATGCCTCGCTGCTCAACAAGCGCGTCGGCCACACCTACGGTGATGTCGGTGAGACCCAGCCCATCAGCTCGTACAGCGTCTTGAACGGCGCCCTGGGCTATACCTTCGGCGACAATGTCTCGTGGTTCAAGGGCGCATCGATCAAGTTGCAACTCAACAATCTGCTGGACAAAACGCCGGTCATCGCACTGGCCGGTTACACCGCCTGGCTCGGTACACCGCTGTACTGGACGCTGCCGGAGCGCAGCTTCGATATCTCGCTGGAGGTTCCCCTGTAACGCGCACGCTAGTCGCGCGGTTTGTTGAGGTCGCGGGACAGGATGAGCTTGAGCACGCGATGATCGGAGCCGGCGCTCAATCCGAAACCCAGGCCGGCTTCCACGGTAAGCGTCGCGCCGCGATAGTCGATGACGGAAAAGAGTTGATGGGACTGCGCGTCATGGCCGTAGAAGTGCTGCAGCGGTCCAAGGTCGTCGTACTCCTCCGCCGCAAAGGCCCAGGTCTTTGACACGTTCCACGCAAGACGTGACTCGGGCGCGAAGTCCAGTTTACCGACGCCCTCATAGTCGTTGTCGACGATGGGATTGACGATGAAGTCGAGCGCGCCGAGGTGCCAGCCGATGATCGGCCGAATCTCCCCCGTGTAACGGTGCGAGTCCCAATGCATGGTGTTGTTGCTGAACTCGAAATTGATGCCGTAGATGAATGTCTGATCGGCGGCATTCGGCTCCACGAACAGCGTGCGCAGCTTGAACCCGTTGAACAGTACGGCCCCGTTGCCCATGACCGTATACAACGGCAGATACAGGCCCGCCTCGAACCACGGCGCCACGCCGTACGCCCACTCCGGAACCCCATTTAATGAGTGATTGGGAATGACGCCGCCGGGCTGCGCCGCGACCGTCGGTCCGCTCGGCGTGAAATTGTTGTGCCATGTGAGATTGAAAACACCCGGCGCAGCGATTTCGGCGTCGTACACCTGGATCTCGTCCGTCTGGGCGAAAGCGATGGCGGGTGAAACAGCAATAAGGATAAGAACTATTCGCAGCAAGACGCTTCCCCGCATTTACCTGGTCGCAGCGACGAGCGAGCACTCGGATCTGATTGTTCTTTACCGCGTGAAGTATATACTTTGCGCGGTAAAGTTTAAGCGAACCTGTTGCAGTCCTCGACGTTCGATCCCGGGTGTACGGTTGAAAACTCAGCCTCGAAGGGCGCCGTGATATGGAGATCTACACCGATTTATTCGAGTCGATGATGGACTGCTACTACCTCATCGGATTTCGACACGGTCTCGTGTATACGGCGACGATGGTGGCGCTGGGCCTGGGCATCTGCCTCAATCTGCTCTCCGTCATCGATCTGCTGTGGAGCCTCGGGGTGCTGGAGAATCCCTACCTCATCAACGGCAGTCTTCATCCGCAGCAGTACGTATGTGCACTGTTGTGCGGCGGATTTATCGCGAACTCGGCAGTTGCGCGCATCAAGTTCGGTGCCGACCGTGAATGCCTGCACCTGACGCCTCAAATACAGCCGCCGCAAATCTCCATACCGAAGCCGGCGTTGATCCGCAGGCCCGGACCGGCGTACGTACTGGGTTCAGGCGTGCTGTTCCTCTCCACTTTGACACTGGACCTGCTGGTGTGCCGATGAGCCGGACGATGAGGAGAACCCCTGTTGGAGTGCTCCGAAACCTCTCGCCGGTGATCGCGGGTCTGGCGCTGTCCGGCGCGGCGCATTTCGCGCCTGCCGAGACTGTGGCCGCCGCCGTCTCGGCGGCCGCGCCCGCAACGAGTGTCCAGCCCGACTATCATCCCAGCATGGGCGACCTGATGACGATGGCGGTGCAACCCCGTCACACCAAGCTCGGCTTGGCCGGCAAGCAGAACAACTGGCCCTACGCCAGTTATGAGCTCAGCGAACTGCGCAATGCCTTTGCCCGTATCGCACGGACGATTCCGAAGTATCAGACGATGGATACGGCTGAAATGACGACGGCGCTGACAAAGGCTCCGCTCGACGCCCTGGAACAGGCGATCAAGAAAACGAACGTCACGCAATTCGACGCGGCCTACGCACAGCTGACGCAGGCCTGCAATGTCTGCCACCAGAGTCAGAAGCACGCCGCCATCGTCATCAAGGCCCCCGATGCGGCAATGTTTCCCGATCAGGATTTCAGGCCCGCGCCGCGCTGACGCTGCTGGCCGGTAAGAGATATCTGTCGCCCCACGGTCGATATTTCGTCAGCGCGAGGCGCCCGTGCCCGACAGGTAGATGAAAGCCGCAGCGGTAAATTGCACTCCCCCTGGCGGACGTTTGGAGTGCCGATTATGAAATCACCCCTGATCGCAGCAATGTTGGTGGCAATGGCGGCATCGGCCAGCACGCTCACGCTCGCCGACGAACACCAAGGTCAACAGTACGTCCATCACGATGAGTGGAAGAAAGGCGCGCACATGCGCGATGAGGATTGGAAGCGCGGTGAGCACATCGACTACCGCGAGCGCCACCTGCGCGAGCCCCCCGCAGGGTATGAGTGGCGGGAGGTTGATGGCAACTACGTTCTGGCGGCCATCGCCACGGGCGTGATTGCGTCGGTGGTAGTGGCTTCGGCCGCTGCGCACTGATTACCGCAGCAGGCCTGCGCGGCGCCGTCGAAGCTAAGACGCGCCGCGCCGGCGTGCGCGCAGGCGTTGCAGCAGCGCGGCAAGCAGCAGCAGATCCAGTAAAGCGAGACTGCCTCCACCCCCGCTCTTGCCACCGCCACTGGCCGCGCTACCCGAGCTGGCGGACAACACCTGAATGGAGAGGGTCTGCGGCGGGGTCGACTGACCGCCGCCACTGCAGGTCAGGGTGTAGGTGAAAGTGCCGACCACGCTTGCAGTCTGAGTCTGCGTGCCCGATGGGGCGAGGGAGCCTGCCCACGATGCGCCGTTGGCGCCGCCGCCACTGGCCGTGCAGCTGGTCGCACCATCCGATGACCACGTGAGGGTGAAGGCGGCGCCGACATTCACCGTGGCTGCGCTGGCACTGAGCTTGGCGGCCAACGAACTGGCAACCGTCAGAGTCGCTTGAGCAGTACCTGCCGCCGTGTGGGGGTCAATGCTGGTACAGGTCGCGACGAAGGTGTACTGGCCCGCGGCCGGTGCAACCTCGGCATCAGCCCCAGCCACCGCACCGGCCTGGACCGATCCACCCCAAGTGCCCCCCACGCCTCCGGTCAACGTACAGCCCGAGGCATTGGTCGCGTTCCATGCGGCCTGAAAGGATTGCCCCACCACGACGGCGCTCGGAGTGAACGAAATACTGACCGTGGGTGCCGCGGGTGGCAATACCGTCAGCGTGAGCGGTGTTGCATAGACGAGAATCGCGCTGGGATTTGCCGCCGACGCGCATCCGAGCGTCACCTGATAAACCCCTGATCCGGATGGCGCCAGGGTGGCCTCGCCCTGGGTGGCGTACGGATAGGTATCAATCGTCTCTGTCAGGCCGGCCGGGCTGGAATTGAAGCTGCACCCGGACAGATTCGTGTTCCACGTGAAGGTCACGTAGTCCGCGGGTGAGTTGCTGAAGGTCACGGTCGAACTGCTGAGCGAATCGGTGGCGTACGACGGATTGTTCTCGAACGTCACCGTGACGCTTTGTTGGACCGACAATGTGCCGGTCGAGCAGGTCAGCGTGTAGGTATAGGTGCCCGGGGTCGTGACGGTCAGATAGTAGGGCTGCTGCGACTGCGCCGCGACGCCGGTGAAGGAATTATTGTCCCAGCCATCATTCGGTGCGCCGCCCGAGGGTATGCAGGAGTTGGCATAAGTCACCCACTCGAGAAAAAAAGTCTCTCCGATCCGACGGTCGGTGCCGTAGGCATTCAGAACGAGACTGGGTGTTACGTAGCCGACATTGACGATCGCGCTGGCCGTCTGCCCGGCCGGCCCACAGGTGAGTGTGTAGGTCACATCAGCAGGTGCCGTCTGAGTGTCCGTCGTCGTGCCGGAAGCCGGCAGATTGCTCAACGACAGTCCCCCGCCGCTGATGGCGCAGGGCGTGACATTCGAACTCCAGGTCAGCGTTGCGGCAGTGGCTGCCCAAACGACGGCAGGACCGTTGAGCGTCACGACCGGCGTGGGGCCCAACCAGGTGATCGTGACGGCCGTGTGCGCGGTGCGATTGTTCGCGAAGGTACAGCTGAGCGAATAGCTGACGTTTCCCGCGGTGGACTCGGAAACAGACTGGGTTCCGGCGGTCGCCAGGGTCCCCGTCCAGCCGTCGCCGCTGGTGCCTCCGGTTGCACTACATTGCAGTGCCCCGGCCACATTCCAGCTCAGCTGCATACTCTCGCCGAAGGACAATGAGTCGGTGGAGGCATTCAATGCGATGGCCTCGACGGTGGCGCTTGGCGTGCTCATGGTGCCGGTGTTGCCCGGATCCAGCACGGACCGCAGAGTCGTCGTGCCGGTGCTGCTCGAGGTATCGGCCGTTGACTGCCAAACGGCGGACAGGGAGGTGAAATCGGCGGCCCCATTGCTACCGCTGGGCGCCGGCGGATTTGCCACCGGGCACATTCCATAGCCTGATGGGTCGTTGGTCGTGCGCCCCAAAGTCAGTTGTCCGACGACCCGGTTGTTCTGATCGAACAGCGCGCTGCCGGAGGCGCCCGGACCGATGTTGCCGACGGCATTGACCGTCTCCCAAAAACTTGACAGGTAGCTGCTGTCCAGTACATCGCTCTCCTGAACCGCCGCAGCGGTCCCCGACCAGGCCGTGAACTGCTTGTCGCCGCCTTCGGCGTGCTGGATCGTATAGCCCCCCTGCACCGGGCCGCCGCCGGCGTTGAATCCGGCGAACTGCGCATCGGAGACCACCGGATTCACGTCCAGCAGAATCAGCCACGCGTCCTGCTGCTCCACAATCGTTTGGGCACCAGTCTGAGCGGGGATGCTGGGGTCGTAGATGGAGCCGAGCGTCCCGCCGCAGGGCGTGGTTGCGTCCCAGTACACCGTGGTGGTCGCGGCGGCGCCCGGATTGCCACCGCCGAGTTTGCCCGTTTCGCAGTGTCTGGCCGTCAGCATGTACGGGGTGTTGTCCTGTGGCACATCGTTGATGAGGGTGCCGGTGCATTGAAATTGGTTGCCGACGACCAAGGCGGCGGTCGCAGCCGCCGGCGCGGCATTGGCGCTCGTGACAGCGCACTCGTAGTTGGTGATACAAGCGGCATTCCCGGTTGCCGCCTGCGTCTGGGCCTTCAGCGCGCGGTAGTAGGGGTGATCCTGAACACCCGCGCCGATCGCCCGGTAGCCCGCCTGCAGGCTCACGATGCTCAAGGCCACCCCGCTGCGCTCGCGCGCCGCCACGGTCAGTTCAAACTCGAGCGCCTCGCCGGGCTGAATGCGGCTCCAGAGCTCCCCGCGGCGCAGATCGCGTGCTCGGTAGCTCACGGTGGTGCGGGTACCGCGCACGATCAAGGTGGCGCTCTCGGGCAGCGCGGCAGCAGTGGCGTGGAAGGAGAGCGAGATAGCCGTCGGAACGCGCACGGCGTAGCGCCAGATCGCGCGCCCCGAGTCCGTGGACCAGCTACCCGCCGACGAGGTCGAGGCCGCGTGCGGCACCAGTACCGCGAATTGGTCCGGGGAGCCGATGGCGGCTCGAATCAGCGGCCTAAGATCGGTCTTGACGGTGTGAACCGGCGGAGCCGCAACGGCAGCGAGGCACGAAAGAAGCAGCAATGCGACAAGTATGAAGTTCAGCCCGCGCGTGGCGGTCTGCTTGTACATGAGCCCCAACAGAGAATCCTATTTTCGTCGTAGCGGCGAGCCGTTGCGACCAGGCGTGGGGTAACTCTGCCGACAGTTCACATCCCGCGCAAGTCGGCCCGTCCAGGGCTTATGAACGCTCCGTGCGGCTCAAATCGACCGGCAACCATGCACCCGCCCGCTTCTCACCAGGTTTGGCCTGGCCCTCCGGCGAGGGTGGCCGGACGGCAAATTTACCGCAGCTTGGACAGACGGTCAGCGGCGGGGTCGTGGATCGCCCTGCGGCCGGGGCTTCGATCGAACGCCCGCATTGCGGGCAAGTGACAAGCATGATGCAGCTCCGTACGGGAGTCTGCTAGCGGCAGGGCGGGATGCACCCGCTGCGAGGCTCTGAATCCGTGTGGAGGGATGGTACGCCCGCCATTCGGGAGGTCAAGCCGAGCTTCGGCTGGCGCGAGGGCTGACTGTGGCCGACCAGCGCAGCGCCCGGCACATTACGGTCATCACAAAGCGCGACCTGCGACGGTCTTGAGCCTGCTCGACGCCTATATAATGTATCTGCCAGCCTTGATTGGGTGTCTTCCAGCTCAATCGGATTAAACTTGGCGAAGGAGTTCTCAGCCTGGGTGCCTCATTGCGCAGGGCGCAGGTTTCACCCGTCGCACCATGAAGAATCCGCAGCGGCGCAACTTTCTGCGTATGTCCCTGCTTGCGGCATCTACGTTCGCCACACTGCCAGCCTGCATTCGCCGCGCCCTAGCTATCGATGCAAATCGCGACGCCGGGTCCATCCTGGATGTCAAGCACGTCGTCGTCCTAATGCAGGAAAACCGCTCCTTTGACCACTACTTCGGTACGTTACGCGGAGTACGCGGTTTCGGTGATCGCTTCCCGATACCGCTGGAAAACGGCAACAGTGTGTGGTTCCAGTCGGACGGCACGCGGGAAATACCGCCGTATCACCTCAATACCGCCACCACCAGCGCCCTATTGGTACCGGATACGCCACACAGCTTCTCGGACTCTCAGGCGGCTTGGAACCAAGGAAAATTCGGGCAGTGGCCACGCTTCAAGACCGAGTATTCAATGGGCTACTACCGGCGCCAGGACAATCCCATTTCAGTTCGCCTTGGCTGACGCATTTACGGTCTGTGACGGCTATCACTGCTCCGTGACCACCGGGACCGATCCTAACCGGATCATGTTCTTCTCCGGATCGAACTTTGATCCCGAAGTTGGCCGTAGTGGCATCAACTGCACTGAGGCCAACGCCGAAGTGAACAACTTTCGCTGCAGCGTCCACGGCACAATGCCGACCCCTGGGTACCGGTACAACGGGTCCTCCTTCACCTGGCCGACGCTGCCCGACCTGCTGGAAGCAGCCGGGATCAGTTGGCGCATTTACCAGAACCCAAATGACAACTGGGACGGTCTCATGCACGGCGGCCTCGCATTTACGAGCTTTCGCGATGCGACTGTCGCATCCGGTTCACCCCTCTACGTTAATGGCATGAGCGACTGGTCGCTGGACGATCTGCGTAGCGATGTTATGGCAGGAACACTTCCGGACGTTTCCTGGATACTGCCCAATATTTCACAGTCAGAACATCCGGGAGGATCCAACCCCGTCCGGGCAGCGCAGTTCATCTCCGAAGTCCTCGATGCACTGACCAGCAATCCTGATTCTTGGAGCAAAACGGCGTTCTTTCTCACCTTCGACGAAAACGATGGCTTTTTTGATCATCTGCCTGCGCCCGCCGTCCCTTCTTATGACGCCAACGGCACGCTCGCCGGCAAATCCACCGTGTCGCTTGAGGGCGAGTACCTCTCAGACCCTCAGTTTGCCTACCTCCTGCCGCAAGACACGATCAGCGGCAATGTGCGTCCCTGGGGCCTCGGCGCGCGCGTTCCGATGCTCGTCCTCTCCCCTTGGAGTCGAGGCGGTTGGGTCAATTCGCAAGTCTTCGACCATACTTCATTGGCACTGTTTCTCGAGAAGCGCTTCGGCATAGAGGTTCAAAGCATCAGCCCCTGGCATCGGGCAGTATGTGGAGATCTGACTTCCGCCTTTGATTTCGAGACACCCAATGCTTCGAAGTTGCAGCCCTTACCGCCGGTCGGCAATCCGTCTATTGTTGAAGCACAGCAAAGCTCGCTTCCGACTCCGCTGCCACCGGCTTCACCGCTGGCGCCATTCCAGGAGCCAGGCCCGCGGCCTTCGCGCGCCCTGCCATACGAGTTACACACCAGCGCGCGTCCGGCGGCCGTCGGAGCCATTTCGCTGACCTTTAGCAATACCGGACGCCAAGGCGCCGTCTTTCACGTCTACGACAAGTTGCATCTGGACCGGATTCCACGCCGCTACACTGTCGAGGCGGGAAAGACGTTGAGCGATGTATGGGACGCGACCCAGGCCGATTACGGCAACTACGACCTGTGCGTTTATAGTACCAACGGTTTCTTCCGCAGCTTCCGTAGCGATGCAGCCACACTATCCAGAGGGGCGTTTAAACCGGAGGTGGCGGTTTTCTACCAGCCAGGCGCCGGACAAATGTCCTTGAATGTCTACAATACGGGCACGCAGGCAGGACAGGTCGTAGTCCGATCGAATGCTTATCGGTCGGACGGTCCGTGGACCGTAGACGTGCGCCCGCGTGCGGTCGGCAGACTCCAGTGGAACCTGGAGAAAAGCACTAACTGGTACGATTTCACCGTCCAGTCGACTGGTTTCGAACGTCGCTTCGCGGGACGCATGGAGACCGGTCGGCCGGGATTGAGTGACCCCGCCATGAGCCGGGACCTGGCGTAGCCCACAGCGACCGGGTTCCCAGCGAAGGGCCGCCAAAAGGCCCTCGTCATGGCTGTCAAAGTGCATCCAAATGGCGACAGTCGAAGCATTTTGCTTCTATTTGTAGGCCGCGTCCTACATCCGTGCGGGTGAGCAGAACCCTATGCTGGAAGCAGAATTGTCTGTGCCTCGGACTTGAACTGGAGCGAAAATGCAGCAGCCCCAAGCGACCGCCCGTGTCCCTCGCAAGACCAACGGCAAGCACCTCCCGGACGGGACCGAGCTGAACCTCAGTAAGCTGCTGCAGGCCCTGCAGAGCGTCCGCGACGGCGACTTCTCGGTGCGGCTGGCCAGCGATCAGACCGGCATCGCGGGCAAGGTCGCCGATACCTTCAATGAAATCGTCAGCGCCAACCAGCGTCTGGCGCGCGAGCTGGAACGGGTCGGCCAGATCGTCGGCAAGGATGGCAAGACGCGCCATCGCATGTCGAGTGAGCGCCGCTCCGGGGCCTGGGGCTCGATGGAACAGTCGGTCAATACGCTCATCGATGACCTGTTGTGGCCGACCACCGAAGTGACCCGGGCCATCACGGCCGTCGCGAAGGGCGACTTGCAGCAGGCGATGAGCCTGGAGGTCGACGGCCGTGCCCTGAAGGGTGAATTCCTGCGTTCGGCGACCATCGTCAACACCATGATCGCGCAGATGAGCGCCTTCACCTCCGAAGTGACCCGCGTCGCGCGCGAGGTCGGCACCGAAGGCAAGCTGGGGGGTCAGGCCGCCGTCCATGGCGTCGCGGGAACCTGGAAGGACCTCACCGACAGCGTCAACTCCATGGCCAGCAATCTCACCGGCCAGGTGCGCAACATTTCCGAAGTCACCATCGCCGTCGCCAACGGCGACCTCTCGCGCAAGATCACGGTGGATGTGCGTGGCGAGATTCTGCAGTTGAAGGAAGCCATCAACACGATGGTGGATCAGCTGCGCTCCTTCGCCTCCGAAGTGACCCGCGTGGCGCGCGAGGTCGGCACCGAGGGCAAGCTTGGCGGCCAGGCCATCGTGTCCGGTGTCGCCGGCACCTGGAAGGATCTCACGGACTCCGTCAACGCGATGGCCACGAACCTCACCGGACAGGTCCGCAACATCGCCGAAGTCACGACCGCGGTTGCCCGCGGCGACCTGTCGCGCAAGATCACGGTGGACGTGAAGGGCGAAATCCTGGAGCTGAAGAACACCATCAACACCATGGTCGACCAGCTCAACAGCTTCGCGGCCGAAGTCACCCGCGTGGCGCGCGAGGTCGGCACCGAGGGCAAGCTCGGCGGCCAAGCCGTCGTGCCCGGCGTCGCGGGCACCTGGAAGGATCTCACTGACAACGTCAATTCGATGGCCGGCAACCTCACCGGCCAGGTGCGCAACATCGCCGAAGTATCCACCGCCATCGCGAGCGGCGACCTCTCCCGCAAGATCACCGTCGACGTGCGCGGTGAAATCCTGCAGCTGAAGGAAACCATCAACACCATGGTGGACCAGCTGCGATCGTTCGCCTCCGAGGTGACGCGCGTCGCACGCGAGGTCGGCACCGAGGGCAAGCTCGGCGGCCAGGCCGTGGTACCCGGTGTCGCGGGCACCTGGAAGGATCTCACTGACAGCGTGAACTCCATGGCCGGCAATCTCACCGGCCAGGTGCGCAACATCGCCGAAGTGGCCACCGCCATCGCCAATGGCGACCTGTCGCGCAAGATCACCGCGGATGTGAAGGGCGAGATCCTGCAGCTGAAGGAATCGATCAACACGATGGTCGATCAGCTCAATGCCTTCGCCGCCGAGGTGACCCGGGTCGCGCGTGAAGTCGGCACCGAGGGCAACCTCGGCGGTCAGGCCGAGGTCAAAGGCGTCAGCGGCGTGTGGAAGGACCTCACCGAGAATGTCAATTCGATGGCCAGCAACCTCACCGGCCAAGTGCGCAATATCGCCGAAGTCGCGACCGCCATCGCGCGCGGTGATCTGTCGCGCAAGATCACGGTGGACGTGCGCGGTGAGATCCTGCAGCTGAAGCAGACCATCAACACCATGGTCGACCAGCTCAACGCCTTCGCGGCCGAGGTGACCCGCGTGGCGCGTGAGGTCGGCTCCGAAGGCAAACTCGGCGGCCAGGCCGACGTGAAGGATGTCAGCGGCGTCTGGAAGGACCTTACGGACAAGGTCAATTCCATGGCCAGCAACCTCACCGGCCAGGTGCGCAACATCGCCGAAGTCGCGACCGCCATCGCCCGTGGTGACCTGTCGCGCAAGATCACGGTGGACGTGCGCGGTGAGATCCTGCAGCTGAAAGAGACCGTGAACACCATGGTCGATCAGCTCAACAGCTTCGCGGCCGAAGTGACCCGCGTCGCGCGCGAGGTCGGCACCGAAGGCAAGCTCGGCGGTCAGGCCATCGTGCCGGGCGTCGCCGGCACCTGGAAGGACCTGACCGACAACGTCAACTCGATGGCCCGCAATCTCACCGGCCAGGTGCGCAACATCGCTGAGGTGTCGACCGCCATCGCGCGCGGGGACCTGTCGCGCAAGATCACGGTGGACGTGAAGGGCGAAATCCTGCAGCTGAAGGAAACCATCAACACGATGGTCGACCAGCTGAACGGGTTCGCGGCCGAGGTCACGCGCCTCGCCCGCGAGGTCGGTACCGAAGGCAAGCTCGGAGGCCAGGCGCTCGTGCCCGGCGTCGCCGGTACCTGGAAGGACCTCACGGACAACGTCAACGTCATGGCCAACAACCTGACCAACCAGGTGCGCGGCATCGTGAAGGTCGTGACCGCCGTCGCCAACGGCGATCTGCGCCAAAGGCTCACCGTCGAATCCAAGGGCGAGGTCAACGCCCTCGCCGACACCATCAACAGCATGACCGACACGCTCGCGATCTTCGCCGACCAGGTCACCAGTGTGGCCCGCGAGGTCGGCGTCGAGGGCCGCCTGGGCGGTCAGGCGCACGTGCCGGGCGCCGCCGGCACCTGGAAGGACCTCACGGCCAACGTCAATCTGCTGGCCGCGAATCTCACCAACCAGGTCCGCGCCATCGCCGAAGTCGCCACCGCGGTCACCAAGGGTGACCTCACGCGCTCGATTCAGGTGGAGGCGCGCGGTGAGGTGTCGGAGCTCAAGGACAACATCAACGCGATGATCGGCAACCTGCGCGCGACCACCGAGCGCAACAACGAGCAGGACTGGCTGAAGACCAATCTCGCCAAGTTCAGCCGCATGATGCAGGGTCAGCGCGATCTGGTGACGGTCGGCAAGCTGCTGTTGTCGGAACTGGCGCCACTGGTCAATGCCCAGCAGGGCATCGTCTATGTCATGGATGCCCCCA
>Ga0210391_10002797_pt1 | contig 14959 bp, 15 predicted proteins | sample IncBWC12OmetaG_FD_160573 | JGI IMG/M metagenome (GOLD analysis project Ga0210391, IMG submission 160573) | Forest soil microbial communities from Barre Woods Harvard Forest LTER site, Petersham, Massachusetts, United States - Inc-BW-C-12-O ... | reverse complement strand
TCCGAAGGACAAGATCGCGGCCAACGGCCAGCTCGACACGGCGCTGAGCCGATTGCTTGTCATTGTCGAAAATTATCCGCAGCTCAAGTCGAACGAGAATTTCCTGCGGCTTCAGGACGAGCTGGCGGGGACGGAAAACCGCATCGCGGTAGAACGCAAGCGCTACGACGATGCCATCCAGGCTTACAACACCTACATCGCGCTGTTTCCGAACAACATCATCGCGAGCATGTCCGGATTCCAGCGCAACGACGCGTACTTTGCAGCGACAGAACAGTCACGCGCTGTGCCGAAAGTGGAGTTTCCGGGGCCGGTGACTCATTGAGAGCGACCGCGTCCGGGTGTTCAGACGCTAGCCGATGCGCTCAACCGCGGGGCCGTCTGGATGGCCAGGCGTTCGCGCCCCGTTGTTGTGCAGAATTTCGGCGGCCCGGTTTGCCGGCGGTTCGGTGCGCGTTCGCACGACCAGCACCGTGCCGCCCTTCTTGATGTGATTGGCGTAGAACACCTGGTCGCCGATGAAGTCGGGCTGCTCGCCGGCGTCCGCGCTCACCTCTGTGTTGCGGGCCGGCCCGCTGGAACCGAATAACCGCGCGAGTCTACTCTCGTGCGGCTCGCGAGTCTTCGTGGATGGCGCGCCCGGTATATTCGCCGTCCGCACATCCGCATCGATATCGGAAATCACTTCTACTTGCTCTCCCACGATCCCCGCCAGCTCCAAGTCGCGCACGGCTGCCTCCGCATCGCCGTAATTTCCGAAAAGTCCCACAACCTGATATTGCACGATATCCTCCTAGGTCGGGCGCTCCCACACCCCGCCAGTCTAATGTTCAGATGCCCGAAAGAGAAATGCGCGGCAGGTTAATTTCGGTGAAATGCGCGTGCCAGCCCGGTTAGCAGTCCCTTGGATGCGCCTGATTCAGCGCCCCTGCCCAATGGAACGCTCAGGCTGATCCCGTAACGGTCCTCAGAGTGTCCCTGGACGAATTCCTGTTCGGTCATCTGGGCCGGCACCAGGGGCCCAGCGATCAAGTTTTTGTTGCTGGTCGAGGTCATGTCGAAATTGAATTGCAAGCGGGAACCAAACGCATGGGCGATCGGCATCCGAGTTTGTGTCATGAACGGCGTCTTGGTAGTTTGAAATAGCGAGGACTCGAAGTTCTTGAGGTTTTCACGTCCGGCGTTTTCGTCCGAGTGCTGTCGCACAAAGTCCCGCACAGTAAAGTTCTGTGCCAGAGGCGCTGCTGCACTGCCTAGCGAAGAAGTGCGAGGAGCGGTCGCTGGGACATTCGATGCGGCCCGCTGGTTTGACGTCGAGGCGCGTTGCAGGATCTGCGCGTCGACTTGGACCGCAGCCGCTAGTGCGAAGATCAAAACCACCAGAATTCGTTGGAGCGAGACTTCCATTTCTACCGCCGTGGCGCTGGGAGCCACTGCGATGATGAATCTCCCTTGTTCTCTTGGATATACAGCGCATGCCTTAGTACGCGGGGGTACAGTCACCTAGTCGCAAAACGGCACCACGAAACGATTCGCCGCCCGGGGACGCAGGACCTCTCGCGCGACGCGAGGCGCCGGCTAATTGGCAGCGGTAGACACGGGAGCAGCAAGCAGCTTCATCCGGCTGACCACGGTGTTCATCGCCGACACGAAGTTCTTGTCGCGGTTTCCAAGCAGCAGCGCTCCCCGAACATACTCGGTGATGTTCCAGAGGGTTATGTGCGTTTTCGGATCGATGATCAGTAGCCGGAGCTCTCCAAGAACGGGAAGCTTGAGCCCTGTGTCTGAAAGCACCCAGCTGATTTCGAGGATCAAGTCGGCCGAGGCCGGCGAAGCCACGATCTGGTAGTGCCCCCAGCTCTTCATGGACGCGTAAAAGTCGTTGTAAGGCCGGTCCGGTCCGCCGTCGAACACCGTTTGATCGATAACCGTATCCAGGGTCGCTCCGCCCGCATTGGCGATGAATACCGTTTGGGCTGCGGCAATCTGCGGAGGCACGGGGGCTGGCGCCGCCCCTTTCGTTTGTTGCGCGCTCAAGACAGAAGGAGATGCCAGGAGTAAGACAGTCAGATAGAAGACCCGTAGGTCGAGTTCACGCAAGGCAGTACCTCCAGGGAACGCCGGCCCGAAATCCACCCCCAACATCATAGCGCCACTCTTCCTTTACATGCTCGCCGCTCCCGAAGGCGCACCTGCTTGACCGCGCTCGCCAGCCCGCGCTACGCTGTTTGTGGCCGCCAAACTTGATGAAACAAACCGTCCGAATCGCCGGAGGCATCAACGAGCTCTTCGGCACGCTTGATGAAAACCTGAAATATCTTGAATCCTCGCTGCGCGTCACCACCCATCTGCACGATCACGATATGACCATCGAAGGTGAGCCCGCGCAAGTGGAGCGCGCTGCGCGCCTGCTGGGCGCCTACAACGACCGGGTGCTCGCGGGGCGCATTCCCACGAGCCAGGAAGTGAAGGCACTGCTGCACACCGCCGCCGGCGAGCCTGCTTCCAACCTCCACGGAGCGTTTTCGCCGTCGCACAAGCGCGCTCTGGGCAAGAAAAGCGTCCTGCCAAAAAGCGCCAACCAGAAGCGCTACATCGAAGCCCTGGAAACGTTCGACATGGTATTCGCGATCGGCCCAGGAGGAACGGGGAAGACCTATCTCGCCGTCGCGCTGGCCGTTTCGGCGCTCATTTCGAAGCAGGTGAACCGCATCATTCTCGCGCGCCCGGCAGTCGAGGCAGGTGAGCGGCTAGGATTCCTTCCCGGCACGCTCCAGGAAAAAGTCGATCCCTACATGCGCCCGCTCTACGACGCGCTGCACGATCTGCTGGAGGCCGACAAACTCGAGAGCTATCTCGAGAAGGGAATCATCGAGGTCGCTCCACTCGCCTTCATGCGCGGCCGGACGCTCAACGACTCTTTTGTGATCCTCGACGAGGCGCAAAATACCACCAGCGAACAGATGAAAATGTTTCTCACTCGGCTGGGATTCAACTCCAAAGCCGTGATCACCGGCGATGTCACGCAGATCGACTTGCCCGACGCGCGCAAGTCCGGCCTAGTCGAGGCGATCGAGGTGGTTGGCAAGATCGAAGGCATCTCGTTTGTATATTTCGACGAGCGCGACGTGGTCCGCCACAACCTCGTGCAGCGGATCATCAAGGCCTACGAAGAGAAATCAGGCTCGCATCCAAACGGCGCGAACTCCGGGCGCTCACCACGGGTCGCCGAACCACTGCTAGGCGAAAATCGGGTCCGCGAATAGCCACTCAGGGTAAGATTCCAATTCCATTTTGGGCGCACCGAGCATGTCGCCCGCGCCCCGATCGCTGATGGCCACGTCGCTCCATGCCTGGACCGCAGCAATACGCGCCGGTGACGCGCGTGCAATCTCGCGCGCCGTCTCGGCGATCGAGAACCGTACGAGTGAAGCTGAATCGCTGGTGCGATTGCTGTTTCCTTTCACCGGCCGCGCGTGGCGCATAGGCGTCACCGGCGCTCCGGGGACAGGAAAAAGCACGCTCGTCGACCGGCTCGCGGCTCAGTATCGCAGCGAACAACGAAGCGTCGGCATCATCGCCGTCGACCCCTCCAGTCCCTTTACGGGCGGCGCGATCCTGGGTGATCGCGTCCGCATGCAGGGGCACGCGGGGGACGACGGGATATTTATCCGTTCCATGGCTACGCGCGGCTATCTGGGCGGGCTCGCGCAATCGACCGGCGACGCCACCCTGCTGCTCGATGCGTCCGGCAAGGATATGATTCTGGTCGAAACCGTCGGTGTGGGGCAGGGCGAGATCGAAATCGTGCGGCTGGCCGATTGCACGGTTGTGGTTCTGGTCCCCGGGATGGGTGACGACGTGCAAAGCCTGAAGGCCGGGCTGATGGAAATCGCGGATATTTTCGTGATCAACAAATCGGATCGCGAAGGTGCGGCGGCATTCGAGGCGCAGCTCACGGCGATCTTGCAGATTGTCCCCGAGCGCGATGGGTGGAAACCGCCCATCATCCGTACGGTCGCAACGGAAGATCAGGGCGTCGCGCAACTCGCGCGCGCGATCGCTCTTTTCCGCGAGCAGGTGGCAAAATCCCAAAACCGCCAGGCAAGGGAACTGGCCTACTGGAAGGAATGGTTGCTGCGGCTGATTGAAACGCGGCTGGTTGACCGCGTTCTCGGCGACCGCGCGGGGTCGGCGGCACTCGAAAAACTCGCCACGGAAGTAGCCGCGCGGACAAAAGACCCGTATTCCGCGGCACAGGAAATTCTCTCAAGGAGCCGCGTGTGAGGCTTGGCGAACTCGAATTCCATGTCATTGATGCCGGCCACGTGCTGCTCGACGGCGGCGCCATGTTCGGCGTGATCCCGAAGCCGATGTGGGAAAAGAAGGTGCCGGCTGACGCGCGAAATCGCATAACTCTCTCCATGAACAGCCTGCTGATTCACGCAGGCGGCAGCCGAGTCCTGGTTGAAACCGGCGCGGGCGGCAAGATGAACACGAAGTTCCGCGAAATTTACGGCATCAATGGCCCCTTTCTCGACCAGGGCCTGCGCCAGCACGGTCTGGAACCGGCCGATATCGACATTGTCGTGAATACCCATCTGCATTTCGATCATTGCGGCGGAAATACCCGCATGGAAAAAGACAATGTCGTTCCGGCATTTCCAAATGCGCGCTACGTCGTGCATCGCGGCGAATACGAGCACGCCTTGAATCCCACGGAGCGCGATCGCGCGAGTTACATATCGGAGAATTACGCGCCAGTTGAAGCCGCAGGGCAGTGGACGTTGCTCGAGAATGACGTGAGTGAGGTTGCGCCCGGCGTCGAGTTGGTGCGCCTTCCGGGCCACACGGCCCACATGTGCGGCGTCAAACTCACCGGCGGCGGCAAGACCGCGTTTCTTTTCGGCGATCTTGTGCCGACGACCGCGCATCTCCCGCTTCCGTGGATTATGGGTTACGATCTCTACCCCATGACCACGCTCGAAAATAAGAAACACTGGATTCCCGAGGTTGCTCGCGAAGGCTGGCTGGCTCTTTTTGCCCATGACGGACGCGTGCCCTCGGCGTATCTCCGCGAGCGCGACGGACAATGGGAAGCCGAGCCGGTCACCATCGACTAGGCACGACACATCTCAGGAGCCCGAATGGCGAAGGCGCAAAAAGCGAAATCTGCAGGGAAAAAAGAAGCGGTAAAGATCGCCATCATCGGCGGGAGCGGGCTCTATCACATGCCCGGGCTCACCGACACACGCGAAGTCCGCGTGAAAACGCCGTTTGGCGACCCGTCCGATGCGATCGTGATAGGCACGCTCGAAGGCCGTCGCGTCGCGTTCCTGTCGCGGCACGGCCGCGGCCATCGCTTTTCGCCCAGCGACATCAACTACCGCGCCAATATCTGCGCACTCAAAATGCTGGGCGCCGAGCGCATCCTTTCCGTCAGCGCGGTCGGCTCGCTCCGTGAAGATGTTGCGCCGCTCGACTTCATGATCCCGGACCAGTTTTTCGATCGTACCCGTGGCCGCGCCTCGACCTTTTTCACCGACGGCATCGTTGCGCACGTCGGTTTCGCCAAGCCCACCTGCACGGCGCTTTCCGAACATCTTGCCGCGGCCTGCGAAACCACCGGCGTAAGAGTTCATCGCGGGGGCACCTACGTCTGCATGGAAGGTCCTGCGTTTTCGACCATTGCCGAATCGCACACCTACCGCCAGCTGCGCTGCGACGTGATCGGAATGACCGGCGTCACCGAAGCCAAACTCGCGCGCGAAGCCGAACTCTGCTACGCTACCGTGGCTTTGAGCACCGATTACGACTGCTGGCATCCGCACCACGACGCCGTCACGCTCGACGAAATCCTCGCGAACATGGGGAAAAACACGGATAACGTACAGCGCGCCATACGCGAGGCCGTGCGCACGCTTGCCGACGAGCGCTCCTGCAAATGTGGCTCGGCACTCGCGCATGCCATTGTCACGGACCGAAAGGTCATCTCAGCCGCGACGAAAAAGCGCCTGGCGCCCATCGCCGGAAAGTACATTTCCTAGGGGCGTCGGCGTGCTCGCTCAAATCGGGCGCACCAATTCATAACCAAAGCGCAGACGAGCTCGAAGTCGTCTGCCAAAACACGGAGAGGCTATGTCACTTCTGGTTGTTGGGTCGGTCGCATTCGACGGTATCGAAACCCCACACGGCAAGGTCGAGCGAACGCTCGGCGGCGCCGCCAGCTATTTCGCTCTGGCCGCCAGTCACTTCTCGCCCGTGCGCATGGTCGCCGTCGTCGGCGAAGACTTCACTGACAGGGACGTGGCCGTCTTCAAAGGCCGCAAGATCGACTTCACGGGCGTCGAGCGCGTCGCCGGGAAATCGTTTTTCTGGGCTGGCAAATACAGCGAGAACATGAACGAGCGCACCACCCTCATCACCGATTTAAATGTCTTTGCCACCTTCAATCCGAAGCTACCGAAAAGCTATCTCGATTCGCGCTACATTTTTTTGGGCAATATCGATCCCACGCTGCAGCGCTCTGTGCTGAAACAGGTTCACGGCAAACCAAAGCTGGTCGGCCTCGACACGATGAACTACTGGATTTCCGGCACCAACGCCGAGCTGCGCGAGACGCTGAAGCACATTGACATTCTCACCATCAACGATGACGAAACGCGCCAGCTAACGAGCGAGCACAACCTGCTGCGCGCCGCCAAGGATATCTTCAAGATGGGGCCGAGTACGCTGATCATCAAGCGCGGTGAGCACGGTGCAATCATGGTCCACAAGAATTTCCTGTTTTCGGTGCCCGCGTATCCGCTGGAACAGGTGATCGATCCCACCGGCGCGGGAGACACGTTTGCCGGCGGGTTCATGGGCTATCTCGCCGGAAAGGGTCAGGTGAACGAGCAGACGCTGCGCTCGGCGATGGTCTACGGCTCCGTGCTCGCGAGCTTCACGGTCGAAAAGTTCGGCGTCGAGCGCCTGGTGAAGGTTACCCGCAAGGAAATCACAGCCCGTGCCCGCCAATTCGCGAAACTCACCGCGTTCAAACTGTGACGGAGATCCCACCGGCTGCTGCCGATGCGATCCAACCATTCCGACGCCGCCCGAATCCGAGTTGACGTGCTGCAGGCCGGGATGTTATCAATCGAGTCTGTCTAGCAGGGGATTTGCAGGCTGTCTGCTGTGTTTCCTCGCTCCGCGTTCCCGGCTGCTGTCGGCGAGCGGCTTCGGGATCCCCGTTTGAAATTTATGAGGAGGCTGGTTTGAAGCGTTCGCGCTGGGTTGCGCTGCTATCGGTCGCTGCGAGTTTGCTCGTCGCCGGCTGCGGCGGCAATAAAGTGCCCTTTAACCCCACGCCAACGGTCACCGATCTGTTTCCGTCCGTGATCACCGCGGGTAGCGATGGATTCACCATGGCGGTCACGGGCACCGGCTTCATCTCGAGCTCGATGGGCGTCACCTTCGTCGACTGGAACGGCTCGCCGCGATCGACTTCCTTTAACGAGAACACGGGCCAGCTCTCCGTGCAGGTTTTCGCATCTGACATTCTGACTCCCAACCAGGTGACCATCACGGCCACCAATCCTGGCCCCGGGGGAGGCACCTCCATCGCGGGTGTGACCTTCACGGTCGAACCCGGACAGCCGGCCCTGACACTCACGTCGCTTGACCCCACGAGCGCCAACCCCGGATCGGCCGCGTTTACTCTGACGGCCGATGGCACCGGCTTCGGCATGGGCGACGTAATTACCTGGAACGGCACTCAGTTGATCACCACCGTCGCTGCAAACCAATCGACGCAAGCGACCGCTCAGGTAACATCGGACCTGCTTACGGCTGCCGGCACGGCAAGCGTTTCGGTCGCCACCGCCGATCCGACCGTGGCCACCAAGTCCCAGACCTTTACGATTTCCGGCCCCAACAATCCGACGCCGAGTATCTCGTCTCTCGCTCCTTCCAGCGCCGCGCACGGCGGAGTCGATTTCGAAATGCGCATCAACGGCAGCGGCTTCACACCCACGTCCTTTGTCGAGTTCAACGGCGCGTTCTGCGCGACTGCCTTCGTCAGCAATTCGCAGCTGGTCGCCTATGTGCAGGCGGCGAACATTGCCACCGCGGGCAACGCCACCGTCCTAGTGACCAATCCTCCCCCGGGCGGAGGAAACTCTTCCCAGGAAAAGTTCACGATCAACTAAACGGTGAGCCTCCCATTTTCTTTCTCGTCCGGTAACTCTTACTTCCCGCCGCCCGCTCCGCCGCTAGACTCGCCTCCGCAAACCCCTTATCCTCGAATTCATCCGATGACCGCGCCACGCAAGCCTCACGCCCTTCGACCGGGCGACGGAGTTCGTGTCGTTTCGCTCGCGAGCCCCGTGCAAGTGGAACATTTGCAGAAGGGATGCGAAGAACTCGTCCGCCTGGGCTATGCGCCTGAAACAGACCTGGTAAGCGTGCTCGCCAACAACGGCTTTTTTGCCGGCACGGCCGAGTACCGGCTCAAAGCCCTGAAGCATGCGCTGGCGGAAAGCGCTTCACGCGCGGTTTTTTGCTCGCGCGGCGGCTATGGGTCGACCTATCTCATCGAGAATCTGCCGACGGCCTTTGCCGAAGAACCGAAAATTTTGCTGGGAGCGAGCGACATCACGGCGCTTGAGATTTTCCTCTGGCAGAAATTTCGCTGGGTCACCTTTTACGGTCCCATGGTCGCGTCGAATTTCGATCGCGGAGAAGGCGCACCCCACGGGTATGACCGCGCCAGCCTCGTACGCGCCCTTAGCGAGACCCGCAACGGCTGGCAGCTCGATCTCGGAGGCGAGTCGCTTGCATCCGGCAACGCGAGCGGCACTCTTCTGGGAGGCTGCCTCACGCTCATCGAGTCCACACTCGGCACCCCGTGGGAGCTCGATACGCGCGGGTCGATTCTCGCACTGGAAGACCGCGGCATGAAACCCTATCAGGTCGATCGCGCGCTCACGCATCTCCGCCAGGCCGGAAAATTCAACGAAGTCACCGGCATCATCCTCGGCGATTTTCCGGAATGTGACGCACCCCTGTTCACCGAAAACGTTGTGGACGTCGCCCTGCGAATTCTGGAGCCGCTGAAAATTCCGTTCGTGTGGGGTTCGCCGATCGGTCACACCGATCGCGCCATGCTGACTCTTCCACTGGGCGTTCATGCCGAGCTCGACGCCGTCGGTCCCGGGATCCTGCGCATCATGGAGCCGGCTTGCGTGCCATGAACTCAGGTGAATCCAAACTCGTGCCGCGTCACATCCATTTGCTCGGAATCGCCGGAGCGGCGATGGCGCCCGTGGCTGGTATGTTGAAGGAACGCGGCTTTCACGTCACAGGATCTGACGTCGGCGTCTATCCGCCCGCGTCCACGCTGCTCAGGTCGCTCGGAATTCATTGGAACGAAGGCTATCGCGAAGACAATCTGAAGCCCGTCCCTGATCTTGCCGTCATCGGCAACGCCATTTCGCGCGGCAATCCCGAGGTCGAACGAATTCTCGACGACGCAATCCCGTACTGCTCCATGCCGCAGGTTCTCGAAGAGCTTTTCCTTCCCGGACGTACATCGATTGTCGTCGCCGGAACGCACGGCAAAACCACGACCACCGCGATGCTCGCTTGGATTTTCGAATCGGCCGGGCGCCGCCCCGATTTTCTGATCGGCGGCGTGGCACCGAATTTCGGCGATCGCAGCTACGGGCTCGGCGGCGGGGAAGAGTTCATCATTGAAGGCGACGAATACGACACTGCGTTCTTCGACAAGGGCCCGAAATTCCTGCACTACCATCCCGTCGAGCTGATTCTCACCTCGCTCGAATTCGATCACGCCGATATTTATCCGAATCTGGAGGCCATTGCATTGCAATTTCGGCGACTTGTCAATCTCGTCCCGCGCCGTGGGCGCATCCTGATGTGGGGAGAAAGCGCCGCGCTCCGGGAAGTTGCCGCCAAAGCGTTCTGCCCGGTCGAGACCTTCGGTCTCACGCCGGACTGCGATTGGTTTGCCGGAGACATCCAGTGGCATGACGAAGCCACCGAATTCCGGGTCGGCTATCGTGGCAAGGCCATGGCCCGCATCCGCATCCCCGTCGCAGGCCGCCACAATGTCCTCGACGCCCTAGCCGCCATCGCGCTCGCGAGTGGACGCGGCGTTGAATCCGGTGCCATTGTGCGCGCCATGGCCACATTTCAAAGCGTCCGCAAGCGCATGGAGATCAAGGGTGAAGTGGACGATGTTTTGGTGATCGAGGATTTCGCCCACCATCCCACCGCGATTCGACTGACGCTCGAAGCCGCCCGCACCCGGTGGCCCCGCCGGAAACTCTGGGCCGCCGTCGAGCCGCGCTCCAATACCATGCGCCGCAAGGTTTTTCAGAACGATCTGGCTGATTCGCTCGCACTGGCAGACGCAGTGATATTCGGTCCCGTCAACCGCGCACAGCAGCTCGCCGAAGACGACCGCTTGTCGCCCGAAATGATCTGCGAGTCGATCGAAGCCCGCGGACGCAAGGCGACGGCGCTCGCCTCGGCCGACGCAATCGCCGCCGAGCTCGCCGAGAAAGCAGCATCCGGCGACCTCGTCCTGGTCATGTCCAACGGCGGTTTCGACGGTCTCACCGGCAAGCTGCTCGAAAAGCTCAAGTCGCGAGCCGGTGCCCGCGCATGACGTTTGGCCGGTCCCGGAATTTCGCGGGGTTCGTTCTCGCCTTCGCAGTCGCGCTGGTTTTCGTCCGTCCGGCGGACGCCACAATCCGATACCGCGTTTCGCTCGCCAATCCCGAGCGGCACCTGTTTCACGTCACCATGACGATTCCAGTCGCGGCGAGCGATCGTGAACTCACGCTCCAAATGCCCGCCTGGAATACGCTGTATCAGGTTCGAGACTTCGCCTACCGGGTCAGGGATCTGCACGCGGCCGGCCCCGGGCTTCCTGAAAAGATCGACAAACAAACCTGGAGATTCGACCTCGGGGCCAACGATTCGGCCCGCGGTATGCTAACGCTGAATTACTCGATCTATTGGGACGAGCCCGGACCCTTCAACTCGCAGCTCAACACCCATCACGGATTCATCAATCTCGCTGAAATCCTGATGTATGTTCCCACTCGTCGCGCCGAGCCGACTGAAATCGCTTTCGATGACATGCCCGCCGGATGGAGTATCGCCGTGGAACTTCCTGCGCTGCACGATCCCAATTCGTTCGCGGCTCTCAGTTACGACGCGCTCGTGGACGCCCCAGTTGAAGCCGGCAAGATCGATGCATTCGAATTCGACAGTGCCGGCGGCCATTTCCGCGTAGTCATGGACGCGGGCAGCACGAATCGCAGCCGGTTGCAAACCGCACTCGAGCGCATCACCGCGTATCAAATCCACATGATGGGCGGCGCACCGTTCAGGCAGTTCACGTTCTTCGTCCATACCGGGGCCGACTCCGCTATGGGCGGTGGGGGTATGGAGCACATGTTTTCAACCGCCATCGCCGGTCCGTCGCTCGAGGCCGACGTGGCTCTGGCGGCCCACGAATTCTTTCACGTCTGGAACGTGAAGCGCATCCGACCGCAGTCGCTCGAGCCGGTCGATTACTCGAAGGAGCAGTACACGCGCTCTCTCTGGTTCGCCGAGGGATTCACCGACGCCTACACGTCTTACACGCTCGAACGCACCGGCCTGTGGTCGAAGAAACAGTTTTACGACGATCTTGCCGAGCAGATCGAACGCATTGAGACGCGCCCGGCGCACGCCTGGCAGAGTGTGCAAGAATCCAGCCTGGACGCCTGGTTCGAGAAATACGACGGCTATAATGTGCCCGAGCGCAGTATTTCGTATTACGACAAGGGGCAAATCCTCGGGGAGCTGCTCGATCTTGAAATCCGCGACGCCACCGACAATCACAAATCGCTCGACGACGTCTTCCGCCTGATGAACGACAAATTCGCGAAACAGGGCAAGTTCTACGACGAGAACGTCGACATCCGGACCGCGGTCGATGAGGTCGCTGGCAAAGACTTCGAGGATTTTTTCCGTCGCTACATTTCCGGCGTCGAAGAGCCACCCTACAACGAAATCCTTGGAATCGCCGGCCTTGAGCTGAGGACGGACGCGGGCTACTTAATCAACGAGTTACCGCACCCGACCGATCGCCAGCGCCGCATACGCGAAGGTGTGCTCCGTGGCTCAACCGACTGACGCGCCGCTCACATGATTCGCACGCTGCTGCTCGGGTCGTTCTTCGCGCTCTCGATCGTTCTCCTGCTGCCGTGGCTGATACTCTGGACACTGCTCACCGGGAAGCCTGATCTGATGTACGAGATGGCGATGAAGGCCGTCCGCACCGGCAATCGCATCGTTGGGATTCGCGTGCACGTCGAGGGCTTTGAAAACATCCCGCCGGGCGCCTGCGTATTCGTCGCAAACCACGTTTCAAATGCGGACCCGCTGGCTTCCATCCCCTCGATTCCACGGCGCGTCGCGATCTTGATCAAGAAAGAATTGATGAGGATTCCGATTCTTTCCGCCGGGATGCGCCGTGCGCAGTTCGTTCCCGTGGATCGCTCCGATCGTGAGTCGGCCGTGGGCAGCATGGAGATCGCCGTGCGCTACTTGAAAGAAGGAATCTCATTTGCGATCTTCGCGGAAGGAACCCGCAGCGCCGACGGGCGCCTGCGCGCCTTCAAACGCGGCGGCTTTTCGATCGCGATTGAGGCCGGCGCCCCGATCGTCCCGGTTTCCATCGCCGGTACCCAGCACGTGCTCCGCAAAGGCAACTGGAAACTGCGCGCCGGCGATGTCACGGTTCGCTTCGGGCCCGCCGTGGATGCCTCTGCCTATACGCTCGATCGCCGCGCCGAATTGCAGGCCCGCGTTCACGCGCTCGTTGCCGCAGGCCTTCCACCGGATCAGCGCCCTCTTGAGCCATCGGCTCCGCCGGAGCGGACGGCTGAATCCAGGCCCTAGCTCACGCTGTTATACTCATTGCGGATGCCCGCAGACCGCGCTAAGCCGCCCGCCAAGCTGATCCACACCATCCTTCCCGTGGGAATGCTCCAGTGCAACTGCTCGATTTTGGGCGATGCGGCCACGGGCGATGCAATCGTGATCGATCCGGGCGACGAAGTGGATCGCATCCTCGAAATCCTGCGCCGCCACAATCTGAAAGTCCGCGCCATCGTCAGCACCCACACTCACATCGACCATGTGGGCGGTCTTCCCGCGCTGCATCGGGCCACAGGCGCACCGGTGCTCATCCATGAAGCCGATCTCGCGCTCTATAAAGCGCTCGAACAGCAGGCCGAGATGATTGGCATCCCCGTGCCGGAGAGGATGCAGATCAAGGATTTCGTGAAGGAGGGCGACAATCTCCATTGGGGCGGCTACCACGCCCAAGTGCTGCACACCCCGGGCCACACGCCGGGCAGCATCAGTCTGGTCCTCGGCGCGGATCCGAGCCCGGCACTTCCGGCCGATCCGCATTCACAGGCGGCAACCGACCCAACCGTCGCGCGCCTCATTGCAGGCGACACGCTGTTCCGGGGCTCCATCGGCCGCACCGATTTCCCCGGCGGTTCCTATCCGCAGATCATCGCATCGATCAACGAAAAGGTTCTGACGCTGCCAGACGAGCTCGTCGTAATCCCGGGCCACGGCGAGTTGACGACCATAGGCCAGGAGCGCGCCTTCAATCCATTCCTGCGCTGACATCCTCTCTTCTGTAGTGAATGGCCCCCTCGTTGAATTCGTCCGGCGCCGATGCTATCGTCCGCGCGGCCCGAAGGGGTCGTCAAGAAGGGAGTCCTCCTATGAAAGCCCTCCGAACGGTGATCTTGACGCTGCTCGCAGCTGCGTTATTGTCCCCGGCCGCCGCCCGCGCCCAGGAATCCGCGGCCGTGCGCCTCCAGCGCCTGGAAGACATCGAGGAAATCCGCACCGTGCTGATCGATTACGGCCGCTATCTCGATGCGCATGATCTGGTCTCCTATGCGAATCTCTTCGCCGCAGACGGTGAATGGGTCGGCGGATTCGGCACGGGCAAAGGCCCGGCAGGGGTCCTCGCGCTGATGCAGAAAAATCTGGGCGCAACCTCAACGAACCGTCCCGGTTCGACCTATCATTTGCTCACGAATTTCCTGATCGACGTTCACGGCGACACAGCCACCGCGTGGTCACGCTGGAATTTCGTAATCACCGGCTCGGACAACAGCCCCAAAATCATGTACGGCGGACACTACGAAGACACGCTGGTGCGCGAGAATGGTCACTGGAAGTTTGAAAAGCGGATCGCAGTCAATGACATTCCGGCAGGGAACCCGGCCCCGCCTCCGGCGACAAAATAGAAGCGGAGGGGTATCGGCGTCGGCGCGCAATGCCTCGCCGGACATTTGGATGGAGTCACCAGCTGGATCCCTGGCGTTGGCGAATCCGATGCCGCCTGCTTCGTGGACGGCTCGGAATTTCAAGCCCCCGCGCGATTTCGCCGCGAACGCGCGAACGTCCGCAATGCCGAACACGGTCATTAGCGCGAGTGTGCAGCCATCCGAGGGGCTCTCCCGCTCGATCCATCCGGCCTCGGCCCCCGGCAGCTCACGCATCGCAGTGTGACGTTCATAGAAATCAGCCACCTTTCAAACGTCTCGTACGTACAGAACCACGCGCGTTACAGGGGGCGCGATGGATCCCGAACCAGAAATGCCGGACACGCTACCGCATCTGCGCAGACCGAGACTCGCTCTCTGTCCAAGATCTGGATTCAGCGGCAGGATGTTTGCGCGCGAGTACCCCGATCAAGCGCCGTCGTTTCCGGTGAGAGCTTTTTCGCGCCGGCGTCCGGAATCCCCCCCAATTGGCATAGTCCTAGGACTACGTGTTGTGCGCTCTGGAACATCGGTGCTTGGCTTCGCTTTACTCACTGGCGCTCGCGAATGATAATCACGCCGGGTCGTGCCAATACGGCAGCGCC
>Ga0210391_10002796_pt1 | contig 14959 bp, 10 predicted proteins | sample IncBWC12OmetaG_FD_160573 | JGI IMG/M metagenome (GOLD analysis project Ga0210391, IMG submission 160573) | Forest soil microbial communities from Barre Woods Harvard Forest LTER site, Petersham, Massachusetts, United States - Inc-BW-C-12-O ... | reverse complement strand
TGAGCACCGAGGTGCCATTGATGGCTACGTTGAACTCGCGGTCACCTGCCGCCGTAAAATAGGTTTCGGCGAAATGCAGCAGCACGGTGTACTGTGCGCCGGCCGTCAAGCCCGGAATAGTGTAAGCGAACACTCCACTCCGACCGTGCTGATAGACCGCCATCGGGGCTGCATTCACGCCCGGTTGGGTGAGATTGATGGTGGAGCTGGTGACTGCATTATCGCCGCCGCCGTTGAAGTATTCATCGGCAACGAACCCGTAATCGCCGCCGCTGGAGTTGCTCTCTGCCGGGCCGCCGGCTGCAATGGCGACGATCTCCGAGCCAGACGCAGCTGCCTGCGTAGTGGCCGATTGCTGGGAAGACGGCACCGAATTACCGAACGCGTCTACTGCCTCCACAACAAAGTAATAAGTCGTGGCTGCAGAGAGACCGGTGTCGGAGTAAGTCGTGCCTGACGACACAGTGGAAATCAGGTTGCCGGAGCCAGGGGTGAACCCGTTGGTCGTGCTGGCATATAGGTTGTACGAGCTGATGGTGCAATTAACCGGCGGAGTGACTGCCGACCAGGCTAAGCCGATCTCGCTCGAAGACGATGCTGTCGCAGTCAACCCGGCAGGCGCCGATGGAACGGTACTGCATGACCCGTCCGATCCGCCCAGTGTCTCTGCGCTGGCCTGTGGCGAAGGTGCCGAGCTGCCCGCAGCGTCCACGGCTTCTACCACGTAGTAGTAGGTTGTCGAGGCGGCAAGCCCACTGTCAGCATAAGTGGTGCCCGCCAGGCTTGAAGCGATCTGGTTGCTTGACGAAGGAGTGAATCCGCTGGTGGTGCTGCGGAATACGTTGTAGCTCACAGTGCAGGAAGATCCAGCAGAGCTGGCGCCCCAACTTAGGCTGATTTGGCTCGACGAGGTTGCCGTAGCAGAGAGGCCGCCCGGCGCGCCTGGAGCCGTGCTACAGCTTCCGTTTGAGCCGCCATACGAAGTCACATAACTGATGTAAGATGCAGAATCTGCAACCGTGCCTGCATTGTCGACGGTGGGGCTATCTGAGGTGATGGTGTAGGTGATTTGGCCGCTTCCATTCAGGAATACCGTGACCGCATCGGTCACCGTAACCCCGGCAGCGATCGGCACGGTGATGCCGCTGTTGGCAATAATGTCCACTCCCAGGTCGAAATAGGAGTAAACGCCAAGGCCGTATGCCGTGTGCGTGGTGACCGTTGGAGACACGTAGTAAGACGCGTATCCGTATATACTGCCGTCCATCCATGCGGCCTCGCTCGGAACGTCATAGGGCATCTCACTCTGGTAGAAGATGGTTTCGCCACCTTGACCGTTCTACACAACCTGGTTTTGCTCGTAGTGCTCGACTGCCAGACCTAACGCCGTAACGTTGTCTCCGTCAACAACGAGTCCATGGTTGGCCACGTTGCCGGTCCAGGAGGCGTCGGCGCCATGGTCCGCGCGCCACGCCCAAATGTTGTCCAGAATCACGTTGTCGCTATCGATTTCGAGGCTCGTGGTCGCCGTTCCCGCGGTCGCTCCTCCAATCCGAAAGAATACATCGTTGATCGAAGTTGGGTCGCTGGCATGGCTGACCCGCGATCCGCCGGCCACACCCACTTCGAAGAGTACCGGCGAGTTGACCGGCCCGGCGTCGACCAGCAGGCCGGCAACCTGCACTCCGCTCACATCTGCAACCGTGATAGCAGCCGTTCCTGCCTGCGGAACCAGATCCGCATAGCCGAGTCCCAGCACCACGGTGTTGGCGTTGGTGACGTTGATGGCTCCGCTGTACTGATAAATTCCGGGTGTCAGGATGAGGTTTTCCCCCGACGCCAGCGCTGCATTGATCTGGGCCAGGGTGCTCGATGGCGTCGCAATGAAGAAGCTGCTGATGGGCAGGGAAGTGCCGGTACCCAGCCCTCCACCGGACCAGCTCGTGCCTGACGAATTGGTCCGCAGGCCGGGAGAAAATACCCAATAGTTGCCGCCGCTGTCCACATAGAGGAAGGGCTTTTCGCGGCTGACCGGCGTCGTGGGCAGCACCGTGTAGGAATTGGTCGGGTAGTTGGGTGTGGGAGCGCCAGTCACTCCCGAGAAGACCATATTCCACACCCCGCTCGACCAGCTCCCGATCGAGCTGTTGCGGGTGTACCACTGCTGTTGCGAGCAGGAGTTCACATTGCCGGTCACCACGGTGTCGCTCGTAAATCCGCCGCTGGCATAACCGCAATTGGTATTTGTCAGCTCCAGAGCGCCGTTGACATACATGCGGCGGAAAGGGGCTCCTTGCGAAACTCCCCACTGCAGAACGTCGCCTGACGGCGGAGTAATGTACATGTTCTCCAGCGACCGCCAGAAGTTCGTCGTGATGTTTCCATTTGAATCCGTCTGGTTCGACGTCAGGTAACCGTTGCTGATCGTGACCGCACTCGGAGTTTCGCCCAGCCCGGCAACTGACTCGTAGTATCCGACCTCGGCTTCCACACCCGTATAGGTACCCGGTGCGAAGAGCACGGCATATCGATTGGTGCTGAACTGGGTATTCGCATTCAGTGTGTTCAGGGTGGAATTGATGGATGACACAGAATTGCTGGGGGTAAATACGTACACATTGGGACCAAAGATGGTGTTGTTTTGTGCGGAGGCGGAACCCGTTCCTAAGATGAGGCTGCTCACGCTGACGCAGAAAAGCATGAGGAATGCCACTGCCAGCTTGGGAGGGCGGCTGCATTCTGCGTGCCGATAGGAGACCCGAACATTGCTGAGGATCTGAAAAAAGCAGGCAGCTTCGAGGAGGGGAATGAGGCGATTCATAAGCGCTCCGCTTGCCGGCACCCGATCTGTGTGTTTGGAGGGTCCGGCAAATGCAATGGGCGCAACACTCAGGCCTCGGTTACCGCGCTGGCAAGTGAGTCCCCGTTCATTCACCGATAATCGTCACGTTGTTGAGGATGCGAAACGAGAGTAACCTCCCCGGTGGAGCCCTTTGGGCGCTGCATTAACGCCCCGTAAGTCTTGTAGAATGTGCGAGGTAAGTTCGAGGTCGAGGAGGCTCCTTCCTATCAGCAACGTTAACTACGTTAATGAAGCGGTTAAGGTCACCTTTGTTACTTGTGGCTGGTTATAATGTTCCCGCCGTGATCTTAGGAGCATTACCCACATGGCCTTGACGCATCCTCCGCTTGGTACGAAAGAGGAAATGGAATGGCAGGAGCTGCAAGCATTACTGCAGTCGGGCATTTTGGAGAAAGCACCCAACCTGAGGCATTTTCTCGAGTATGTCGCAGAGCAATACTTCGCCGGTAAGACAGAAGAGGTTAAGGAATACAGCATAGCTGTCCAGGCTCTGCATCGGCACGAACAGTTTGATCCTCAATCCGACACCATTGTGCGGGTAACAGCGCATACATTAAGGAAGAAGCTGGAGCAGTATTACGCCACGGAAGGGGCCGACCATCCGATCCAGATCCGGCTCCCGGCGGGGAAGTATTTGCTGCAGTTTGAACGCAAAGAGAAGCCGTTTGCACTGCCGCCAGGCTTTCCTGAGACTCCGCCGCCGCTCGAGACACTCCTGGACACGCCGCCGCTTCGCACCCGGCCGGTGGGCGCAAACTGGGCTGCGCTGGCCGTTGCCGCCGCAGCCGTTCTGTTACTGCTGGGGAGCATCCTGTCGATGCGCAAGCAGGCGCCGCCAAAGCTGCAGAGTATTCTGTCGAGTGCCCAGCCGAACGACGATCGCGCGCCTGCGCAACCTGCGATGGCGGCACCGGATAGAGCGATCCGATTCCAATTCGGCGCTGCTTCGCAACCTTATATAGATAGCGCCGGCCGCACCTGGCTTATTGACCAGTACTGCAAAGGCGGGTCAACTTTCGCCCACCCCAACCGTGAAGTTCAGGGAACAGACGATCCGGCCTTATTACAACAAGGACGTGAAGGAAAATTCCAATGCAGAATTCCTGCTCCACCAGGTAACTATCAGCTACAGCTACTGTTTGCCGATACCGCCGGCGACAAGGAGGGTGCCCGCCAGGTCGATGTTTCGATCAACAATACCCCGATCGCGGCCCTCGATATCGTGGACGAGGGGGGCGGTGATGATGTGATGGTGGGTAAGGTCTACGCCGGCATCCGTCCCACGACCGATGGCACCATCCACCTGGATTTTACGTCGGATGCCTCTTTTGTCAACGCGGCCGAGCTTACGCCGTCTCCGTCGGAGCTCGGTCTGCCGCTACGAATGCTTGCCGGCCCAGCCATGATCCGAGACGACCAGGGAAGCCTCTGGCAGCCGGAACAGTTCTTCCTGGGTGGCAGGAGAACTTCTCATATCGACGGCCTGCCGAAGGTAGCAAACCCCAGGCTTTACGAATGGGAGCGATATGGACATTTTCGCTACCTCATTCCTGTTGTTGCGAACCAGGAGTACAAAGTCAAGCTCTATTTCTCTGAACAATGGTTTGGCAAGACCAATGGTGGATCGGGAGGGGTAGGGAGCCGTGTCTTCGATGTTTATTGCAATGGCACAACACTGCTCAAGGATTTCGATATTTTGAAACAGCCAGGCGATGGCACCATGGTGGTTACTTTTGATCACGTAAAGCCGACAGCGCATAACATGCTGGAACTCTATTTCACGCCAGTCACCAACTACCCGCTTATCAACGCGCTCGAAATAGAACCTGAATCCTAGAGCCTGCGCCGTGTGACAAAAAAATGGGCCTGCCGAGGGCAGACCCATGAGTCCCGTTCTTTTTCAGATAACTTGTTTTCCTGAGAAATCGCGGCGCGTTCAGGCCCACGCATATGGTAGAGAATTCGCGGTTCAGCCGCCCTGTTGGGTATCAATCGCTGCTCGTCCCGTGTGAACGGGCGAAGAAGACGGTACTTTGATTCCTTCGGCGCGTTCACGATGGAAGAGGACCGGGATTGTTCTCAGCACGATCGAGATGTCGCGCATCAGAGAATAGTCTGCTATGTATAGCAGGTCGAACTTCAATTTCTGTTCGACAGGAGTCGAGTAGCTTCCGGCAACCTGCGCCAGCCCAGTAATGCCGGGCTTGACGGTGAGCCGAAGGTCGTAGTCGGGAAGCGTCTTGCGGAAAGTGCTTATAAAGAACTGCCGCTCGGGACGTGGTCCGATCAGGCTCATATTCCCTATCAGAACGTTGACCAGTTGGGGAAGCTCGTCGATGCGCGTTGCCCGCAGGATGCGGCCCAGCGCGGTAATTCTTGGGTCCCATTGTCGCGCAAGTACCGGGCCTGTATGTTTCTCGGCATCAGTAACCATTGTGCGGAACTTATAGAGCTGATACTCAGCACCATCTCTGCCGACCCGTTCCTGCTTGAAGATGGCAGGCCCTTTCGAGGTAAGCCGGATCATGACGGTGGTGACCAGCAATACGGGACTGGCAAGGACAAGCAGCGCCGTGGCGAAGACCACATCGAATATCCTCTTCATTAACCTCTGTCCCCAGGTAAGATGCGGGGAGCGCAGCTCAACAACCAGCAGGTCCTGCATTTCGAAGACCCGGCCACGAAGCAAGGATACTTCCATCAGAGCCGGCAGAGCCATGACCCTCTTCTGCATCTGCGCGCATCTCTCAATCAGAGCACGCTCCGTAGCCAGTCCGGGCCCCAACAGGAGTGCGTCAAAGGATTCTGCTGTATCTCGCCGGCTGTTAAAATCTGCCTCCACTAAATAGCCTACAAATTCCATCCACCCGGGTGCAACCGGCTGGAGCTTGCGGATGATTTGAACTCCCTGTTCCTCTTCGGCCGCCATCACCATGACCCGGCAGATCCCCACCCGTGACCAATAGAAGTGGCGTAGCAGCAGCCTGTACACATTTAACGATGCGCACGCTACAAAGGCGCGCAACGCCAACAAGTTCAACGACAGGCGACAATGCTGCTCCCAGTCCAGCATCAGTGTTGAAATTAAACAGATCAGCAAAGCAGATACACACAGGAAGTAGATCAACTGCTTCGGCGGCGATCGGAGCCAGTCGGAATATAGGTTAAACAGGTGTAAGATGACCACGGTCAGCAGACAGATCGACGGAAGGATCCCAATATAGTTTGCAAAATGCTGAGCTGGGATGCCAGTGAAGCCATATTTAATGAGCAGCGTGCCGACGAAACTCGCCTGGATGAGTGAAAGATCGGCGAGGGCCACGACAGGTGTATAGACAAGCAAGTGCGGAACTTTACCCATGCGCTTTACTCCAATGCTTTGCCGTGGTCCTGTTCGTTCAGACTTACCCGCAAAGCGGCGTTCGCAATGGCCGTGATCTAGCCATTTAGATAAGCCGCCGTACTGCCTTTGCGCAGTGAGCAATGCTAGTGAATTCAAGTCTCTATTAACAACGTCACCGTATCAGCCGTAGCTAGAGGGCGGCGCACTGAGATGCTGACCGAAGGGTGTGCAGTCGAGTCCTGGCCGAAAAGCTGACAGTGAAACATGCGGCTGAGAGTATGCCGAGACGGCTGCGCGTGTACGTGGATCGCGGAGCGACTCGTGAGGTACTAAGGTTTATGAATACATCCACATTTGTTGCCGATGATGCGAGGTGTAATGCTCAGAGAAGCGCAGAACTCCATGTAGGCCTGGTATGCGCCATCATACGGTTTGTTGTTTTCTACGTCATCGACTAAGATGACTCCGCCGCTCACGGTAGCAGCGTAGAGCTTAGGGAGGACTATCTTGGTAGGTAAATATAAATCAACATCCAGCAAAGACAGCTTGATGGGCGAGAGAGATAAATAGTCGACAAGCGAACAGTCGGATTGTATGGCCTTTACAAAAGGATATCGGGTGAAATATTTCCTCCAGGCATCATAGTCGGTGTAGGTAAATCCTTGCAGGGCGCCTAAGGCTTTGTTTCTCGACTGAACTTCATAGTCAAGATCTTGTTTCGTGAACGAGTTGTAGGTATCGATAGCATATATGGTCACTGAATCCTGCATTCTCTGATTCGCGACGTGCTGACATAAGAATCTCGTCGTCATGCCCCGAGCGACCCCTATTTCCAGAACATTTCCTTGAACCTCCTTAAGGCGTTCTATCTCGGTTATTAGAGTTGATAACAGGATCGGTTCAACATTGTAGGGATATTGAGGACCACTCAGTGGCATATGTTTGAATGCGAAAGACTTCAGCATCTGCTCAAGTGGTCCGAATAGTGATGCCGCTGCGTGAGGGATTCTATTCGTCAGGAGTGATCTGTTCACGATTATGTTCCCGGTATTTAAGCGTACGGAAAAGTGGAATGGGGTCTATATAGTCTGGATCCCGCAAAGCTGTCTCACCAAAAAGTGCGACGTACTGGTCATGTACTGCGCCAAGGGTGTAGGTTGACAGGAACCGCGCGAGCCCAAGCTCGCGCAGTTCCAACAGGCGCGCCGAATTCTTCTGTAGACCGGCGACCTTTTGGGCCAACTCCCGGCTGTTGCCGCAATGAAAAACCTCGGCACAAGCGCCTCCATCAGCAGCTTCCAAGGCCCCTTCGATGTCAGTGATCAGGCACGGGAGTCCATGCGCCATTGCCTCTAAAGGAACCTGCGCTAATCCCTCAGAATACGAGGGAAAAACAAGCAGGTCTGCAGCCCGAAAATACGGACCGCAATCTACCTGAAACCCATGGAACGTGACAGGTAGTCCTGCAGCTGCAGCCTGAGCTGCGCCCAGATCGACGCCGCTCCCGACGACGTCGAGCGTCACATCCTTCAGGAGCCGCATTGCTTCGATCAGGTCGAAAATGCCCTTCATGACCTCGATGCGTCCCAAAAAAAGCAGACGGAAAATTCCAATCCTGCTGTTGTCCGTGTCTCTCCGAGGCTCGGGTATGTAATCCAACCAGTTCGGTATGACGACCAGTTTGTCCAGAGCAATCACAGGGGATAGCTGCGTGCGAATGGAAGCGGAAACGCAAATCACTTTCACCGCCAATTGCAGATTCAGCCGAACAAGGAGCCGCCGAATGCCTCGGATATGTTCGTTGAAGGGCACATGGCGGGTCGCAACGATGGGAATACGAAAAGACCAGGGGATGAGAGACAAATAACATTCGGCCTGGCCGTTCAGATGAACTGCATGTGGGCGAAACTGTCCGCACTGACGGTGTAGCTCGTTTGCCGCGCAGTAGTAGCGGCCGAAGATAGAGGTTGCGGCACGATCTGGCAGCCGAACAACGTCCAGATCGAGTCCGGAAAGCCGGCTGCAAGCCTCGCCGTTAACGGCCAGTGCGCGCACCTGATAGTGGCGAGCAAGAAGCGCCGCCAGCTTGACAAAATGCACTTCTCCGCCTCCAAAGAAGGGAGTGAGACTGACCATTAAGATCCTTCTTCTTCTGAAATTGGAAGCCGTTCTTGTACGCATGGGCTTGCTCCGAATCGGGAATGGCAGACGATGTCATGAGTCCTGTGGCTGCTTTTGCCTGCGCTGATGCTTGGCTGCGGACGACAACTCCCGGATGGTCGATTTACATGCCACGACTGGACTTCTATGGTCCTTGTGCCTGTGACGGTGAAGTCTATCTGCCGATCTTGCTAAATCGGTCGCGGCGAAGGGCCGGCTTGACACCAAGGATTGCTAGTTCCACATATGCAACATGACTGGGCGAGCTCTTCCACCGCAGTACGCGACACCCTTGGTGCGAAACCGGTATCCAGGAACAACCTCACGCACCAGGCTAACCATGCGCTCCCAGTCATTGCCGAGATGATAGGTTGTAATTGCAATTTTCGGTCTATCAGCAAAAATAGTCTCTCTAGCGCCCGCAAGGAGATCGTGTTCGGAGCCCTCGACATCGGCTTTGATGTAGTCTATCGGTCCAAATTCATCACGAAATGTGTCGAGCGTCGTGACAGAGATGGTGGTACCCTCCGTCTCACTGACCTGGCCATAAAGCAACGATCCGGATAAATAAGCGGTGTGGGTATTCTTTCCGAGAGCTTGATGTCGGATTTCACAGCGGCCATCGAAGGTTGCCTTCAACGAGGTATGAAAACCGTTCCACGGCTCAAAGATTGCTATCCTGCCTGCCCTGGCGGCCACGGATAGCGAGAATATACCCTCTGCGGCGCCACAATCCACCACGTTTTCTCCGCCTTCGACCGAGGTCTCGGGCACTTCATAGTGGTGCCATTGCGCAGGATGAAGACAGTCAGTGCAAGACTTGTACAATTCACGGTGGGAAATCTCCTTGGGCCAGTAAAGCGGCTCGCTTATCTCCCGGAGGTTTATCATTTCCAGAGTACCGCAGTCAGTTATGGCAAGAACATATTCTGGCCCGATCTGTTTGCACGTTCTCTGCAGCAGCCCATACCTGACTACCTCCCTCAGAGTGATGGGGAAGTTGCGGTCTTTTGCAAAGTAGGCCGAAATCATCCCGGCGCGATTTGAGATGCTCATGGTTTCCTTTCTCAAAAGCCACAGGAGACGCCCTAGGCCATTCAAGCAGAGGCACTATTAAAGCGGAGAGTTTCTAAGGGTTGGCCGATCCTGACAGATTGCCAGACACAACCAATATAAGCCGCTCATGAGCACAAGCATGACGGCGGCCGCGGCGAAGGCAAGCAGTGACTTGGCGGTGCCGGATATGGGACCGAACAACTCTCCACGCGGCATATAAATGATCGAGCCCAAGGACGCCATCATTAAAACGGCGCCCTTCCAAGAACCGCAGTGGTTGTAGATCCAGGAGAGCATCGTTCCCAGTAGGAGCGAGGCGCCGGCAACTGCAACAACGCCTCCAAGAAGATAGGCGTCCGCAAGATAAGACGACCCAAGGGAATAGCCTGCTTTGAAACTGTCCGGATCCAGATATAAGCTGGTCCACGACAAAAATGTCGTCTGTGGCTCCAAATATCGACTTGACCCCGCCAAGAAGGTAGCGCCCGGTGTTTTTCGCAAACATGTCGCGTTCCTCCACTGCCATCTCGGTTACACCCATCGAAACGCCTTCCCCTGAGACAAAGCCCAAGGGCCCCAGCCAATTGATGGCGTGTTCCTCGCGAAATCCAGCGACTATTACGGCCACAACACTGAAGAGAACGGCTGCGGAAAACAAAGGGATCAGATTGAACTTCTTGCCCGCTTTCAGGTTACGAATGAACCAGAAGACAAGAATCTGAACGAAAATTTTGCCCCTGAAGCCAATCAGCAATTCCATGCTGGAGACTATGAAAAACAGAGACAATAGCAGGGTCATAAACCCTGCTCTTCGCTCAAACAGATACAACAGCAAAAGGACGCTAGTGCCGACGAGGGCCCCTGTTCGCATCAGCACTCCGGCACTCTGCTGAATGACTGCGGTGTCGGTGTACACGGCGATGTAGCCGCCGTGGCTGCGTATGTAGCTCAGATACAGATAGTTCTTATAGACGGCGAAGGGGAGGGTCAAAAGCAGAAGCCAGTAGAGTCCGCTCAGCCAATCCTGCTCCGGTCCTGCTCGAAAGACGACGCGCCGATACAGGATTCTGCATGGAGCGTAGACACAAATCGCCGACAGGACAATAAGTAGCAACGTAATTTCTTCGCTTGATCGGCTCACGAGAAACGGAAATTGTCCCACCACCGCAAATGGCTCATCAGGACTGCCAGTCATATACCCCAGCAGTCTGCCACATTGAAAGATAAACAGCATTCCCAGGAAGAGGAAACAGGGATGACGTCCTCCTTCAAAATTCCACCAGGCGGAGACCAGGAGCCCAAGCACCAGATAGACGCAGAGCAAGGAGGCCCCGCGGATCGACAACAGACCGAGTGTGACGGCGAGGCATCCGAGAACCACAAGCGTGAGCCACGCGATGATTTCAAGAAAGATCTTGATCCGCGCATACTTTCTGTTTTCGCTGATGAAAGTCCTCACGATCGGCTGAGTCTACGGCGCATATCCCCAGGTGCGGCGCTTCTCCCTGAAAATGATGGTGCCGGAACCGAGGGCAACCAACCCCATGCACACGAAGTATCCCCACACAATGCCCGTTGCACCGTACCTCTTTGCTAGCATGAATGCGCTTCCAGAAACGAGCGCCGCCAGCAGAATAGACTGGAGAAGAAATGGCTCGCACTTGTGCGCCCGCAAGTAGAGTGCTTCGCTCTGAACGATATTAGAGGAGAGAGCCGTCACGGCCAGAACAGCGAAGAGGGCCACCGGGATCGTGCGGGCACCCAGACTGGGAAGATACTTCTGTAGGATGAACAGGCCTGCGACCATGATGATGGCACCGGTCGAAACCAGAACTGTGGATTGTAAGAGTGTACGAAAGAACAGGCTATCCAGCAGGTTCCTCTCCCTACGTCGAACCATGGCTCCAAAGGTCGCGGCCTTGGTGCTCATCCATGCGAAGGCAATCGCGCTCAGCGAGCCGACAATACTCATCGACATACCCATCTTTCCGGCAACCACCGGGCCGCAGTATGTAAAAAGTATGAGGACAACGATTTGACCAGTGAACCAGTTACAGATCCAGCTTACGCCGATCTTCCATTGAAAAGGCCAGACGTCACTTACCCATGCGATATTGTGCTCTTCTGTGTTCTTGCGAAGCAGCGAAAGTAGAAACCTCCGCCGAGGATAGAGGAACAGGACTCCCGTCAAGAACTGTCCCGATAAGGTGAGAGCGGGGGAATACATGCCATGGCCCGATATCATGGCGGTCCAACCAAAGGCAACCCCCAGGACGACCTGTACCACCCGGAGACGCGCCACTTCGGGAACTTGTCCGCAGCCTTCTAGAAAGGAAAAAAGTGGATCGACCTGGAACAAAAGGGCGGCCATAAGCACCAGAAGCGTCCACGGAAACTTCCATTCGACTGAATCTCCTGGACGTTGATGCTGAAGAAAAAAGTACCATCCACTGGGGGCCAGCGTAACAAACATCAGCAGTGCGGCCACGGTGTACCATCGACGGACCTTCTGGAGAATGGAGGCGAGTCTCTTGTATGCAATTGGGTCGCCCTCGATCGTGCCATCCGAGAGAAGTGTTACATACGCGCTTTCATGCGCCGCCAACTGCAAAATTACAAAGGAGAAACCTAACTCGAAGACAACTTGCAGGGATACAAAACCATAAAAGGTGTAATAGTACCCCTGTTGGACCGGCGTGAGGAAATGCACAATCAGCAATACCGTCCCGGTGCTCCCGAGGATCTGGCAGCCCCTGGCCAGGACGGTGAAAACAATCGCGCGATCCAGACCGCTGAAGTGTTTGAATTTGTGGCCCCAGGAGTTCTTTGGCGGCGAAGATACGTCTATCATGGCTATTCGCGCGCCTCCGTTGACACGGGAGCTTGTTTGATTATGCGACAATTACTAAAGCCATAGGACCGACAGCCCGCCCTCACTTTGACGGCTCAATGACTCATTCATGCGGTCGTGGTAATGGTCGACGCGCTCAAAGCGCTTTCCCAAATACGGTCACTGGCTTCTTCGCAGGAATGGATTATCGACTGGTATATGTCCTGCCAGTGATATTTTTCACAGGCCAGTTTTCGCCCCGCCGAGGCCATTCTCAGGCGCAATTCGGGGTCGGAATGTAGCCTCAGAATCTGTTCGATCGCTTCGCCTGGATCCTTATATACAAATAATTCTTCCCCGGGCAGCGCCTCCACTCCGCCGAGACTTACTTCGGAGATCACGCACGGCAACTTCAGAGCAAGGTATTCCAGAATTTTATTCTGGATACCTGCTGTGGCGCGCATTGGGCACACCCCGCAGAATGCGCCCTCCACTCCATCCTGAATACGCTCAATCCGTCCAGTCAGCTCAACCCCAGGATACTTACGGAACCGCTGCCGCACCCGCTCATGGGCGCTTCCCACGATCCGGAAAATGACGTTGGCCTGCTGACGCACCCCAGGCAGGATATTCTTGATAAAGTAATGGCAAGCGTCCTGGTTTTGCAGGCTAACCATGTTTCCAATGAAGACGATGACATTGGCGTTGGCATTGGCTAACGCAGGCCGATACGCCGGCATCTCCAGGTCAACGCCATTAGGAATTATCTCAATGGACCGGAGGTGCGCGGGATCCAGGAAATCCCGGTCAACCCTGGACGTAAGCCACACACGGTCAAACTTCTGTACCGTTTGCGACTCGTACTCTTTTAGACGCTTTTGCTCGATCAGGTAGACAAGCCTCTTCCAACTGTAATTTCCGCTCAATCGCCGCATGCGAAGGTAAGTCATCGACATTGCATCTGTCATCTCGAGAATTTTGAACCCCGGAAGGTCCTCGACATACTGTCCGACCCGAATCAGATGCGCCAACACCAGATCATGCCGGGGGACCAGGTCTCTCACTCTCTCCCGGAATTTCGCACAATCGTAATAGGCCAACTGCAACGGGCGATGTCCGACGATTGCTCTGGCGGTGTTCAGATAAGATCGCGAGCGCGGCAGGTAGACACGCTCAATGGCAGTGAAGAGTCCATCCTTGGGCTGAAACTGCATCTCCGCGGTTGATTCACACATACTAAGCAGCGTCAGCTCAAACTTTGCGGAGAGAGCTCTGCAGATATGCAAAATGCGGACGCGGTCTCCACTGACCTCGGGATAAGGGAAACGAGGCGTGAGTACGAGCGCACGTTGCTTTGTCATCGTAAACAAACCCCGCCGGGTGCCCGTGCCGACTCCAGTTCTGCCCAAAAGCCATGAACTTGCTCCCGCACGAGAGCCGGATGGAATTTCCTGGCTTGCATCCGCCCACTTTCGGACATTGCGATCTGCAACGCGGGATCATTCAGGATGTCCCGCATGCTAGCAGCCATATCCTCGATCGAGATCGGATTAAAGTAACGAACTGCGTTCCCTCCAACTTCCTGAAGGCATGTGGATGCACTTGCTGCCACCGGTGTGCCGCTGGCCATCGCTTCCAGAACGGGAATTCCAAACCCCTCAGCGAGCGAAGGCATCAAAAAAAGAGCGGCATTGCGATACAGCCGGCGCATTTCCTCGTCGGGCAAATAGCTCAGAAACTCTACCCGTTCGGCAATTCCCAGTCGGTGCGCTTCAGCCCGATAAAGAGGATGGTATTTCTCCTTTACACCGGCGACCTTCAGTTTCAGGCTCTCGTCTTTCCGTAGCGAAAGACAACAAGCAAAAGCGGCAAGCCCGCGAAGCAGGTTCTTACTTGGCGCTTCTCCTGCCACGACCAGCACGTAGCGATCGGTCGTCTTGTGAGCGCCGCCGGCAAAGAACCATGCCTCGTCTACGCTGTTCGGGATGACCCGTATTCGGCCTGGTTCGACGCCGAGTACAGTCGTCAACCGATTCGACGTAAAGCTGGAAACGGTCAAGATTCTCTCCGAACGCCGAACAGCCTGAGGAGCAACCAGTCTCCTATAGAGGCCGCCGGCATTCTGATAAAGCGACTGCGAGAACGGCAAACGATCCAGGAAGATGAGATCGTGGACCACCAGCACCAGCCTGACACGCCGCGGTAGTCTTAGGGGCGCAGTATTGTACGGGGCGAGAAATACATCCATGCTATGGTTACGGAGCAGACGAGGAACAGAGAATTGTTCCCAAAACGGATAGAACCTGGGGCCTGAAGCGATCAGATTGAGAGAGGGGTCGCCTTCTCCACTGGCGCAAAGCCCGAAGAAGCTCTTCTCGTGGCCATCGATGAGTAAACGTAGGAAACGACCCATCCCTCGATATTGTCCGAGACTAAAGCGGGCGTCATAGGCAGTGCGCAACGATGTCCTCATCTCATGAGGTCGCATTGCTCGCGGCATGCGAATGCAATTTTACTGACACATGATCAAGCCGCCCTGATCTTTCCCAAGAGCAGAGCCTTCTTAAGGGCCTGAAGCTGCGTTTCAGTGCCCGGATTTGATTTGACAAGCTCCCTCCACCAGAGAGTCAGCGCCAGAATGCAACCCGCGAAGAAGCCTGCCATCGTCAGCAGCAATACGATAGTGAGGCGTTTGGGAGCGGACTTC
>Ga0210391_10002795_pt1 | contig 14963 bp, 15 predicted proteins | sample IncBWC12OmetaG_FD_160573 | JGI IMG/M metagenome (GOLD analysis project Ga0210391, IMG submission 160573) | Forest soil microbial communities from Barre Woods Harvard Forest LTER site, Petersham, Massachusetts, United States - Inc-BW-C-12-O ... | reverse complement strand
CATCAAGCTCGGCAGGATGATGACCGCCCAGCAGTACGCCCAGACGCTCGATGAGAAAAGCGACGCCCGAGCACGCACTGTCGCGGCGCTCTACACCGGCTATGAGGAGCTGCAGCGTCAAAGCGGGCGGCGGATCGACTTCGACGACATGATCCTGCGGGCGGTGCAGCGCCTGCGTGAGGACTCGAGCGTGAGGGGTCGCTGGCAGAGCACCTATCAGTATGTGCTGGTTGATGAGTACCAGGACATCGAGCCCGCACAGGAGCTGCTCGTGCGACTCGTCGCCGCGCCGCAGGACCAGTTGTTCTGTGTCGGCGATGAGGACCAGACGCTGTACGCGTTCCGCCGCGCGAGCGTGGAGCGCATCATCCTCCTCGACAATCTCTATCCAGCCCTCGAGCGAGTGGCACTGGGTGTCAACTATCGCTGCCCGCCAGCGGTGGTGAAGGCATCGCGAGCACTGATCGAGCACAACAAGGTCCGCTTCTCCAAGCAGATTGCGGCTGGGCAGCCAGACGCGGAGGGACGCGCGATCCTTGCAAGGGGCTTTGCGTCAAAGCCCGAGTCGGCGGTTGTGGTCGCGCAGACGCTGAAGGACAAAGCTCGCGGCGAAATCGTGGTCCTCGCGCGCACGACCGATGCACTGCGCCCAGTGGCGCTCGCCTGCGCGGACATGGGCGTCAAGATCGACGGGCCACAGAAGCTGTTCGAGCCCACCGGTGCACGCAAGGCGCTGGAAGACCATCTGCGTCTCGTGCTCGCTCCGCAGGACGCCGACGAGAAGCTGATTCGCAACGTCTGCCGGACACCCGGCCGGTCGGTCTCACCCGAGGATCGCGTGCCCATTGCCACCCGGCTGCAGGGCGGAGAATCCTTCGGTGCGGCATTTGCAGGGATCGACGCACCCCGGCGCGGCGACGGGAAGCTGCTGTCACCCGGCGAGCTCTTCACACAACTGGCGCAATGCGAAGACGCGGGAGAGGCAGTGGCGCTACTGCGCGGCCCCGGCGGGCTGGATGAATGGTTCGAGAACGAAGACCAGATGGGCGGGCTGGACCAGTTCGACTGCGATGCGCTGGAGCAGGCTGAACAGAACGCGAAGGGCATGAGCCCGCGCGACTACCTCGACGAGCTCAAAGGCCAGACGCAGCGGCTCAAAACGTGCCGCGACACAAAGGAAGGCATCGAGCTGTCGACGATCCACGGCGCCAAGGGGCGGCAGTGGCCGCATGTGATCGTCGTGGCCTGCGACGAGAAGATGCTGCCGCACAAACGTGCGCTCGAAGGCCTCACCAATGAGGACCGCGCCCGCGGCGACGGCATCGAGGCTGAGCGCCGCCTCGGCTACGTAGCATTCACCCGCGCGCAGAAGCGCCTAGAGATCCACTACGAGGTCGAGCGCCCCAGCATCTTCCTGTACGAGTCGGGCATTCTCGAGCGGCTTGTCAAGCCCGCACGCTCCCCGCGCAAACCGCCCCCCGCCCCCGGCCTCTCCCCCAAGCCCAAGAAGAACAAGAAGAAGACACAGAAGCAGGGCATCTCGATACGCGCGATGCTCAAGCAGCTTGGCAGCGCCGATCGGCCCGAGTAGGCCCGCAGCACAAAGACGACTCTGGGGATGGCCGACCAGTCACATGGGCCTTGCGGCACCTCCGCGACAGCCGCTGCAGAGCCAAGAAACGCAGTGCGGGCGAAGGGACTCGAACCCCCAAGGGCTGAACGCCCACCGGCTCCTAAGGCCGGCGTGTCTACCAATTCCACCACGCCCGCGCGGCTCTGAGAGCGTACCTCGCCCGCGCCAGCTTGTATCGTCATGTCAGCAATGTCCTCGGCGTCCGGCCCGGAGAGCAGGGAAGGCGTGACCATCACGCACCCCAACCGCGACAAGCCCGTCGTGCAGGCTACGCGTGCGACCGTCGTGGTGCTGCTGCTCGTGAGCGCCGCGCTGATCCTGGTCATCACGGTTGGTGGCTGGAAAGTGCTCCAGGGCGCCGTTTTGATCCAGCTCGCCTACATCGCCATCTATCTGGTGTTCGCGTTCTACGCCGCCCGCTGGAACCGGGGCGTGCTGCCTCTGTCGGCGTCGCTGGCGGTGCTGCTGATGATCTTCGCGGCTGTCGCCGGACCCGGATGGTTCGCCCGCGACAAGACCGGCTTCGCCGAACCGGCGATCAACGCCGGGCTGCTCGGGGTGCTGACGCTGCTGATCGTGCCGGTGCAGATCCTGCTGATCACGTTCGCCATGCGCGGCTTCTCGCAGGGATGGAACATCGAGGTCGAGCAGCGCGAGCCGGAGATCACCGCGGGCGGCTACCGCGAGACGCCGCTGTACTCCGCCTGAGCCTGCGCGGATATCCTCGCTACCACGACCACACTGCGGCGGTGGCGGAACGGTAGACGCGGGGCCCTCAAAAGGCCCTGTCCGGAAGGGCGTGTGGGTTCGATTCCCACCCGCCGCATCGATTCATCACGGCCCGCCCACCAGCTCCAGCAACGGCTCGGCGAGCGCGGGCCGCGTCACGAGGATCCCCCACGGGAGCTGGTCGTGCACGGGCAGCTCGAGCACGCCCAGCCCGGCGCGTTCGCAGATGAGCGCGCCTGCGGCGATGTCCCATTGCTTGACGGTGCGCTCGAAGTAGCCGTCGTAGCGCCCGGCGGCGGTCCAGGTGAGGTCGAGCGCGGCGCTGCCGGAGCGGCGCACGTCGCGCACACGCGGAAGCACGCGCGCGAGCACGCGTGCCTGCGCACCGCGCACGTCGGCGTCGTAGGCGAAGCCGGTGGCGAGCATCGCCTTCGACAGGTCCTCGTCACGGGCGCTGCCGGACAGCACGACCTCGCCGTCCGCGCCGGCGAGCGTCGCGCGCCCGTGTCTGGTTGCGCTGAACAGCTCGTCGCGGTTGGGGTCATACACCGCGCCGGCGATCGTGCCGTCACCGTCGCGAACGGCGACGCTGACGCACCACTGCGGTATCCCGAACAGGAAGTTGATGGTGCCGTCGAGCGGGTCGACGACCCAGCTGAGGCCGCTCGTGCCCTCGGCGTGATCGCCCTCCTCGCCGACGAAGCCGTCCGTCGGCCGCCGTGCGGCGAGCAGCTCGCGGATCGCGTGCTCGGAAGCGAGATCGGCCTCGCTGACCAGGTCCGTGGGCGTGCTCTTGCTGGCGATGCTGCTCTCGGCGCCGCGGCTGACGCGCTCGAGCAGCAGCGCCCCCGCGCTGCTCGCGGCCTCGACCGCGATCGCCAGCAGCGCGTCGGCTTCGTGCGCGTCGGCGGCGCTGCGCGCGGGCGCCTCGTTCACGAGGGCTCTGGCGGGCGCTGCTCGGCCCACTGGCGCTCGGCTTCCAGCTGACCGGCGAGCGACAGCAGCGTCGCCTCGTCCGCCGGGCGCCCAACGAGCTGCACCCCCCGCGGCAGTCCGTCTGCGCCGAAGCCAGCCGGCACCGACGCGGCCGGCTGGCCGGTGACATTCCAGACGCCGTTGTACGGCACCCAGCCGGCGACCGCGTTGAGCGTCCACAACGCGCCGCGCCCCTGCAGCTGGCCGATGCGCGGGGGCGGCGCGGCGGTCGCCGGCGTGAGCAGCACGTCGTGGTCCTCGAACACGCGGTTGAGCTTGCGTGAAAGCTCCGCCTCGGCGGCGAGCGAGCGCTCGAGCAGCGACATCGGGATCAGGCCGCCGATGCGAGACATCGCGCGTGTGCGACGTTCGAGACGCTCGGGGTGCGGGAGCTTGGCCACCTCGTCGTGGACGCCACGCAGGTAGCGGCGCGTGACCTGCGCCATCACCTCGGCTTTCACGCCAGGCGTGTATTCGAGGTCGTGCTCGTTCACCTGGTGCCCGAGCGAGCGCAGCAGCTCGACGGTCTCCGCCAACGCGCGGCGGGCGTCGTCGTCGAGCTTCGCGATCACGCCCGCCGGGAAGCTCGTCGAGAATGCGATTCGCAGCGACCCCGGAGGCGCGGCGGCGGCGGTCGCGAACGGGAGCGCGGGCGCCGGCACGCGGTCGATGTCCGTGTCGATGGCGCCCGAGGCGACGTCGTGGAACAGCGCCGTGTCGGCGACCCGACGCGCGAGCACGCCCTTGACGGACAGCCCGTGCCAGCCGCGCCTGCGCGGCGCCATCGACACGCGCCCGCGCTGGGGCTTCAGGCCGAACAGGTTGCACCACGCGGCGGGAATGCGAATCGAGCCGGCGCCGTCGGAGCCGAGCGCGGCGCCGACCAGGCCCGCCGCGACGGCAGCGGCGCTGCCGCCGCTGGAACCCCCGGGCGCGTGCTGCTCCTCCCACGGGTTGCGCGTCGCGCCGAACGTCGCGGTCTCCGTGAACGGCCACTGCGTCATCTCTGGCACGTTGGTCTTGCCGATGATCACCGCGCCCGCCTCGCGCAGGCGCCGCACCACCTCGGCGTCAGCGCTCGGCGGCTCACCGTAGGCGTTGGTGCCGTACGTCGTCACCTCGCCCGCGACGTCGATGTCGTCCTTGACCGCGATCGGCACACCGAGCAGCGGCCGACCCGCCGCCTCGCCTCCCGCTCCGCGGCGTGCGTCAGCCTGGTCGGCTTCCAGGCGCGCGCGCTCGGCGAACACGATGCGAAACGCGTTCAGGCGCGTGTCCAGCCGCGCGATGCGATCGAGATACGTGTCGAGCAGCTCGCGCGAGGAGACCTCCCCGGCGGCGATCAGCTCCGCCTGGCGGGCGATTCCGGCGTAGGCGAGCTCGACGGAGTCCATCGCAGCAGCAATCTAGTGCAAAGGCCGCCCGCGCCGCCGCCGCGCGATCTACGCTATCCGCGGGGAGGCCAACGCAGCACTAGCAAAGGGGGAGCTGACCGATGCCATATCCGGTGACCTTCGAGGTCGAGTACGTCGAGCGGCGTAACCGCTTGACGGCCTTCTTCAGGCTGATCCTGGCGATACCCGTGTTCATCTGGCTGTACCTGTACGGAATCGCCGCGTACATCGCTGTCGTGATCGCGTGGTTCGCGATCGTGATCACCGCCCGCTACCCGCGAGCGCTGTTCGACTTCGTCTCGGGCTTCAACCGCACGCTCGCGCGCAGCACCGCCTACTTCGCGCTGCTGTGCGATCCCTACCCGCCGTTCAGCGGCGCGGACGACCCCGACTATCCGGTGCGCATGGAGTTCGCCGGTCCGATCGAGAGCTACAGCCGCCTGAAGACGCTCTTCCGGCTGCTGCTGGCGATCCCGATCGCGATCCTGCGCTACGTCATGAACATCCTGCTGGAGATCGGCGCGCTCGGCGCGTGGGTGGTGATCGTGATCACCGGCAAGCTCCCGCGCGGACTGTTCGACCTGATGGTGCTCGCGAACTCCTACATGGCGCGCTCGGACGCGTACCTGCTGCTGCTGACGGAGACCTACCCGCCGTTCCAGGACGAGCAGACACGCGCAGCGGGGGCAGCGCTCTAGCCGGCCGCTTCAGACAGGCGTCACCGGGTTGTGCTTCGCCGGCCACTCGCGCTGCTTGCCCGCGGCGTGCGCGAACCGCCGCACGAGCTCGGCGCGCAGCGCGTCGGGCTCGATCACGGCGTCGATCACGAGCTCGGAGGCGAGGTGCAGGATGTCGATATCCTGCGCGTACTCGTCCCGCAGCTGCGCGGTCCTCGCGGCGCGCTCGTCCTCGTCGTCGATCGCCTGCAGCTGGTTGTAGTAGACGGCGTTGATCGCCGCCTGCGGGCCCATCACCGCGATCGACGCGCTCGGCAGCGCGATGCAGCAGTCGGGCTCGAACGCCGGTCCGGCCATCGCGTACAGGCCCGCGCCGTACGCCTTGCGCACGATCACCGAGATCTTCGGCACCGTCGCTTCGCTGACGGCGCTGATCATCTTGGCGCCGTGGCGGATGATGCCCTCGCGCTCGACCTGCGTGCCGATCATGAAGCCGGGCACGTCGGCGAGGAACAGCAGCGGCACGTTGAACGCGTTGCACGTCCAGATGAAGCGCGCCGCCTTGTCGGCGGAGTCGGTGAACAGCACGCCACCCTTGTGCTTGGGCTGGTTGGCCACGATCCCGATCGCGCGGCCTTCCAGGCGCGCGAAGCCGACGACCAGCTCCTTCGCCCAGCGCTGCTGGATCTCCAGCAACGAACCGTCGTCGATCAGCGCATCGAGCAGCAGCTTGATGTCGAACGGCTTGTTCTCATCCGCGGGGATCAGCCCGCCGATGCCCGCCTCCCCGGGCGCGTCGAGCGGCGGCTCGGGTGGGGCCAGCGGCGGCTCTTCGCGCCAACTGGTCGGCAGATATGAGAGATAGCGGCGTGCGAAGTGAATCCCCTCGGCGTCGCTGTCGACGAGCTGGTGCGCGCAGCCGGAGACGCCCGTGTGCATGCGCGCTCCCCCCATCTGCTCGAGCGTGACCTTCTCGCCGATCACCATCTCGGCCATGCGCGGCGAGCCCAGGTACATCGACGCGTTGCCCTCGCGCATGATCACGATGTCGCAGAACGCCGGGATGTAGGCGCCGCCCGCGGCGCTCGGGCCGAACAGCACGCACACCTGCGGCACGACCCCCGACAGCTTCACCTGGTTGTGGAAGATGCGCCCCGCGCCGCGGCGGCCGGGGAACATCTGCACCTGCTCGGTGATCCGCGCGCCGGCCGAGTCGACGAGGTAGACCATCGGGATCTGCAGGCTCAGCGCGCGTTCCTGGATGCGCAGGATCTTCTCCACGGTCTTCGGCCCCCACGAGCCGGCCTTGACGGTCGGGTCGTTGGCCATCAGCGCGACCGCGCGCCCGCCGATCTCCCCCACCCCGATGACGACGCCGTCGGCGCCGAGGCCGTCCTCGTGCCAATTCGCCAGCAGCGCCTCCTCGGCGAAGGAGCCGGCGTCGAGCAGCAGCGCGATCCGCTCGCGCACCGGCAGCTTGCCCTGCTCGATCGCCTTCTGCCGGTGACGCTCCGGGCCGCCACCGAGCGCGCGCTCGGTGGCGTCGCTCAGGTTGCTCACGGGCGCGGCAGCCCTCGATACCGGTGGCGCCCGCGGCGCCCACGCGAGAGATTGCGTTCGTGGCGCGCCTGCAGGCGCGCTTCGACGATGTCGAGGTCGGATGCCGGCCCGAACAGGCGCCACGAGTCGCGGATCACTGGCAGCAGCGTGATCGCGATCACCCACGCAGGCCAGAACTCGCCCTGATGATGCCCGCCGGTGAGCAGCCACACGGCCACGCTCAGCGCGGAGATGCCGATCGCGCCGCCCGCCTCCTGCGCCAGCCGGCGGCGCAGCTGGCCCTTGCGCTTGACGAGCGCGAGCTTGACCGACCCCGAGCTGACCGGCAGGTCGGCGCGCAACACGTCGAGGTCGCCGCGCGTGCAGGCGCTGTAGGCGCCGCCGATGCGCTCCTCGAGCTCCTCCGAGGTGAGCCTGCCCGCGAGCGCGTGCTCACGCAGCTCATCCACGAGCTGCTCGCGATCGGCGTCCGCGACACGCAGACTCGACAACTCGCTCATCCGTTGAATGTACCTCGCGCGCGAAGATCCCGGGTGCTTGCAGGCGCTCGGGATCCGATTAGGGCGCCTGGCGGCGGGGCGGCCCGCGTCGATCGCCCTCTAAAGAGCTGTGTTCTCGGCGGGCTCCGCGCCCGAGTAGTCGTAGAAGCCGATACCGGACTTGCGCCCGAACCAGCCCGCGCTGAGCATCTTGCGCAGCGTCGGCGGACGCGCGAAGCGCCGCTCGCGGAACTCGTCGAAGAGCACGTCGCAGATCGATCCCATCGTGTCCAGGCCGACGAAGTCCGCGAGCGTCAGCGGTCCCATCGGGTGCCCCGCGCCGGCCTTCATCGCCTCGTCGATCTCAGCCACCGAGCCGACGCCCTCTTCGTAGGCGCGGATCGCGTCGAGCATGTATGGAACGAGCAGACGGTTGACGATGAAGCCGGCCTTGTCCTTGGTCGGGATCGCGAGCTTGCCCTCGGAGCGCGCGAACTCGAGCGCGGTCTCGAACGCGTCGTCGCTGGTGGTGATGCAGCGCACGACCTCGACGAGCTTCATCACCTGCGCCGGGTTGAAGTAGTGAAGCCCCACGAACTGGCCCGGACGGCCGGTGGCGGCGGCCTGGTCGATCACAGCCAGCGACGAGGTGTTGGTCGCGAACACCGCCTCGGACTTGACGATCGGGTCGATCTCGCGCCACATCTCTAGCTTCAGCGGCAAGCTCTCGGTGATCGCCTCGATCACCAGGTCGCAGTCCCCAAGCTCGGCGTAGTCGACGGTGCCGCGGATGCGCGCCCGCACCGCGTCGGCGTCCTCCTGCGAGGACTTGCCTTTCTCAACGGCGCGCGCGAGCTGCTTGTCGATCTTGGCGATCCCCTTCTGCAGCGTCGCGTCGTCGAGCTCGCGCAGCACGACCTCGTAGCCGGACTGCGCGGCCACCTGCGCGATGCCGTGCCCCATCAGGCCCGCTCCGAGCACCCCCACCTTCTCGATCCGCCGCGCCATCGCTCCCCTCGCTTCCTGTGGTCGTGGGCACCAACCCTATTACGTGCGGGAAGGTCGGGCCGCGGACGGAGTCCTTGCAGCGTGAAGGCTCAATCGATTGGACCATCTTCAAATCGCTGGGAGGGCAGAAATGCTCAAGCGCTTCGTCATTCTTCCCGCGCTGCTCGCGCTCGCGGTGCTCGCGTCCGCGTCCGCGACCGCGCTCGCGTTGGGACCGCCGTTCCTCGGCCAGTTCAACACGGTCACCGAAATCGGCACCACTGTGCCGTCCAACGGCGACGTCAACCCCTACGGCATCGTCACCGTGCCCAGCAGCGTCGGCTCGCTGGTGCGCGGCGACATCCTCATCAGCAACTTCAACAACTCCGGAAACCTGCAGGGCACCGGCACGACAATCGTGCAGGAGAGCCCGACGGGGCAGCTGTCGCTGTTCGCCCACATCGGCCCCGGCAGCGTCCCCTTCGGCGTCGGCCTGACAACCGCGCTCGCGATCCTGCCCGGCGGCGACGTCGTGGTCGGGAGCCTGCCGACAACGAACGGCAACGCCGCCACCGCGACCGCAGGCGGCCTGATCGTGCTCGACAGCACCGGCCACGTGATCAAGACGATCTCAGGGGGCGCGATCAACGGACCGTGGGACCTGACTGCGGTGTCGGCGGGACCGCTGACCGACCTGTTCGTCACGAACGTGCTCAACGGCACGGTCGCGAAAGGCGAAGAAGTGACGGACGGTGGGACCGTCGTGCGGCTCGGGCTGCTGACGCTGCCCGGCCACGCGCCGATCGTGACCTCCGAGCGGGTGATCGCCGACGGCTTCCCCGAGCGCACCAGCGAAGCGGCGCTCGTCGTCGGCCCCACCGGTGACGGCCTCGGCCCCGAAGGCACGCTGTACGTCGCCGACACCGCGGCCAACCGCATCGCGGCGGTCCCCCAGGCGCTGTTCCGGCAGACGCCGCTGGGCACCGACGGCGGCCTCACGGTCGCCAAAGGTGGCTTCCTCAACGGCCCGCTCGGGCTGACGATCGCACCCAACGGCGACATCCTCACGGCCAACGCAAACGACGGCAACCTCGTCGAGACGACGCCGTCCGGCCATCAGTTCCCGCCGTTTGAAACCGAAGCAGGCGAAGGCGGGCTGTTCGGCCTGACGCTCGCGCCGAACGGGCGCGGCGTGTACTTCGTCAACGACTCCAACAACACGCTCGACCTGTTGCACTGACGCCGCGTTTCTCCGGACCGGAGGCCTGCCGCGCACGTGGCGTGGCCGGCCTCCGGCTCCGGGTACCCTGCACGGAGTGAGCGCCGAGGACACGTTCGACCTTGCAGCAGCCGGCCTGCGTGGCGACGGCACCGATCTCGCGATCTCGGTCGAGGTGCTCGCGAGCAAGCTCGAGCAGGCGCTGCCCGGGCGCGCGCGGGTCGAGCGCCGCGGCTCGGGCATGCTCGGCCGCGGCGAGAAGCGCGTGCGCCGCGTGCACGTCGAGCTCGGCCCCTGCGCGTACGAGCTGTCGGTCGATGACGGGCGCGTGCAGGGCTTTCGTGAGCGCCAGTCCGGCGGCATCGCGATCAAGCGCGAGGCGCTCTCGCCGGATGAGTGGATCGCGGCGCTGACCGCTGACCTGCGCGCCGAGGCGGAGCGCAGCGCGCAGGCGCGCAGCGCGCTCGAGGAGCTCCTGCGCTGAGATGAGCGGCCCCGATCCGCAGCCCGAGCAGGACCTGGAGCAGGAGCAGCAGCAGTCGCTGGCGCGGGTCGAACAGGGAGGCATCCCGCTGTCGGCCGTGCGCCGTCTGCGCGAGCTCGGCGAGCACGGCGGGGAGGCGTCCTTCACGTCCGACCTCTCCGTCAACGGCTTCGCGCTGTGCCACCAGCTCGGCCTGAAGCCGCTGTCGCAGGTGATGGGCAGCTCGATCTACCAGATGGGCTACCAGTCCTCGTGGGGCAACATGGGCTACAGCGGCGCGATGCTGTTCGAGCTCGACACGCTGTCTGAGGCGCTCAACGAGGTCCGCGGACGCGCCCTGGTGCGCCTCGGCGAGGAGGCCCGCCACGTCGGTGCCGACGCGGTCGTAGGGGTGCAGACGCGCGCCGGCGAAAGCCAGCTTGACACGGGCGGGCTGGCGCTCGAGCACGTGGTGGTCGGCACCGCGGTGCGTCGTGAGGGCGCTCGCGTCCAGCACCCGGTGCTGACCGAGCTGTCGGTGGCGGAGTACGCGATGCTCGTGCGCGGCGGCTTCGAGCCGCTGGGGATCGTCGCGTGGAGCGCGGTGTTCTTCACGAGCTATGTCTACGGGGGGATGATGGGGGGCGGCATGGGTGGCGCCGGCCCGATGACGATGGGCGTGGAAAGCTTCGAGCTGCGCGAGTTCACCCAGGCTATATACAGCGCGCGCGAGGCCGTCATGCAGCGGATCAGCGGCCAGGCCGCCGCGCTCGGCGCCTCCGGCGTCGTCGGCATGAACGTCGGGCACACGGTCCGCCCGCAGACGCTCGGCGGCGGCGTCGGCATGCGCGAGATCAGAGGACTGATGGTGACGTTCACCGCCGTGGGCACGGCGATCCGCGAGGACGCCGACACGACGGTCGACGCGCCGAAACCGGTAGTCGACCTGTACACCTGAGAAGGAGCACGAACGAAATGAACGAGCGCGAGACCCCGTATGACCCCTCCTCACTCGAGGGCGTCCCCGAGGCGGGCCGCGCCCGTCTCGAGCAGAATCGTCAAGGACTCTTCACCTCAGACCTGTCTGTGAACGAGTTCCTGCTCGTCAAGCAGGCCGGCTTCGAGCCGCTCGGCCTCGTGGTGGGCAGCTCGATCTACCACATCGGCATCCAGATGGCCGGCTGGAAGAAAAGCCAGGAGATGACAGTCCTGTCAGAAGCGATGTACGGCGCGCGCCAGCTGGCGATGACGCGCATGGAGGAGGAGGCCGACCAGCTCGGCGCCGACGGCGTCGTCGGCGTGCGCCTGGACATCGGGCGCTACGAGTGGGGTCAGGACATGGCCGAGTTCATCGCGATCGGCACCGCCGTCAAGCACCGCGAAGGGGCGATGCACCGCGCCCCCAACGGCCGGCCGTTCACGAGCGACTTGTCAGGCCAGGACTTCTGGACGCTGCTGCGCACAGGACACCGCCCGGTGGGGATGGTGATGGGCAGCTGCGTCTACCACGTGGCGCACCGCGGCATGTTCCAGTCGATGGCGCAGACCGGGCGCAACGTCGAGCTGTCGAACTTCACCCAGGCGCTGTATGACGCGCGCGAGCTGGCGATGGAGCGGATGCAGTCCGAGGCCCAGGAAATCAGCGCCGAGGGGATCGTCGGCGTGCAGCTGCAGGAGACCAGCCACGGCTGGGGCAGCCACACGATCGAGTTCTTCGCCGTCGGCACCGCGATCATCCCGCGCGAGGGCCACACGGAAGAGATCGAACCGCCGACGACGGTGTTGGACCTCAGCTGAGAGGAAGCAGTTCGAGCGCCTCGACGTGCCGCGGGCGCATGACGGCGAAGTGACGGTGGTCGAGCGTCGCCAGCTTGGGCTCGCGCAGGCGCTCGACGATCGCCAGAACGGCGGCGTCGACGAAGCCCACCCGCAGGTCGGCGTAGATTTCGAGCAACTGGAGCGCACGGCGATAGTCCTCGGGCAGGAGATTCTCCACCACGAGCGCGCCGAATCCGATCTGTTCAAGCACAGGGCCGAAGCGCTCGGTCGACGCCTGCGCGCACAGCCAGTCCACCTCAGTGAGCACCGGCGCTGGCACGACCCGAGGCTCGCGTGCCTCCTGGAGCAAGGAAGTGCACGAGTCGTGCTCGGCGTCCCGGGCGTCGAGCGTGGCGTAGAGCACGCCGCTGTCTACTACGAGCGCCACGAGAGAGGCATGAAGATGTGCTCGCTCGCCAGGCGCGAGAGATCGCTTCGTCCGGAGTCGAACACGCCGATGCAGGTGAGCGGCGGCGGGACCTGCTCTTCGGATGAGACCAGCTCGCGCTCCATCGCTTCCCGAACGAACTGCGCCATCGACACCCCGCGTTCCGCCGCACGGCGCTTGGCGCGCTCCACGAGCTCCGGCTCGGCCTGGATCATCAGCCTCTGCATCATCGGTGCAATCATGCTATCAGTGGCGTCCTTCCGTACGCTGTGATGACCAAATGGCCCTGTACGAGGCTCATCCGACCGGAAGATGCCCGACGGGACGCTCATCTACAGGAGGGCCACGCAAATGAGCATCGTCTTCGCGGAGGACCGCGGCCACGTCAGACACGTGGTGCTGAACCGGCCGGAGAAGCGCAACGCGATGAACCAGGAGCTGCTGCTGGCGCTAGGCGGGATGCTGCGTGAGGCGGCCACCGAGCCGGACATCCACTGCGTCGTGCTGCGCGGCGAAGGACCGGTGTTCTCGGCGGGTGTCGACCTCGTCGAGCTCGCCGACTCGACCAGCCACACAGACATGCTGCGCCCGTTCAGGAAAGTGTTCCTCGATTGCGCCAACATCTGCGAAGAGATGGCCAAGCCGGTCGTCTGCCAGATCCACCGCACGTGCGTCGGCGGCGCGCTGGAGGTGGCGCTCGGCTGCGACCTGCGAATCGCCTCCAGCGACGCGAGCTTCGGCCTGCCCGAGGTCAAGTTCGGGATCATCCCCGACGTCGGCGGCTCCACCCGTCTGCCCGCCGTCGTGGGCCTCGGCCGCGCGAAGGAGCTGATCATGACGGCACGGCTGATCGACGCCGCCGAGGCCGAGCGCATCGGCCTCGTCAACCGTGTGGTCCCGGCGGACGAGCTCGAGCAGGCGACGCAGGCGCTCGTGGACGAGCTGCTGGCGAACTCGCACATCGCGGTCGGCCGCGCCAAGCGCGTGATCGACGCCTCCGCGCGTCCGGCGCTCGCGCAGACGCTCGAGATGGAGGTGGCGGTCCAGGAGTACTGCGTCGCCGCGGCGCGCGAGAGCGCCAGCGCGCAGCGCCAGCCCGAGGAGCCGGTCGCAAGCCTCTGAACGTATGGTCGGGGTCGACGCGGGGCAGCCAATAGTGCGTGACGCGTCCGAGCGCGACGCTGCGGCGTGTGCCGCCATCTACGCGCCGTATGTGATCGACACCGCGATCACGTTCGAGTCCGAGCCGCCGTCGCCGGCGGACATGGCCGTGCGTATCGGCGCCGCGCTGCGCACTCACGCGTGGGTCGTGCTCGAAGACGAGGGACGCGTCGTCGGCTACGCCTACGGCGGCCGCTTCCAAGCGCGCGCCGCCTACCGGTGGGCGTGTGAAGTCAGCGTGTACGTGCAGACCGGACGCCGGCGCACCGGCAGCGGCAGGCATCTCTACGAAGCGCTCTTCCGGCGGCTGGCAGGCCGCGGCTTGCGCGTCGCCGTCGCCGGCATGACGCTGCCCAACGACGCCAGCGTCGGCCTGCATCGTGCGCTGGGCTTCGAGCCGATCGGCACCTACCGGCGCATCGGCTTCAAGCACGGCAGCTGGCACGACGTGGCCTGGATGCAGCGGACGCTCGCCGAGGGCGGGGATCCGCCCGCGGAGCCGGCGTAGGCGCTCAGCGATGCCAGTCGACCGGCCCGGCCACCAGCGTGTGGCTTCCCAGCGGCCGGCCGAGGATCTCCTGCGCGCGCCGCGCGCACGCCAGCAGCGCGTCCAGCTCGATGCCGGTCTCGATCTCCATCTCGTGCAGCATCGAGACGAGGTCCTCGGTGGCGATGTTGCCGGTGGCGCCCGCCGGCACCGGGCAGCCGCCGAGCTCGCCGAAGCTCGACTCGAAGCTGCACACCCCGGCCTCGAGCGCCGCGAGCACGTTCGCGAGACCCTGCCCGCGCGTGTTGTGGAAGTGCGCGGTGAGCTCCACCCCCTCCCCCAGCGATTCGCGCGCCTGATCGAAGAACGCGCGCACCTGGCGCGGGTTGGCCATGCCGGTGGTGTCGCCGAAGCCGACCTCCTGCGCGCCGGCGTCGCGCAGGCGCGCCGCGATCTCCAGCACCCGCGCGGACGGCACGTGGCCCTCGTACGGGCAGCCGAAGGACGTTGAGATGACGCCCTCGCAACGCAGCCCCTGCTCGCGCGCGCGACCCAGCACGGCTTCCAGCCCCTCCAGCGACTCGGCGACCGAGCGGTTGACGTTGTTGCGGTTGTGCGTCTCGGAGGCGGACATGAAGACGTTGATCTCGTCGAACGCCGGGCGCGCGCCAGCGCCGGCGCCGGCGCTGTGGGCGGCGCGCAGCTCGAGCGCGGCGTCGAGGCCGCGCTCGTTGGGGATCAGCACCGACACGCTGACGTTCGCCGGCACGTCGATCCGCGCCAGCACCTCGGCGGCGTCCGCGAGCTGCGGGATGACGTCGGCGCGCACGAAGCTCGTCACCTCCAGTCGCCGCAGACCGGTGCGTGCGAGCGCTTCGATCAGTTCGACCTTGCGCGCGGTCGGGATCACCTCGGGCTCGTTCTGGAAGCCGTCGCGTGGCCCGACCTCTCTGATGCTCACCGCCTGTGGCAGCCCGCTCACGGCGCTGCGCC
>Ga0210391_10002793_pt1 | contig 14965 bp, 12 predicted proteins | sample IncBWC12OmetaG_FD_160573 | JGI IMG/M metagenome (GOLD analysis project Ga0210391, IMG submission 160573) | Forest soil microbial communities from Barre Woods Harvard Forest LTER site, Petersham, Massachusetts, United States - Inc-BW-C-12-O ... | reverse complement strand
TGGCTCAGCCCGCTTTTGCAGCGTGGCGTCATTCCGGTTGTGACCGGATTCATCGGTGCCAGCGCGGAAGGAGCGCTCACGACTCTCGGCCGCGGAGGATCCGATTATTCCGCGACCATCCTGGCTGCGGCTCTCGACGCGGACGAGGTCGTCATCTGGACAGACGTGGGTGGCATGATGACAGCCGATCCACGAGTGGTACAAGATGCTCGGACTATTTCGGAAATTTCTTACCGCGAGGCTGCAGAGCTTGCCTACTTCGGAGCCAAGGTCTTGCATCCGAAAACTCTGCGCCCGGTCATGCAGTCACGAATCCCGCTTCAAATCCGCAATACCTTCGCGCCGGAACGAACAGGAACAAAAGTTACTCCGGCTGGTCCTGCGAATGGCCGAGTGAGAGCAGTGGCCGCGATCAGCGATGCCACCTTGATTACAGTTCGAGGACGCGACATCGTCGAAGTCACGCAGGCTTTGGGACACGCGCTCACCAGCCCATCTTCGCCCGGGGCTGAAGTTTTGCTGATTTCGCCAGCACACTCGCACAATGACACGTGCCTGGTCGTTCATTCCTCAGCTGCAAAGACTTTGGCCGACGCGCTACGACGCGAATTCGCGGATGCAGCGTACCGACAGGCGGAGCAAATCGAAGTTGATTCAAACGTGGCGGTTGTCACCGTGGTCGGCCATCACGTATGCACCGCATCGGGATTAATCAATAGGGTATACAACGCTTTGAAACGCGAGAACGTCAAGGTGCTCCCGATCGCACAGGGCGCTTCGGAATGCAACCTCTCCTACGTGGTCGCGCGGCAAGATATGAAATCGGCTCTGGTCGCGACCCATCGCGAGTTTCAACTTGCTGAAGCAGACTCGCAGGTCTCGGCAGCAAGAAGTGTTGCCGGCGAACCGGCGACCTGGCTTTACGAGTAGCCGGGTAACACGCCGGTCGAATTCGAGGGATAAACTTTTCCAACATGAACCCTTATCAATGTATTGCGGACGACGTAAAGCTCGGACGAGACGTTAAGCTCTCCAAGTTTATTAACCTTTACGGATGTGAAGTCGGTGACGAGTCGAAGATCGGCGCCTTTGTCGAAATTCAGAAGAATGCCAGCGTCGGCAAGCGCTGCAAAATCTCAAGCCATACCTTCATTTGCGAAGGCGTCACCATTGAGGACAACGTCTTCATCGGCCACGGCGTGATGTTCATCAACGACAGTTATCCGCGGGCGACCACGGCCGACGGAGGTTTGCAGACCGAGGCCGACTGGAAAGTCGAACGGACCGTCATCAAGAAGGGCGCTTCCTTAGGCTCAGGCGCGACCATCCTCTCCGGTCTCACGATTGGCGAAAATGCAATCGTGGGCGCCGGCAGCGTGGTCACCAAGGACGTCCCAGCGAACAGCATCGTTGCCGGAAATCCGGCTCGAGTTTTGCGATATATCGAACAGACCTTGGAGGTCACAAAGTGAGCTTTTCTAATCACACCAACAGCATTCCTTTCCTTGATCTGGTTACTCCGCACGTCGAAATGAAACAAGAACTCACCGCTATTTTCCATAAAGTTCTCCACACCGCCGGATTTATCGGGGGGCCGATGGTGGAAGATTTCGAGAAGGCATTTGCCGCGTTCTGCGGTACAAGTCACTCAGTCGCCATCAGCAGCGGCACTGATGCCCTACGGTTCGCAATCATGGCTTGTGGCATCAAGCCGGGCGACGTGGTCGTAACTGTACCGCATACCTTCATCGCGACCACGGAAGCAATTTCGCAAGCAGGCGCGTTCCCAGAATTCGTCGATATCGACGAGCGCACCTATAACATGGACCCGGAAAAACTTCGGGAGTATTTCGAAAAACAGTGTACAACCGACAAGTCTGGTAAGCTGGTCAGCCGCCGTAGTGGCAGGCCGGTTACCGCTGTCGTTCCAGTCCATCTCTACGGACAAATGGCGGATATGGATGCAATCCAGGAACTCGCCGATCGGTACGGTCTCATCGTGATCGAAGACGCGTGCCAGGCACACGGCGCCGAGTATTTTTCAGGCAAACAAAATCGCTGGATGAAGGCCGGCTCAATGGGCCGAGCAGCAGCATTCAGTTTCTATCCCGGCAAGAACCTGGGAGCCTGCGGCGAAGCGGGCGCGGTAACCACCAACGACGCCGGCATCGCAAAAAAGATCAGCATGCTCCGCGACCACGGCCAAGCCCAAAAGTATTATCACGATATCGAAGGCTACAACGGCAGGCTCGATGCCCTTCAAGCTGGCCTGCTGCACGCGAAGCTCGCTCACTTGGCAAAATGGAACGCCCAGCGCCGGGAACGCGCTGCCGAATACGCTCGCCTATTCGCCGTAGCCGATTGCGTTGTCGCTCCTCCGTTCGAACCCGATTGGTCCAAATCGATCTATCACCTCTTTGTGATCCGCACAGAAGATCGCGATGGAATGATGGCCCATTTGAAGAAGGCTGGTATCGGTACAGGCATTCACTACCCGATTCCGCTGCACCTTCAGAAGGCCTATGCTGCCATGAAGTATCGTCAAGGAGACTTTCCGGTAGTCGAAAAAGCAGCTGCGGAGATCGTTTCCCTACCGATGTTTCCTCAATTGACCGCGGAGCAGCAGGCAAGGGTGGTCGAGGAAGTTGGTAGCTTCGCATCGAGATTCACCCCCAAGAACGCCGAGGCCGAGGTAACTTCACTAGCCGCAGCCAACCGGACTGCGTAGGTTACTTGGCAGCGCACTTTCGTAAAAAAAGGAAAAGAAATGAAACTTTCAGTCATAGGCGCAGGCTACGTTGGGCTTACCACGGCAGCTTGCCTGGCGCAAATCGGTCACGAAGTTTTTTGCAGTGAAAGTGACGTCGAAAAACTTTCAAAGCTGCAGACTGGAGTCATGCCACTTTTTGAGCCGCACCTCGAAGATGTTATTAACGGAGTTCGGAAAGCTGGCCGCTTACACTTTGGATCCACGGACGACGCGATTGGCTGGGGAGATGTGATTTTCATTTGCGTAGGAACGCCGCCACTGGCGAATGGTGATGCGGACCTGTCCGCGATCGAAGGAGTGGCGCGAGCGATTGCAAAACGTGCATCAGGGTATCGGCTGGTGATCGAAAAGAGTACCGTTCCGGTTCAGACCGGAGCACAGCTGCTGAAGCACTTATCGGTGCATGGCACAAGCAGATTGAAGTACGACGTGGCGTCAAATCCCGAATTTCTGAGGGAAGGAACTTCAGTCGAGGATTTTCTACATCCTGACCGGATTGTCGTCGGGGCCGACACGCCACGTGCCGCGGACCTTCTGCGAGAAATCTATGAACCGATCGTCAAGCAGAAATTCTCCTGCCCCATCCATTCAAGCTGCGCAAAACGAAAGGAACCTATTTTCCTTGTTACGGATACCGGTTCGGCTGAACTAATCAAACACGCTTCAAACTCTTTTCTCGCGATGAAGATTTCTTTCATCAATATGGTGGCGAATCTTTGTGAGGAAGTCGGGGCAGACATAACGAAAGTAGCTGAAGGCATGGGGCTGGACCCTCGCATTGGTCCTGCGTTCTTGAACCCCGGAATCGGTTTTGGAGGCTTCTGTTTTCCTAAGGATGTGCAAGCTTTCATCAGGATTGCTGAGAAATCCGGCTGCGACTTTTCCTTGCTACGAGAGGTCGAAAAGATTAATCAACGCCGGGTTGAACACTTCATTGAAAAGATTCGGAAGGAACTATGGGTCGTGCGAGGAAAGAAGATCGCGGTGTGGGGTCTCGCCTTTAAGCCGAACACGGACGATGTGCGTTTCGCCCCGTCGCTCAGCCTGGTTAAGACACTCATGGACGAAGGCGCGCTTGTACACGCCTACGACCCGGAGGCCATGGAGAAGTCCAAGGCCGTGATTCCGAACATTACTTACTGCGCCGACGCCTACCAGACGGCCTCGGGCGCCGACGCCATCTTGATCCTCACAGAATGGGACGAATTTCGACAGATGGATTGGAATCGAGTACTGTCGGCGGTGGAGCAGCCCTTGGTGATTGATGGGAGGAATATCTTCAGCCCCGAAGAGATCACACAGCATGGATTTCGGTATGTCAGCATCGGCCGGGTCGATGCCCTACCTTCTCAATCCTTCGTTCGCGAGAAGATAGATCCGTTGTCGGTGCACGCTAACAAGAAGGTCCGCGAAGTTTCGGCCTGATCCGGAGAAGTAAGCAAACTCAAGCCATGGATCTTCGCATCGACCGACTTGCGACCTTATACCTGGTTTCGCCGTTACTGCGGCGTGCTTCGGGCACGGTCCCTTCAATCCCTATTTTGATGTACCACAGCATCTCTGACCAGGATGAATCTGGATCACGCGCTTACTTCCGGACATGCACTTCGCCCCGCATCTTCGCCGAGCAGATGGCGTATCTGAGCAGCCAAGGCTACAGCACATGCAGTCTGGCGCACGCTCTCGACGAACTGCGATCTGGAATGCACACTGCATCTAAAGCGGTCGTCATCACCTTCGACGATGGCTATAGCGACTTCTATCGGGAAGCGTTTCCCGTCTTGAGTCGATACGGTTTCAGCGCCACGGTCTTTTTGCCCACTGCTTACATCGGCGACAGACCAGCACGATTCAAGAACAAAGATTGCCTAATCTGGCGGGAGGTCGTTGAACTGAGCAATCATGGAATTCTTTTTGGTTCCCATACCGTAACCCACCCCTGGCTCCGCGAATTAAGTTGGGCCGCCATTAACGAAGAGATTGTCACATCGAAGAATACGATTGAGGAACGGCTTGGCCGCGCTGTGGAGTCGTTCGCATATCCGTTCGCATTTCCCCAAACGGAACTCGAGTTTACGAAAATCCTGCGCGATTCGCTCCGCCAGGCCGGATACCAGAATGGTGTTTGCACAATCGTCGGTAGGGCGAACCGACGGAGCGAACCGCTTTTTATGGAACGTCTTCCGGTCAACTCCTGCGATGACGCTGCGCTGTTCAGCGCTAAGCTGGCTGGCGCCTATGACTGGATCGCCCAGTTTCAGCGTATTAGTAAACTGGCCAAAGCCCGACTGCAAAACTCCGCAAAAAAGGCTAAGCTGCACATTTCGGCCGACTTGTCCGCACGCCGCAAAGACAATAGTAAAGGGGCATGTCCTCCTGAGACCTACTCGCGATAGCCGCATCGGGCTATAAAAGAGACTCGATCATCCAGTAGATCGTGAGCAACTCCCCTACTGGCAACGATGAGTCTGACCAGCAGGTTCGCCCAATGGTGGACCCAGCACACGATTAGTGGAGGAAAATGTGAACGGGCCCCGCAACCTGGTACTCGTAGTCACGGTAGTGATCTTCGCCGCCGGTTTCTGTTCCGCCAGCGACATTTATATTGCTCAGAACGCGGCCGGCAATGCTAATGGCGCCGACTGCGCCGATGCTTACGCCGTCACCTGGTTCAATAGCGGAGCCAATTGGGGATCGAATCAAGGACAGATTGGGCCGGGTATTACCGTGCACTTGTGCGGAATATTCAATGCGCCAGCCGGAGCGAACAAGTATCTCGCTTTTCAGGGTGGGGGAAACAGCGCGAACCCAATCACCCTCCTTTTTGAGAGCGGTGCGGTTTTGACCGCCACCTACTGGTCCGGCCCGGCGATTACGGCCAACGGGAACTCGTACATCACGATAAACGGCGGGACAAACGGCACGATTCAAGCCACCGCCAATGGAACTGGACTCGCAAATCAACAGGACAACGGCATAGGCGTGTACCTCGCAGGGAGTAACAATTCGCAGGTCGAAAACCTGAGCGTCTCGAACCTCTATGTCCATACCTGTACGTTGCCAATCACGAACTGCACTGATGAAGGAGGTCAGAATACCTACGGCATCATGTGGATCGGCGGGTCGAACGTGCAGATAGGTCCGAACAACACTGTTCACGATATGAAATGGTGCGCGTTCTATGGCTACAAGGCCACGACGAACGCGCAGATTTTCCAGAACACGCTCTACCATTGCGACCATGGGGTTGTATTCGGCGATGCTGCGGCGGCGCAGACCACCGGTTCACCTACGGCCACTTGTGGTAGCTCGAACGGCAACATGATCTGCCAGAACACGATATATGACGGTGGAAACTGGGACGACAACGGAGACGAAAACCACCACGACGGAATTCATACCTGGGCCAACAATGCCCCGACCTCCAACTATTACGTGATGATCTCCGACAATTATATCTATGGAAACTGGGGCGCCGACATGGGCTCACTGATCTACATCGAATCGGATGAACAGGCCATACCCGTCGTCAACAACGTTCTTGCGCCCACCTTTTCTCCGATTGCGGGAACCGGGATTCTCGGTGTGGCAACCGGAAGTGGCGTCGGCGGAACGGGCGTTCAAATACTGAACAACACGATTGTCGGGGCGAGTTCCTCGAATCAGCAGTGCGGCATAGCAATTTCAACTACAACCAATCCTGTTTTAGAGAACAACATCGTCACGAACACGGGAACTGGGGTCTTTATCAATCCGAATGGCAGTGTGACCGGCACGGTTTCGAATTTTAATGACTACTACAATATCGGCACCGCCAACCCGTTCTACTGTCCAGGGCATCCGGGTGTTCCATTCGGCCAATGGCAGAGCGCCTGTGGCTTTGACGCCGATGGAACCGCGGGCAACCCGCTTCTGACCGCTACCTATCACCTGACGAACAGTAGTAGCGCAGCCTGGCAAACCGCGACGAATCTCCACAGCCTTGGCATCACGACCCTTGACTCGGACAAGAATGGTGTCGCCCGCCAGACCACCGGACCATGGGACATTGGGGCGTACGAGGACTCTGAGACCGGCGCCCCCCCCGCCCCGCCCACTGGGCTGACGGCTGTGGTGCAATAGAGGATAAGGCCCACAAACCCCACTTCATTTTTTATCTTGTCAGTTAGTTTTTCCTCAACCATACCAATGAGTGCCAATACGCGACTGGCCCGTCCTTCGCGGGCCAGTGCCAGGAATCCACTGCGAATGTCGGACACGAACACATTTACTGGGCACCGTTCCGACGGTCGTTTGGCAGCGACGATCGGGAAGGGCACTATTTTCGGTATGGTGTCGAGCGGAGCCCAGATCGGAACGAGACTGATCACCGTTCCGGTTGTGATTCATCATCTGGGACTCAGCGGATATGGGATCTGGTCCATCATTATCGTGACCGCTGCATATATGCGATTTGGGAGCGCGGGAATCAAATCCGCTTTCCAAAAATACGTCGCAGAGGCGACTGGAAACGGCAAGTTCGAGGCCGCCAGCAGGCTTCTCAGCACGGGCAGCATTGCCATGCTAGTGATTTCCCTTGCTGGGTTGATCCCCGTAGCGTTCTTCTCCCACAAAGTGGCTAGAGCAAGCGGCGTTCCTCCGCAGTTTCTGTCGGCGGCAGCGGCTTCGATTGCGGTGCTTGCATGTATCTATGTGGTCTCCAATTTTGGGGCGGCGTTCGAAGCGATCGTAATGGGCGGGCACCGCATTGATCTGACGAGGAAATACGCCACTATTTTGACCGTGTGCGAAGCCGTCGTGATCGTTCTGCTCCTTCACCTGGGCTATGGCCTTCTAGCCATGACTTCAGTCATGGGCATCTCCGAGCTAATCTACATTTATTGCTGTTACAGGACGTCCCACCGCGTCGTGCCAGAGATGCAAATCAGTCTGGCGTATTTCACAAGGAGTGTGTTCCCTGAACTATTCCGTTTCGCCGGGAGCTATCAACTAGTAAATGTGCTCGAACTGCTATATGGAGCCATCTTGCCGGTAGTTCTCTTGAAATTCTTTGGCGCGGAGGCGGCGGGAGTTTTTGCGGTTGCTTATCGGGTGGTCACTTCCGCCTTAATTGCCCAAGATGCGTTGGTTCTTCCGATCTTATCGGGAGGAACCATGGTGTTTGCGTCGGGATCGACCGAACAGGTCCGACTCTTTTTGGCAAAATCGTTCAAAGCGACGCTGGCGGCCGCATTGGTCCCGCTCGCTTTCGTTGCAGCTTTCGGCACGGCAATGATCTTTGCCTGGACAGGCGAAGCCGATCCGAGATTTCGAGCAGCAATCTGGTTGACTGCGCTGGCGGCGCTCCTTAAAGCAATCTCGCTTCTCCAATTGATTCTTTATCGTGCCTCTGGTAGGGCACTGCTAGATAATATCCGCCAGGTGCTGCGAATCGCGGTGATACTCGCGGTCGCCTATTTTGGCCGAAGGATCGGTTTCAATGGAGTTCTGGCCGGGATGGCAAGCGCTGAGCTTATCGGAGTGGTCTTCATGTTTTTTGCGATGGCAACTACGTTCCATGCGTTCAGTGCAAAGGCGTTCGCGCGCGATACACTACGAATTTCACTTGCAGCAGCGCTAATTGTTATTGCTGGCGCGATTGCTGGAATGGTTCCTGTGCCGTGGAGTATGACGGAACGCCTAACGGCAACGATCAAGCTGGGCGAGATTGCGCTGGGGTGCCTGATCGCGACATGGCCGGTTTTGATCTTCACAAAGTCCATATCTGTTAACGAGAAGCGCGCGGTATTGGATCTGGTCTCGCGTCGAAGGGCAGCAATCGCAGTCGCAGACTAGAAAAGGCATGAGCAAAACCCGAGCGGTCACAAGCGAAACCGGCAAGGCAGCCGAGCAGCTACGGTCCAAGAAGGCGGCCTTCGCTGAAGACCCTCTTTCATTGTTCGGTGCCCTCCTGACCAAGGCGAGAACCGTCTGGATGCAGCTGACATTTCCGTTTGCCGCATTTGGCAGAGATGTCTCGATCCATTATTCGTGTGACATTCGCAGATCGGCGGCTAGTCGGATTCGGATAGGCAATTCAGTGTATATCCTTCGTGAAACTTGGCTCAATATCCCCGAGCCCGCTGTTGAGGCTCCGCCTGCGATCATCCTTGAGAATGGTTGCAAAATCGGTCGTCGCTGCATGATTTCAGCCAAGAACCAAGTGCACCTTGAGGAGGACGTGTTGTTAGGTCCGTCGGTGCTCATCACCGATCACAGCCACGAGTTCTCTAACCCGGACATGCCGATACATGCACAAGGACTGACCGAAGGCGGCACTGTCTTGATCGAACGAAATTGCTGGTTGGGTCACGGCGCGGCCGTCATCTGCACTTCGGGAGATCTCTCTGTGGGTCGAAACAGCATAATTGGCGCGAATTCCGTAGTAACCCACAGCGTACCGCCATTTAGCATTGTGACCGGAAATCCTGCGAAGGTTATAAGGCGGTATCATCCGGACTCGGGAGAGTGGATTAGGGTGGGGAGTTCGCGGGACATTGGTGGGACGGACTAGTACCCATGGAACCACATCCAAATATTGCATTTGGTGGCGGCTCCGCGGAGAGCACGATGACTCCCATCGGGCTGGCCGCAATGCTGATCGCGATAGCCTTAATTTTTTTGCTCCCTCGTAAGTGGGTCATCGTCCCCTTTCTCCTCTTCACATTTCTTGTTCCTTTGGGAGGGCAATTCAACATCGGTGGGCTTCACGTTTTCGCTCATCGCATCGTCATTCTTTCTGGTTGCGTACTATTGCTGTCGAAGCTCTCGACTCGTGGTGCTTTGGCCGGTGGCTTTACTCGCATCGACAGCGTGTTTTTATTGTGGGCGGTCTGCCGCGCAACTGCGTTTGTGCTTCTTTATCATGTGGGCGCAGCCGTAGCGAATCAACTCGGTTTCTTATGGGACACTCTGGGCGGGTATTTCTTGGTTCGGTATCTAATCCGGGACGTGGGCGATATTCGGCGGGCAGCCAAGGCATTTGTCGTGATTGCGGCCATCATGGCCGCTTGCATGGTATATGAGCACTACAAGCTCACAAATTTATTCGGACTCCTGATGGGAGGGCAGGTTGTGCCAGACATCCGCAACGGCAACGTTCGTTGCCGTGGTGTATTCCAGCAAGAGATCATAGCCAGCACATTTGGAGGGACGCTCGTACCGTTCTTCATTTGGTTGTGGAGTGCATCCAGAGCTGGGATCACAGCGATTATCGATCGGACCGCAGCCATTGTCGGTTTAATCTCCGCGGTTGTTATCACGATAACGGCTTCTTCCAGTACTGGAATCTCTGCCGGTGCCATCGGGATCGGGGCACTCTGTCTCTGGCCCCTTCGCAGACACACGCGCTTGATGCGCTGGGGGCTTGTGGCCTTGATATTGGGATTGGCCATGGTTATGAAGGCCCCAGTCTGGTTTATTCTGGCTCGGGTTGATTTTGTTGGAGGATCGACAGGTTGGGATCGTGCCAACCTGATCGAGCAATGTGTCCGCCATTTCGGAAGTTGGTGGCTCGTTGGAACTGCCGATAACGATACCTGGGGGTATTGGACGTGGGACCTTTGCAACCAGTTCGTGGCAGAGGCTGTGCAAGGCGGGCTGGCAACCCTGATCCTGTTTCTCGTACTGATCACGCGATGCTTCAAGAGAATCGGCGTTGCGAGCAAGATGTCGCGCGACCGAGCGCAGAAATGGCTGCTATGGACGATTGGATGCATCTTGTGCGCACATCTCGCTGGCTTTTTCGGAATAAGTTATTTTGATCAAATGAAGACCTGGTGGTTTTTGACGCTGGCTATGATTCCTGCGGCGGCGGTGGCCGTCCGACTACCTGCGAGACCGTCCCAGCCATCGTTGATTCCGGATCCAATTCCGATCATGCATGTCGCGCAATCGGCAGCGGTCGGTGCTGTAGGAGGGGGGACTGGCGGGGCGCTTCGTCCCCGGCCATTGTTTTCGACTAACGCAGGGCACTCTGTTTTCTTAGACAATCAGGAGAGAATGGTATGAAGTTATCGATTGTGATTATCTGCTGGAACGACTGGAAAGTCATTGAAGATTGCCTACGCTCAATTTTCGAGAGCACCCATAGGACTGAGTACGAAGTCATCGTCTCCGACAATGGCTCGACGGACGGATCCGTGGAGAAGATCCGCGAACAGTTTCCCACTGTCCGGGTGGTAGAGAATCGTGCCAATTTGGGCTTTGGCAAGGGAAATAATGCTGGCATCCGCGAAGCCTGCGGCGACTATGTGCTGATCTTGAATCCGGACACGATCGTTCATGAGGGCTCCCTGGATCGTTGGATTGAGTTTGCCGATCGGCATCCGGAAGCTGGCGCCTTCGGCTGCCGCCTACAAAATTCCGATGGTACTTATCAGCGATCGGGACGCCCGTTTCCTACCATCTCTCGGTATCTCATGGCCGCACTTGGCCTGCGCTTCCTCGGTCATTTGGAACGCCCCGTTCTGTTAGATGAGTACGAAGGATGGAAAGGCGACACTGAGCGGGAGGTGGACTGGCAGTCGGGTGCGTGCCTGATGCTGCGCGGGGATTTGCTTAGGAAATTGGGCGGCTTTGACGAACAATTTTTCTATCAATTTGAGGAAGTGGATTTGTGCAGGCGCGTGTGGGGATCTGGTTATCGGATCCGCTTTACGCCAGAGGCTTCGATTACGCATTTGGGCGGACAATCCGTTGGTCGTTTTCCCATACGCTTTGCGCTCGAGGTGCACAGGAACGGCTACCGCTACTTTTACAAACATTACGGCAGCAGGGGTGCGCGGCAGTATCGCCGTGTCATGCTCCTGAAGTTGTGGATTCGAGAAGGTGGATATTCGCTGTTAAACCAGATCCGACCAAATGACACGCTAAAACGTCGATTAGAGATGTATCGGACGACTATTCGCTGGCACCAGAAGCTCGATCCGATCGAGTTTGTGCGGCATGGGACTGAAGATCCAGTCGAACAGATCTCGCTACAGACGACTTGAAACGAGCTTCATTGTTACATTGCGTTATTTCACGAGGAGAATCATGAAATCTACATCTACATCTACATCTATCGTCACCGGGGGCGCTGGCTTTATGGGCTCCCATGTAGCGGAACAGTTGCTCCGCATCGGCCACGACGTAGTCGTTCTGGATGATCTGAGCGGCGGGTTCCGTGAGAACGTCCCGAGCGAAGCAACATTCGTCGAGGGATCGATCTTAGATCACAAACTAATAGATCGTCTCTTCGATCGCCACTCCTTCGATTACGTCTTCCATTTGGCGGCTTACGCGGCGGAAGGCCTAAGTCACTTTATCAAACGGTTTAATTACAACAATAATCTCATCGGCTCAGTGAACTTAATCAACGCCGCCGTCAATCATAACGTGAGGCGTTTCGTATTCACATCTTCAATAGCAGTTTACGGGGCCGGCCAGACCCCACTGTCAGAAGACATGATCCCCGTGCCGGAAGATTCATACGGTATTTCCAAGCTTGCCGTCGAGCAGGAACTTCGGGTAAGTCATGAGATGTTTGACTTGGACTACGTCATTTTCCGCCCCCACAATGTTTACGGGGAGCGCCAGAACATTGGAGATCGGTATCGCAACGTGGTCGGAATCTTTATGAACCAACTTCTCCGCGGAGAGCCCATGACTGTTTTCGGCGATGGTACACAGCAACGTGCTTTCACCCATATCGATGATGTGGCCCCGATTATCGCGAATTCCGGGGAGCTGTCTGGAGCTCGGAATCAGATTTTTAATGTTGGGGCTGACACACCGTACACAGTGAACGAACTCGCCGAGGTCGTTGCTCACGCAATGGGTTACGCCTGCAAAATCAATCATCTAGACGCCCGCAATGAAGTCAAGATCGCGTTTTCCGATCACTCAAAGGCGGAACGGGTATTCGGTGCGCGCGAAAAGACTTCCCTTCGAGACGGTGTCGCGAAGACGGCCGCGTGGGTTCGCGACCACGGAGCTCGTGAGAGCAATGTGTTCGAAGGTGTCGAAATTCTAAAGAATATGCCGCCAAGCTGGGCTAGAGCGGGAGCTGTGAAGATCTAAACCTCTAACGCCAGGATTCGACTTTACTATGAATGCGCATAGCACAAAATACGTGGTAATCACACCCGTTCGTGACGAAGAGGTTTTCATCCGAGCAACGATAGAGAGCATGATTCATCAGACCATCCTCCCTCAGCAGTGGATCATTGTTGATGACGGCTCGAAAGACGACACTGGGAGAATCATCGACGAGTACGCCAGCCGTTATCTATGGATACGGTCAGTGCGCCGCAGAGACCGAGGCTTTCGCAAGTCGGGTGGCGGGGTGGTAGACGCGTTCAACGACGGGTATCGGACGCTTACGTGTAGCGACTGGGAGTACGTGGTCAAGTTTGACGGCGATCTGACTTTCGAACCGAACTATTTCGAGAGATGTCTGAAAGAGTTTGAGCTCGATCCTAAGTTAGGGGTAGGCGGAGGCGTAATCTGTTATATCGTTGATGGTGTCAAGGAGCTGGAAGATGTCCCGGCATTTCATGTTCGGGGTGCTACTAAAATCTACCGAAAAGCATGTTGGCAGGGCATCGGAGGTTACTGGCCCGCGCCTGGGTGGGACACCATGGATGAGGTGAAAGCAAACTCGCTTGGCTGGAGCACACGAAGTTTTAAGGATCTACATCTCGTCCATCACCGCCCCACCGGCACCACAGATGGACTATGGGGCGGGCTGGTAAAGTACGGGAGAGCGAATTACATCTGCGGCTACCATCCACTGTTTATGATGGGGAAGTGTCTCCGGCGACTTGGACTGAAACCGCCACTCCTGGGTTCCTTTGCTCTAATGTACGGATATGTGACCGGCTATCTGAAGCGGATTCCACAGGTCGATGATCCTGTTGCCATCGCTTATCTTCGACGTCAACAGCTAAATCGCCTTATCGGACGCGATAGCATTTGGCATTAATCGCAAGAGGAGAAATAGTCGTAATGGATCCAGCTAACGCTTGACAGAACAAAGTGAGGTCGAGATGGAGTCAGGAGTAGCCATGGCTGCTAAAGTGGAAGCGGTACGTTCGGTTTTCGAAGAGCCGGATTGGTACTTCAGTAGAAGGGCATATGACATCCGAATTCGCGCAGAGACAGTGCGGCAAATGGCTGCTCTCCGCGACGGCTCTCAAGTGCTCGATATTGGTTGTGGGGATGGTTCCGTTTCGCTTCCATTACTTACGAAGACCACACGAGTTACTATGTTGGATCTGTCGACCAACATGCTTTCTCTTGCCCGATCCAAGGTTCCACCGGAACTGTCGGCAAATGTGGAGATGATCAATCAAGATTTCATGGAGGCGAAGTTCGAACCACAATCCTTCGATCTCATTCTTTGCATTGGGCTGCTGGTGCACGTTGTCTCCCCTGCCGATCTCATCGCGAAGATGGTCAGTTCACTGAGGCCGAGCGGAAATATCATCGTGGAGTGCAGCGACGCGCAACATTTTGCCAGCAGACTCTTTGCTCAGATATATAGATTCAAGAGTCTACTCAGGCGGCCGAAGTACCGATTAAACGCCGTTTCATACGCCGAAGTTGCTAAGATGTTGGGAGGCTACGGTTTTTCTTCCGAGGCTACTTACCGGTATACGACACCGCCACCGGGTGTCAACCGGCTTTTCTCACAAGAAACACTGTATAAGCTCAACAGGGAATTTTTCGGCGCCTTGGGGGCGGGACGGAATCAGTGGCTAGGGAACGAATACATCTCGCTGTTTTCAAGGAGGCGTCCGCGATGTTAGGAGGCCGCACTGCTGCCGCTACCAATATGGCCACTCTTAGGCAGAGAACCTGAACAGATGTTGAAACGACTTGTCAATCTCGCGGGGAGTTTCGTTGTAAGAGCCTATGACTGGGTAAGCGAGCACGCTGGCGCTTTATTCGGTCGGCGATTACGGTCAAGGTGCATAGTTTTGGCATACCACTCGGTGCCAGCTGAACAGCGTGCGTTGTTCGTGCAGCAGATGGAGATGCTACTTGAGCAGGCAAAGATTGTTCACGCCGACATCCAAGCTCTCCCCCACGATGGCGGCCATTACGTGGCGATCACTTTTGATGACGGATATGAGGACATTGTCGAAAACGCGTTGCCCGAGCTCCACAAGC